>Ga0208901_1000624_pt1 | contig 14255 bp, 21 predicted proteins | sample AntAceMetag02UKF_FD_184764 | JGI IMG/M metagenome (GOLD analysis project Ga0208901, IMG submission 184764) | Saline lake microbial communities from Ace Lake, Antarctica - Antarctic Ace Lake Metagenome 02UKF (SPAdes) (version 2) | ecosystem: Environmental > Aquatic > Non-marine Saline and...
AGCCTCGGCCAAACATAGAGCCGACATAAAACCAGCCACAAACACAGCCAACAAAACAAACCACACATAACTGATTTTGCTGGTGGGCGAGGTGGGATTCGAACCCACGACCTTCGGCTTCGGAGGCGCCTTCTTGCCAATTTTGCGTCACCGCCCAACACTTCAATATCATGCAGTAAATTTTTATTCCACGCAATATCAGCCAATTAGCTTCGAACATACATGTTGTATGGAATACTGCTTGACCTTGTGTGTGTTTACCTGTATGCTAGTTCGTAGGTGGAAGGAAGGGTGGAAAATTTACAGGAGGGTGGAAGATGGCGAGAAGACACAGGACTGAGAGAGGGCGTAGTTATGCGGGCTGTTTCTTTTATACAGGGAAGGATGCCACCAAAACATATTATTGCAGTTATAAGATAGAAGGCAAAACCAAAGAATTTAAAGCTGGAACCTGTACCAGAGGTATGACACTTTCAAGATGTAATATGTATCGTTCTGACCTGATGGCTGGAAGGAAAGAGTCTGCTCAAGATATTAGGAAAGCAAAAGCCGAAGCCAAGGCCTCAATCCTTAGTAAGGTGTTCGAGGACTATGGCGATGCGAAAGTTTCAGAAAAGTTCCGTAAGGCTGATGTGAAATACCACAAAGACCAATCAATGCATGGCAGTGATAAGTCCCGTATGAAACTTCATATCCTCCCTTTCTTCAATGATGCGGATATCAAGACCATCAATGCAGCCAAGGTAGATAAGTTCAAAGATTACCTCGAAGACAAAGGATTGGCGCAGCAAACGATCAAACATGCCTTAGCACATATGAAAAGGCTATTCACGTTTGCAGGAATAAGTGTGAAGATAGCCATGCCAGTAGTTAAGAACACAGTGACAGAAGATCTCACCGCATTTCAGTTGAAGAGATTAAAGAAAGTCCTCTTAGAAGACAAGGGAATGGTTAGTGATACCATGCTCTTAATTATGAATACGGGGATGCGCCCCGTCGAAGTAGTGCGGTTGACGGAAGAGAATGTAAATTACGAGCGCAAACTAATCGAATTAAAAGAGCGTAAAGGTGGAGTTGATACAATCCTCCCTATGAACAGAGAAGCCGAGAAGATACTTAGGAGAGGTCTGGTGTTTAATATGACTTTGAACTTCGCCAAAGAAGCCAGAAGCCTAGCCGATGCCGCTGGCCTGCCTGCTACCCACCGACCTATGTACTGTCTACGCCATTGGTACGCCACAGAGATGGTAGCACAGGGGGTTGATATTTTTACAGTCAGCAGATTACTCGGGCATACCGATGTGAAAACTACAATGAGATACGCGGAAGCTAGGCAAAAGTCATTGGTTGAAGCAGTAGATAAAATTGCGATGGTGATGGGATGAAAACTTATAAAGCAAAAGAAGTGATAGCAGTGTTGGGGCTTACAAGAACCACTTATGATGCATGGCGACGACGCGGTATACTCACCCCAAGCATTAACGCTGATAGAGGCTCAGGTACTCAAGTAGAATTTACAAAAGAAGATATACTACTGGCAAAGATAGTTACCATACTTCGTGGTGTGCGCATAGACTTGTCGAAGGCGGTTGAAATAGCAGAATTAGCGCGCTCTCTGTTGAATATCCGATTCTGGTATGACATTGAAACAGGAGATTGTGATTGTGGAGAAGTACCTACTGACAGAAGAGCTATAATCGTAATGGATACAACTAAAATATTAAAAGATTTAGAGGCTGACCTAGGCTAATTTTTTTTACCTATCGAAACATACAAACCGTATGGAGGTATGCAATGCTAGAAGCAAGCAAACTATACTCAGACAAAGAAGTTACAGATTACTTAGGAATCAAGCTCAACACTTTGAGCCAGTGGAGGTTACGACAGCAAGCGCGGCCCATAGCTATCAAAGTGGGGAAGCTCAACAGGACAACAGGTAGTGCAATTCAGGACTACTTGGATGGATGTAAAACTAACTAGGAGAAGCAGAATGGACTTCACCAAAGAACAGCTATCAGAGATGACAGAAGCAGGTGTAACGGAGCAGCAAATGAAAGAATTAAGATTGAAAGTCAAAGAGATTAACAAGACTCAGCAACACATACAGCTTAATGCAGTGTGTAGTGAGTTGCAGGGGATACGCAAGGAGATGAAGACACACAACAGCCTGTTCGAAGAGTTTATTGATGTCTTCAATAGAACTAGCTTTACAGATTAGTACATATATTTTTTACCATAGGCCTAACGAGCAATAGGTACAGCTAGACGCTTCTCCTCTTGCGGTTGAGTATGCAACTCAATCACCTCTGTGCAAGGGGAGAGGCGTTTTCTTACAGAGAGACGAGAATAATGGACATAACATTCTTAAAACCTACCGATAAACGCATAAGACTAGGTAAGAGTATTCGGATAGACAAGCTTGGCGGTTTGATAGTAGCTAAGGAAGCAGGAGTTAAGTGCACGTTCCATGATAGAGAAGTACATACGATACACTCCCTCCAAGAATTTCTCCCACTACTACAATTAAAGAGATACGCAAACGAGTACCTTATCCAAGGGGAGTATAGGACTGAAGCAACAACAGGACTACGCCGTAAGCGTGCCGCTCTACATGACAACATAGAATACGTGTACGACCGACCGTCAAAACTATTTATCATAGATATAGACAAGTTCGATGGTACTCTTGAAGAGTTTATCAGTCTCCTCCCTAAGCCCTTCCACAAAGCAGCCTACATATGGCACACGTCCTCAAGTTCAGGGCTGGTAGATAGCAAACTCAACGGCCACCTATATTTCTGGTTGGAGATGCCAGCAACTATAGAGGATATGCGCAGGGTAGTAAAAGCTATAGACATAGGTAGCTCTCTCGATGAAAGAATCTACAGACCAGAACATCCCATCCACACAACGGAAGCTTATGTAACGGATGGGGATGGCGAAGTCATAGTCACCCCAGAGGAGGAAAGGTACTCTTATAAAGAGGGTGGTGAAGTCAATCTGGAACACTTACCAATGGGTAGGAGCTACAATAACGACACTGCGAGATTTCACAGAGCTTCACAGGTCGAACCAAGACCGGATTATATTATATCTCTTCACTCCTTAAAAGAGGATGCTGACCTACTTGAATCCCGTATTGGTGATACCGAAAACATTTACTATCCGTCATACATATGGGCAGCAGCGATGCTGTACCAAGGGGCAGGTTTTGAAAAAGTAGTAGAAAAATTAGAAGATAAGTTCAGAGAGACCAACGGCCAACACCAGCCAAGAGAGGCGAGAGGCAGAGTCCAATACGCAAAAAAAGCTATAAAGAAAGCAGTCGAGTTAGAGGAACGAGCAGGACTCCTGCAAGATAGAGCAAAAGCTGAAGTCATAGCAGAGGGCGGCAGACCAAGAGACTGGAGGCTCACCCAGGCAGATAGAGATAGACAAGCAAAAGCAAGAGAAAGCCTTCCCCATATATACGACAATATTGAGGGTATTACGATCATCAAGGCCAGCGCCAGTATAGGGAAAACACACGCTAGTGTGGAAGCTGCCATAAGAAATAATGATTATATGAACAGAAAAATAATAGTGTTCAGAGATGTAGCAAAGGTTCTCGAAGAGTCAGCGAAATGGGGGATACCGAATGTCACGGGTTGGAGAGAAGAGTTATGTATGGCTAGTGATTTTTTAATGCCGTACCTACAAGAGACAAAAGATGCTGGTCTGTCTATATCTGGAATGTGCTACTGCTGCGAGCATAACCAAGAATGTAGATATAAGAAGCAGGTAGATATTATGGATTCAGCGCAGGTACTGTTCACTACCAACGAATACGAAGAGCTAGTTCTCGGCCCACATATGAGAAAGATGGAGAAATATGGAGTCCACACTTGGACGCACTTCGACGAGAACATAAACCTAATCCACATAGAGAATATATCGACTGAATATATGGTGCTGACTCTTAATAGGCTGATGCTGACGATAGAAGATACCGAGCTAAAAGCTATAGTGAGAGAGATTGCAGAAGAAGCGCGTGAGCTGTTCTTCGACATTAAAAAGCAGCGCCCCAAATTAAATGACCTGAGAGTAACTAGTAGCAGAAACGAAATGGAATTTGGCCACTGCTCAATAGTGTATAGAGACGGGAGTACTCTAGCTGATTTTAGGGAAAGAGTTGGGGGGCTGATAAGAGCAGAGAAGTTAAAGAACAAACACAGTGTAGGGCTGCAAGAGGGTAAGAAGAAGAGTAACTGTGCTGCTGCTATACGAGCACTAGAAACAATGGGTGAAGAGACTCATATCAGAGTTAATTTTGATGGCAGGGTGAGCTTTGTACATTCTAAGAAAAGAAAGATGCCAAAAGTTTGGTCATGTGGCACAGCAACACCTAACACTTTTCAGTTAGAAGCAATGTATCCTGAATATGAGTTGAGAGATCTGGGAGTGCGAGTGCCAGAACACATAAAATTATACAAAACGGGAGCAAAGATAGGCAAGACCGGACTGTATCAGAAGAGAGGGAAGGACATTTTTGACAGAGATACAATTCCCATATTTGAACACCCACTCTATACCTACGATTCTGTCTGTATACGTAACGCAGATCGGGAAGGGAAGAACACGCTAAAAGAGTACTCGAAAAAATTAAGCTGTCACGATTTGACAATAGGTCATGCAATAGGGACAGATGCCCATAGAGAACGTGTCGGTATCATGTTGAGCAGGTATCTGCTCCCCTATCATGTACCAGTTTCCGATATGATAGCCTGCGGGATACCTCTTACGACTGAGAATGTCAGAGACTACAAGAGATATTTAGAGGGCAGTGTGAATTATCAGGCTCTGATGAGGTGTGCGTATGGCCCTGCTTTTTTTCTTAACGGATGTGAAGCTGACGATGTTGGCTTTTTTGGTGGGATAGTTGACAACGCAAAGCATTTTGAGATGATTAAAAGGAAACCTGAGAAGGGAACGATACGAACAGTGGAAGGGAAAAAAGGAGATAAGCAGCGTACTTCTCTAACCTACATAATGGATAGATGGAAGAGCGAAGGTGACTTTGGGGTCACTAGTTCAGAGCTTGCTAGACATTTTGGATGGGATATGAGGAATACAAGACGGACTTTTTCAACCATATGTGAGTTGATAGTGGGGGCGGATGTGGGGTTTATTGGTTCGAGGTTGTCACCTAAAGGGGCTCTAGTGAAGGTGTTAGAGGTGTGTGGAGCATCTAAGGTTTTGTGAGGTGCCACAATGTGGTGTCTGGTGTTGGGGTAGCCTAACAAAAAAGCATAATGAATGATTCTGGCATGTTGGATAGGGGTCACATTGTTAAAGTAAAGTTAATTTAGCAATGTGACCCCCATCGTAACTACTTGATATCATTGACGATCGACGACAGAAAGCTTAATGAGTAATTTCAGTAACTTAGAGAAAAGTGATCAAAACACAAAAAGAGGGTACCTACATGAACAGCATTTCTAAGAAGATCGACCAAGCAAAAGCACTATCAGTAACCAACACGGGAGAACGGGTGTCAGAGTTACTTTCTATACTTCCTATTGAAGGACTAAAACCAGTTCCTACTAGGATTCTGCATAACTATACAGGCAATTTGCTGGCATCCGTTATGAAGGCTACGGGACTTAGCAGGAGAATGGCTTCTGTTAAGTGTCACCTGCTTCGTAAGGACAATCAATTCAGACTATGTCTTGAAGTCTTAGACGAAGCATTCGAGCGGTATGGTCTGCTTTCTACGATCCAACTAAGAGAGATGTTGTCAGATATCGCTAGCAATAATGATGTTAAGACTTCCGATCGAATAGCTGCTATACGGTTACTTATGCAAAACGAAGGTATGCTAACTGAAAAGCTTATAGTAGAGCAAAATTCCACCACTACTGAAAGAAAGGAAATGGTAATCAAATTTGATAACCTACCTATGGGAGCACTTGGTAAAAAGATGGGCTTGGTACAAGACAGTGACGGGTTGGTAAGGATCCCTGCTGCTGGTACTGTGATCGATGTTTAATTTTCAAGCAAGACAAGCATTAAAAAACAGATGCTCAGTATGCACAAAGGGATCGGCCAGAGAATGAAATAACTTCCTACGCCAAATGCTGCTGCAGTCAGTTTGCGCTTGGTATTGTCGGTCATCGCGGCCCGTTATGGTTTCCACTCTTGAAGACCCCGATTACAGGAGAGCAGTCGGAGAGATGTGATATCTAGCGCCAGTTGCCTTCACCAGATTCAATTATTTTGCATAACGGTACATGGGCGTCGGGGGTGGTCTTCTCTCTGTAAAGTGCCTCGTGCTCTGGACTCAGCCATTCACCCGTTGCATCGGTGTGGTAGTGGTGCTCAGCCCATTTGTTACCGTTGATAAATCCAACTTTGTATCCTGCCTTCCGTCCCACAGAAGCAGCAACTTTCCAAGTGTTTATCAAGGCGAGAACGAATATAACCGATAGTGCTATTATTGTGATTGGCATTTTTTAATCCCTGTTCTGTTCATGATCCTATTGGTTAGATTTCATTCTTATAAATGTTCTTGATTTCCTCGTCCTGCACACATAGATAATCAAGCGTCTGCTTCTGCGTTGAATGATTGAATATCACCATCAATTCGGGCAAGCTGGTTCCAAAAGTCACCCGCTGGTGATAACCGAAAGTTTTCCTCATAGAATGGCTGGCGTAATTGCCTTTCAAATTGATTTCTTTGCACCACCCTTTCACCATCTTCGACAGTGTCGGCACTCTCAAAGCCCCACGCTGCCCTGTGAACAGGAAATCATCATCATCATGAGTCTTGGTGTCCAGGAGCGCTGTGATTTCTTTCTGCACGGCATTGTTCATCGTTATTCGCCTACTCTTGCCTGTTTTCTTTTCAGTGAGCACCAGCTCCTCCTTGTCTTTCACTTGCCCAACTTTGATACCAAGAATGTCGCTGGCCCGCAGATTGGTATTTATTCCCAATGTGAAGATGGTTAAATCCCGCTGATTTCCAGCGAGTAGCTTCTTGATAGACTTGATGTCTTTCAGGTTCGTGATGGGGTCAACTGTCTTGCTTTTCATAATGTGTCTCCGGTTGAAGTGATCTGCCTAACTGCTTAACTGTTACTCAACAATACGTCAATAGTTGTCCAGTGTCAATGCGTATTTCAGTTCAACAACCACCGTATCTGCCTATGTCCCTTGCTGGTAGTGGGTTACGGCCATTCACTGACTGGTTAACTTTTATACTAAAGTTGTCGAGATTCTCAGATGGTGGGGCAGATAATGAAGAGCAAGTATATCCTTGGCTGCAGGTGTGCCATTGATGCGAAACACAGGCTTAGTCTCGAATTTACCTCGTGACGATTCACACCAATCAATCATGACTTCAGGTGTTACTTTCCATCGTCAATACTGTGGGTATGCCTTCCTGCCGTCTACTGCACCACCATTCGCAGTTGAGGCCGCTTCCTTTTGGTTTGGTGGAATCACGATGTCGATGGAGATTCTCCCACCCGCAGAATTGGCTCCCGATCTGCACTCTCCTAGGCCTGTATGCTCGATCTTCCGGATCCTCACATATCCTGCCTCATTATATCCTCTTCATCTGTGGGCATCCTTGCCCTGCTGCGTGCCGTAACGGCAGCGCCAGTGATTGGTTGCACCGCGGCAATGCCAGTAGACCTTCTCAGTGTCCGTCGCCTGTGCTTGCAGATATGAAGCCTCTGTTTTCTGTGAGGATGCCTCCACAGGTTTCGAGGGGAAAAATCCCCTAGGCTCCGATGCGTATAAGAACCCCATACCCAAAAATAATTCAAAATAAAATCACTATTTAGTTTTACTTTTTATTGACAATTTGAGTTAAAATCACTACAATATAAACATAATAAAAACAGTTACTTATATCCAGCTAACCTAAGGGTACCTACTATGAAACATACTAGAAATAAGCTACTCTCCCTCTCCTTATATCCAGTAGAATTAGAGAGACTACAGACCATCGCCAACAAGGAGAAAGTATCTACCCATGATTATATCAGGCACTTGATACAAAAAGACATCAATGGAACTAAACATGAACAAAGAATTTCCCTGTAAACAGACAGCTATAAACGCTGTACCTTCCTTAATCCGGTATTGCCATCAAACAAGAACCTTCTACCGCTTAGTAAAACGTGGAATAGCTCCAGCAGGTTCTCCTATCAAAGGCTGCGGTTGTAACATTCATGGGTATTTCTTCTCATTTCAAGACCTGAGACAAGCCTTATGCTAGATAAACCACTACTTCTATCAACCACCCTTCGCCATTGGCAGAGGTTCGCTTGGAGTAACCTCGGAAGTAATAACATATTTCTGAATCATAGGCGCTCGGGGAAGTCATTCTTCTTAACTATTGTTGCATCGTATCTACTTTATTTGACTAAGGATAAGATCAACATTGGTATATTTGCTCCCACAAGATCAAAAGCATACAAACTGCTCTTTACTGGAGTGAAAGACTTGCTGGAGTCTAACGCCACTGCTGGTATAAAGTTCAATAAGTCCGACCTAACTATCGAGAATACTCAAACCGGATCTAAGATCCACTTCTTCGCTCTGTCCTCAGAGAATGGAACTCAATGTCGAGGGTATAGATTGGAAGTCGTACTCATTGACGAAGTTGATGAAGTGTCAGAAAAAGAGTTGCTGGAATCTGCTTTACCTACTCAGCAGGGCTTAGAAGGCACTCAGCAGTATAAACTACTGATACTTTCAGGCACTGTTCGTGGCTCTCACAGTGCTTTGACCAGCATGATTTCAAAATACCGCCCTTTAGCTCCAGATCTCTCTAGTGTAAACGTGTCTGAAACTTCCGACCTACCCACTATCGTATCACCTGACTTGCAGGTGGAGTTAGATAACAGCCAATACCGCTTTTTTCATCTTCCGGTAACTGCCACCAATTTGATCTCAGAGGAACAATTGAAACCAGATCGTATATTGATGGGCGAGGAAACTTTTGCCAGAGAATGGCTTTGTTCTCTTACGGCTTCATCCGATGATGTACTTTTCAATCTTGCTGACCTAGCCGACTGTGTTTTGAACCACCAAGCTGGAATGAACCTGAGGCCGAATGCGGAAGGTCATATTAATTTCTGTGATGGTACTTTCGGCAGTTACAGACCACCGACCGCAGGTTTGGATATTGCGCGTTCTGGAGATGGTACAACTCTTTACATTCGCGCAGGCTCGGTGCCATTATTTATTGGTTACATCAAGACTCCTGACAGTTCTCAATTGTCGGAGAGCAACATGCTGAACCAGATTTCCGCAATTCAAACTGTTTTACTAAGATACGGTTGTGAGAAGATTGCTTGTGACGCTGGCGGTATCGGTGCTTTTATGGTCGATGCTCTTCAGGAGAGATTATCTCCATACGGTATAGACGTTCAGGCGGTTCAAGGCCAGCAAAAGACACCGTATCTGTGGGCTGGAAGTCATGCCAACATGCGTTCTTGTTTGTATGGATTACTCGCTGCTTCTGTCAAGGCGAACGCTCCTCTGCCAGATTTCCCAGCATTGCACGAGGAGCTTTCCGCAACAACCCTCAAGGAATTACCGCACGATTCTCGAATAATGTTGGTTGGTAAAGATAAAGTGAAAGGTAGGCTTGCTGGGAGAAGCCCCGACTGGGCCGATTGTTGCGCGTTATCGTATTATTTTGATGCTGACTCGATTGCTCCAGAGCAATATGTAGCTACACTTCAGGACATAGTTTGTGGGCGAGTAAAACCACCGTCCTTGCATCAGATAGCTGCCTTGGCAATAGAAGAAGATACAGCGGTAAGTGATGGCCTTTGGGAACAATCTTTAGCAAACAGTGAAATGCATGAATAGGGAATTACTAGATAATATCAGGAAGTTAACGGGAAACGAGTTGCCTTATCAGTTTACTGACAGCGAGGCCAGTATTGATATATGCGTTCCGAGGCATATTAGTTTGGAACATTTTTTTCAAGGTCAAGAGCCAAGTGTAGATCTGAACAGTGAACTCTACAACAATAGTATCTTAAATGATGAGGATTACGAATGAAAAAACTAGATAAAAATGGATTCCACGAAGTAATTAAGATGGAAGGTACCGACCATAAACCAAGGAGCACTGAACCGTGTTGGGCGAACCAACCTGCTTGCAGCCAGAATGGTACTGACAGAGCGGAGCAAGTTCAAGCTGTGACAAATGGTCATTACATGAGCTTTGGAAAAATTAATCAAAAATTAGCACTTGGGAGAAACTGGGCGCGATGAATGAAACACTAACACCACAGCAATACCATGACGAAGTAAACAGCGGGAAAAGGGTGCATGTAAGTCTGCCTCAAGATTCGGCATTGGCTAGGAATGAGAAGCGCAACAAGGCGCTCCATTATGTAGCCTCGAAAGCAGAACTCAAGGCTGTTGAGAAACAGGTTAATACCGAGTTTCGTATTAGCGGGCCGTTCGATTTCCGTGGAGAGAGTTTGAACAACTTGACGGTATTAAACACTCTTGCTGATGCTGGCAAGATTTACAAAATCAACCGTACCAAGTTTTGTTCCTTTGAGTTTTGGAAAGCACTTGATACTACCCGTCAAACCCAAGAAATTTTACAACACTAAAATAGAGAGAAATATAATGGCTAAAAATTATCTACATCCGGTTCATAATAAGACCGCTTTCAAATCGAAACACTTCAAGGTTAAGCAAGAGGGAAAGACACCTAACGGTACTATCGTTCGTCATATCACAAGTAGCGGTGAGGAGATGGCTCACGACTATCGATATGGTATTCAAGTTCTTCCCAACGCGCCAGGAGACAAGTCGATGATTGTGTTCGGCAACTACGATGATATCAACTCGGTCGCTTCTGAGATCCAGCGAAACCCTGATAAGGTTATGAAAAGTATCAGACCTGTTGGGCCGAGTCCCAGCAATGCCTATTACCTGAACAAGCCAGCTCCAGCTAAGACTCATGCTGCGCTTTCTGAAATATCACAGGATTCAATCAGGGCCAAGAGGATGTATCCTAACGAAGGCAGAGATCAACAACCTGTATCACGGATGCAACAGGAGAAGAGGGACTTCAAAACTCATTTAGATGGATTAAAAGAGAAGACCTATGAATGAAATACATTCTATAAAAGCATCTCTGCACCAGTTTACTCTGGATGCTGATGCCTTGGCAAGAAAACCAGTCTCGGATGCGGATTTAGGAGTTAGAAGGGAACTAGCTGCTCTTCAAGCTCATGATTTACAACGCGCTTTGCAAGCTATGAACCGTTTATATCAGAGGTATGGGCAATGAGGAAGAAACGAAAGCTCACACAAAGGCCTGTAAAAACCAGTTTGGGTGATTTGATGCTACAGGCAGCCGATAATATGCCCAAGGATACAACAGGAAGTTTAAATATTCTTTCTATGATACGGGACACTACCATCCGCTTCAATAGGCTGAAGCGGTATGGTATCAAGAATTTTAATTGCGGATAATGAGGCGTTCCGTCTTGGCAAAATTTTAAAGGTCGACTCTATTTAGTATATGGCTTTTCAAAGCACATTACTGCTTCGGATGTAGTCTTGTTTTCAGTCGTGTATTCAGAGGCATAAACCATCTTCCACCCATCATATTTTTTCAGTTCATCATTAACAACATCCGCTTTGCCCGTCGTTAGACTCAAGCATCGTATCATTTTTGACGACCCTTCTTCACCAGACTCTCTGACATGAGAGCTAATATTTGCACCTGAACAACTAGTTAATAATATGGCTAGCAACAACGTGATTAACTTTTTCATAACTTTTTTTCCTTTGTTACATTTTTAGAATTCAAAACCTCAATACAACATGATCGAGGTTCAGCCTTAAGCCAATCAGATGGAGTTACTATACATTAAAATATTAGAATACTGCACATCCGTTTTGTCCGCCATGGCGGGAAGAAGTAACAATACCTTCTGAGTTTGTATAAAATGTATCTTCACATAAGTAGCCATTTCTATAGGTTTTATATTCTATAACTTGACCACCGTTGTTTAAGTTGACTCTGGCATTAGGAACACCAAGTGTCATGATCACTTTGTCAATATTATATCCATGATACCTGTTTTCCATCTCAGCTTTTCGCCCAGCCCAGTTAGCACATCCACTAAGTATTAATAATGATAAGAGAGCAATAGTAATTTTTATTTTCATCGATTTCTCCTTTATAGAATATAAGAAAAGTAAACTGTTATCGGATCACTTTGGGCACGGAAATTTTTCCATTAATCCTTGAAGAAGAATCATTTCAACAGGCCAGTCACCTTCTAAACCATGCATTGTTTTAATTTGGTTCTCTAAGATTTGGACATAATCATTTTCGTGAAGTGCTAAATTAGAAGGAACGCAAAACAATCTTGTCTTCTCGTTCATTTTTAACATTGTATTGCTCCATCCATAACCTTCTCCAACTCCATTGATATAACGAAGAAAATTTCTATGAAGCACTGGCTGATTTGTTTTTGCATCTAAATACTTATCAACTTGAAGGGAATTTGCTAAGTTTGGCAATGTTATCAAAATAATAGATACAAAAAATACTCTTACTAATGTGTTGTAATGCATGACAAAATACTCCAGGGTGTGAAAAATTATTTCTTTGTTGGTATCATCTGACAACCGGTTAAATCTTCTAGGATATATGCGACAGGGCCGAATCCCAAGTCTCCCGAATTTGGTTCTATTAAATCAAGAAGGCTAGTAACTTCAGAAACCAATTGAGAATATGAAATATCTATATCGGTTTTGCATGTATATGCTGTTACGGTGACTAGAGCATTAGCAACCCCCATTATAAAGGCTGCTCCTTCTTGTTTTTTTGTAGGATTACGGCTATTCAATAATTCTTTCAAATGAATAGCGTCCATATATGGAACAGAGACACCTCCAGCATTTGCATTTCCAGATAAAACTGTAGTCAGTAGAATTAAGATAAATATTTTTTTCATTTTTCTCTCTCACTCATCAACAGATGAATATCAATCACAGCTTATTATTAGATACTACTTTGCAAGAAGGGCTGATATTGGTAGTGCGAAGCTCTTGAGAGTCCATTTCTACCTAATGTATACCTTATTCCTGATTCTATCATATCTGGTCGGAGCTCAACAAGCCCTAATCCGAAAATATCCAATAAACAGTTCCACCAACTACTACTGCTATAGCCAGAGCTGCCACAACAGTAATCGCACCAGCTGCCATACCGCCACCAAGTACACACTGCCTATTGTAGCTAACCCAACAGCCTTAACTTGTCCATTTTGCGACGAAGAGAACACGCCTTCACAAAAGCGGCATCCTTACCTATTCTCTGAATACCGATTGATGTATTACTTTGGCTACCATCTGGGGAAACCCATGTGACAACATACTTGTTTTCCCTCTCACAGAACGATACACCGACAACGCCTGTATCAGTTTGAGGAGATGTGAAAACTACCCTTTCTGTTCTGGTTTTACCTAATTTCTTTTCGGTAGCATTACGCCACTTAATGGCCGCTTCCAGAGCTGTTTCAGTACCACCATGTTTCTTATCTGAAAATAGTTTTCGTTTAGTGGAGCCCTCGAAATGGATCCGTACATTCCAACCGTGGGTGCGGTTTTTGGTGGAGTCAATCCGAGATATGCTTTTTGGAGGGGGCATGGTTACTCTGTGAATGGGGATGTTTGAAAAAGAGAGTGTCTCTTATATTCAACAGGGTGGAAATAGGGGTGGAAAGACAAAAAGGGTTCCAGCCAACCAGGCCAAAACCCTTTGCAACTGGTGGGCGAGGTGGGATTCGAACCCACGACCTTCGGCTTCGGAGGCCGACACTCTATCCAGCTGAGCTACCCGCCCTTCTGCAGTTTACCTGTTATTTCAGAATCTTACGTGCGCCATCGCAACTCACACAACCCTTCCAAGACAGCAAGAGCTTCTCCAAAGTTTCAACGGAGATCACTATGGCAATCTACGCAAGGTGCAACGAATGCAGACGAGACAATACAGTATCCCTCCGCAACTGTAAAGGTTGTGGAGCTAGGCTAGACACAAAATACCTTTAAAGTGAAGGATCTCATAACTGGCAAATGGCGAACAAAGGGTAGTGTAACATTGTTTCTGTAAATTCAGTTCAGACCTTGCTAAAAGCAGGTCATTGATTAACCTTTCGGACCCTAAATATTCACATCAAACCGAAAGGAAAAAACAATGACCTGCCGTATAGAGA
>Ga0208901_1000625_pt1 | contig 14225 bp, 12 predicted proteins | sample AntAceMetag02UKF_FD_184764 | JGI IMG/M metagenome (GOLD analysis project Ga0208901, IMG submission 184764) | Saline lake microbial communities from Ace Lake, Antarctica - Antarctic Ace Lake Metagenome 02UKF (SPAdes) (version 2) | ecosystem: Environmental > Aquatic > Non-marine Saline and...
TCCAAGCCTTAAGGTGCTTCTCCCCTTTTCGCTCGCAGGGGATAGAAATAGCGATGCAACCCGGTCCTCCCCTTTCTTTACGGTAAAAAGGATAAATTCCCTCTTCTTCTCGTCAGGTTCAAGGTTGATGAGTTTTCGATAGGTTTCATACGCTTCAGGATTGAGATTTCTGTCCACCTTTTTCAGGAGTTGGTCCCCATCGATTGCGTACACAGGCGCTGCAAACGCCATCGCCATAAAAAAGAGTATGATTTTTTGCATATTATTTCCTCCCCTCTAAAACCGTTTTCACGGCATTGCCCACACTCCCCTTAAATCCAAAAAGAGTTACGCTGTTGTTTTTCAATGCATTCGTCATTTTCGAGCCAAAGCTCTCGGCAATGATCATGGTAACGCCTTTTTTGGCAAGGAAGTTTGCCGCTGAAGGCCCGGCTCCGCCACTGGCATCTGCGTATGGGTTATCAATAACCTCAATCAGTTCCCCTTTGCTGTCAAATATAAAATAATAAGGACATCTCGCGGCCCTATTGCTGACAGATGCTTTTTCAGTTTTGCCACTGGACGCAACCGCAATTTTGGCGTTTTTGAAGTCGGCAGCAGAGACCATAAGTGAACCAAGAAACAAGATTGCAGTGCTAATAAAGACAATTCTTTTCATATGAAATTCCTCCTATACATGTCTCAGGGCATCGATGGGTTCCATCTTGGACGCCTTGTATGCAGGCTGAAGACTCGCCACAACGGATACCACAATAACGATTGCCGAGATAACCCATACATCCGATAGGTCTATGGTGGGCGACAGTATGAGTCCTTTCTGTCTCCCGAAATCGAAAGTAAGCCCAACCCTATTCAAGACATATAGAACCCCGGAATTGAGGATAACCCCTGTCAGTACACCAAAAACGCCAAGACAAAATCCTTCAAATAAAAACATGGAAAGAATCTTCTCGGGCATGGTGCCGATGGCGGCAATGGTGCCAATCTCCCGGATCCTTTCATATACCGCCATGATCATGACGTTCATGATGCTGACAAGCACGATGGCAATGAGCATGATCTTGATAAAGAAGGTCATCACATCGATCATCCTGGCAATGTTGAAAAAGGGAGAGAGTTTTTCCCAGGTGTGGACCTCAAAGGCGGGTTTTCCGGCCTTGTTCAGCGCCTTTGAGAGCATCCCTTTGATTTTGTCATGCACCTCGTGAAGTGCGTTGAAATCAGAGAGCCTTAATGCGATCTCGCTGACATCCATTTTTTCCATCCTGAGGACTTCCATGGCGTCTTTAATGTGCATGTAACCATCCCTGCCACCGGGGCCCGTGGCGCTCTCAACAATCCCTCCGATCTTGAATTGCTTCCCGTTTACGGAGCCGTCCTTATTGGTGGCAATCACAACGACCATGTCGCCAACCGTAACCTTCATTCCCTTTGCGATCAGCTCAGGGACAAGGATCTCCCCTTTTCTGATGGTTTTGTCTCCTTCCTTTATCCTAGAGAAGAGGAGGGGAACGGTATTTATCTCATCGTCAGGATTTACGCCGTTTAACCGTATATTGGTGGTTTCAACGAAATTGCTGAACATGCCGCCAAATTTAATCCTCTTTGACCAGGCCTCAATGCCCGCCGTTTCACTGATCGCTTTTTCTACTTTTTTGAGTGCCTTGGGGTTCAGGTTCAGGGTAAGCGGCAGGTTATCGATGGACGCCAGATACCCTTTTTTGTGGATCTGGAGATGGCCCACAAAGGAGTCTGTGATCTGACCGATCATCATGTACTTGAATGACCCTGTGACGGCAATAAAGACCAGGACAAATACAACGCCCACGGTGATCAGCGAAGCCGTAAGAAATGTTCTTCGCTTGTATCTTGCCAGGTTTCTCAGGGCGATCTTGAATATATTAAACATTGCCTTTGCCCCCCTTTACCTGTCGATCGACCAGCTCTCCGTCTTCCAGCACATAGATAACCTCAACCTCCCCGACAATCTTCTGGTCATGGGTGGAAAATATGAAGGTCGTCCCAGACTCATTCTTCATCTTTTTCATGATATCGATGACCATATAAGCGGTTTTATGATCCAGATTGGCAGTCGGTTCATCCGCAAGGATGAGTTTTGGCTCGGTGACCAGCGCCCTTGCTACCGCCACCCGCTGTTTCTGTCCCCCTGAAATCTGATCAGGATACTTACCTTTCTGCTCAATCATCCCGACGGCACTAAGGAGATTCATGACCCGTTTCTTTCTTTCATCTGACGGAACGTTCTGCACCATGAGGAGGGGATATTCCACATTCTCAAAGACGGTCAGCACGGGAAGCAGATTAAAGTCCTGAAATATGAAGCCGATGTTTTCACCTCTGAAAGAAGCGGCCGTGCGTCTCTTGAGATGGGAAATATCCGTACCGCCAACCGTTAAGGTCCCTTTGGTCGGCTTGTCAAGGCAGCCGATGAGGTTCAGGATTGTGGTCTTTCCACTCCCGGAAGGCCCCACAAAAGATACAAAAGAGGCCGGCTCTATTTCGAAACTCAAACCCTTTAAGGCCTCAACTTTGATATCGCCGGTTAGGTATGTTTTGGAAACACCCTTTGCGGTTACTAAACTCATGCCGCTCCTTTCAGAGATTGTAAAATAGTATCCACCTCTTTGCTCATAAGCTGATAAACCGCTTCCTCAAAATCCTCCGACGGTAGTTTCTTCGCCTTTTTGACGCCGAGTGCCGAGGTCAGTTCAACGTAACGATCCACCGTCATCCCCTCCCTCTCCATAAGCACTTTGCCGCATTGTATGGGACAGGCATCAATCAGAATCCGCTTCTCCGAGCTTTTGATGATCGCCTTGAATTTCCCGGGCACGATTACCGCGGGAAGGCAACCGATCTTAACATCATCCGGATGTTCTTCCCATATTTTTATGCATGCCTTCGATGCCGAAACGCCTGTTGCGCATCCACCATAACACGTGAACATTAGAAGCTTGTACTTCATGGCTTATCCTTTGTTACCTTTCCTGTAGAAGCCTCGCCTGGTCCAGGAGAAGCGATTTGAACCGGTCCAGGGAGACCGGATATCCCTGCATGGGGATCCCCATCCAGTCGCAGTACTCCAGAAACTCTTCCGGCTTTTCGGCCATGAAACTATCCACATACCCGATGCCATCCAGGACAATGGCGCCACCTGTGTGTTTGGGGAAGTTTTCATTGGCAAGGCCCTGATCCCACCCTTCAAACACCTGGTAGCGGTATTCCAGCCAGCCCGGAGTCATCCACCAGACTTTTTCACCGCCCACAAGTTCCTGTGCGATTTTTTCGCGGGTCTCTTCGTCGGCAATCATGTCCATGCAATGCGTGGCCTGCACCCTTCCGATCCCCGGTCCCTGGTCCTGGATAACTTTCTGCATGGTGCGGGTGGGTTCATCCATATTGACATAACAGAATTTGCCTCCGTAGACCACGATCACCTTTTCCACCGTTTCCCGGGCCATCTTTATGCGCGCAACCAACTGGTTTTCCAGTTCTTTGCAGTCCTGGTGCAGTCCCGGCTTGGTGTAGTAAATCTTTTGGGCATCCAGAAAACCTTCCCGTTTGAGATGGCTCAATTCAAGGTTCAACGTACCGCAGGAAACAATGGCGATATCAGAAAAAGTTATATTTTCCATTGGTTTTCTCCACTACTCTGCTCAATCGGTCTGTTTAAAGAAGTTTATCCATGGCATCCGAAAGAATTTTTTCGGATTGGACCCCGATAAATCTCTGAATTTCCTTGTTATTGTTAAAAATGATCATGGTGGGAATGCTCTGTATCCCCAACGAGGTAGCCACGTCCTGATTTTCATCTACATTCATGGCTGCAATGACAGCAGTTCCTTTATATTGCGTTGAAAGATGTTCCAGAATAGGTTCCTGAGCGCGGCAGGGAGCGCACCAGGGGGCGTTGAAATCCATGAGTGTCAGACCGCTTTCTATGGCCTTTTGATATTCCTCTTTGCCTTGCAATGTCTTGAGTGCCATTTTATTTATCTCCTTTGTTGATGGTTTGATAATTCGTAACATGATCAACAATCATGCCAATGCGTTGATCGAGCAGCCATATCGGCCCAGGAATGGATGTAAACACTTAGAATAAATAATAATATATTTTCGTCAGAAAAAATTGCAGGAGGTTGAAAGGAAAGGTTGTGGATGCATTGACAAACCAACAACCCGTTACCTATAATGAAGGTAACGTTCAGACTACTTCAGTAACGTTACGGTAACGATTTGGTGTTGACTACCCTCTAAGGAAAAACAGATGCCCGAAACCAAAAACAGTATTCAAGATATCCTGGATCCCAATTTCGCGCGGTTGCTCCTGGAATCGATGGCCGACGGCGTTTTCACCCTGAATGACAAAGGGGAAATAACCTCGTGGAATCCGTCCATGGAACGGATCACGGGCTACACTGCCGCTGAAGCCATTGGAAAAAGCTGTATGTTCCTCAACTTTAATCAGTGCTTTTCCAAAACTTGCCCTACCGGAATTGGCGAATGCGGTATTTTCCAACATGCCAGTGTTGATGCCAAAGAATGTTTTCTTCGACACAAAGACGGCCACGATGTATCCGTTGTGAAAAACGCCAGGACAGTAAGAGAAAAAGGGGCAATAAAAGGTGTAGTAGAGACGGTCACAGATCTGACGGAACTGCAAAAGGCACGGCAGAAAGCGGAAGAGGCCAACCTTCGTCTGGGTGAACGCCACAAATTTGAGAATATTATCGGAAAAAGCCATCCCATGCAGGAAGTCTTCTCGGCCTTAGACGCCGTCGCTGCAAGCGAGACCACCGTTTTGATAGAGGGTGAAAGCGGTACGGGAAAAGAACTGGTGGCCGGTGCCATTCATTACAACAGCGAGCGGAAAAACAGCCCTTTTGTGAGCGTCAATTGCAGCGCTCTGGCGGAATCCGTCCTGGAAAGCGAACTGTTCGGCCATGTCAAGGGCGCGTTTACGGGTGCTGCGCGCGATCGTTCCGGACGTTTCGAAGAGGCCCATGGCGGCACCCTTTTTCTGGATGAAATCGGTGACATCAGTCCGTTTATCCAGCTCAAACTGCTTCGGGTGCTGCAGGAGAGGGAAATTGAACGGGTTGGAGAATCCAGAAAGCGAAAGATCGATATCCGGATTATTGCGGCCACCAACAAGGATCTGTATGGCCTCGTAAAAAGTGGCAGTTTCCGTGAAGATCTTTACTACCGCCTGAAGGTGTTTCCTATCCACCTGCCACCTTTAAGGAAACGGAAGGAAGACGTTCCGCTCCTTGTCAGTGATTTTATCCGTTTTCAGAATCAGAAAACCGGAAAACAGGTGGAGGGTATTTCACAGTCGGCCATGCGAATCCTCATGGATTACGCCTGGCCCGGAAACGTCCGTGAATTGGAAAATGCCATTGAACATGCCTTTGTCCTATGCGATGCCCGAGGGAGTGTAAATATTTTTGACCTGCCCGTTGAGGTTCGACAATTTGCCCTAACTAATAACTTAAGGCAACCAGCTGCCTTGAAGGTAGTGCCTGCAACATCACGTCCCGCATCGATAAAAAAGCTAACCCGGGAAACGCTCCTTGAAATTCTGGAAGAAAGCGACTGGAATAAGGCGGAAGTGGCCCGCCGCGTGGGGGTGAGCCGCACTGCCATATGGAAATATATGAAAAAATGGGATATTCCATTGAAGCGGACCTTGTAAGGGCTCAAAGCATTGCTCCTTTAGGAACGATAACGTGATATGGCATTCCGCAAAGCCTCCATTCCACCAATCCGTTTTTCCTTTACTCCAAAAGGAAATTCTCCTATAAGTTCCATGTTTCAGCCTGCCCTTTTAAGAAAGGGATGAGAACTTGCCATCCCTCAGCAGGGAAAACCCCTCGTATCACACCTTTGTGTTTCGGGATTCAGGCATTTAGATAACCCGAGGTTATAGAATGAAAACATGGCGGCTACTTGACTCTCCCCCCATGACCGCAGCGGAAAACATGGCCCTGGATGAGGCGCTCCTGGAACTGAAAGGGGAAGGGAAAACCCCTGATACCATTCATTTTCTACAATTTTCTCCGAAAGCCGTTCTCGTGGGTTTTCATCAGTCCGTAGAAGAGGAAATCCGCACAGAATATTGCCATGCCCATGGGATCGATATCAACAGACGTGTTACGGGCGGGGGCGGGATTCTTTTTGATGAAAGCCAACTGGGCTGGGAAATTATATGCGATAAGGCATTCTTCGATATAAAAATCCCCAATAATCGCCTATTCAGGACGCTCTGTAAACCTGTCATCACTGCACTGGATATACTTGGTCTCAAATCCACCTTTCGCCCCCGAAACGACATAGAGATCAACGGTCGCAAAATATCCGGCACTGGAGGAACGGAATCGGATGGAGCCTTCCTTTTCCAGGGGACCATGCTCACCGATTTTGATGTGGACACCATGCTTCGAAGCCTCAAAATCCCGGTGGAAAAACTCAAGGCAAAGGAAATCGATTCGGTGAAAGAAAGGGTTACCTGCCTGAAATGGGAACTGGGGTACACGCCGCCCCTTGAAAAAATCAAGGAGGCCATCACCCGTGGGTTTGAAAAAGAACTGAAAATAAGACTCGAACCCGGGACACTGACGCAGGAGGAAAAGGATCTTTTCAAAGAAAAATTGGGGTTTTACCAATCTTCCCGATGGATCGATGCGGTAAAGCCAAAAGTGAACAGCCAGGAAATCATACAGGCCGCCTACAAATCAGAAGAGGGAATGGTTCGCTTTACGATTATTGCAAACCTGGTCAGTAGAAGAATAAAGGACATCTACATCACAGGCGATTTTCTCTCCTTTCCTTCGCGCGCCCTGTTTGACATGGAATCCGCTCTCAGGGGCGTGGCTCTCGACAGGGACCGGATCCACAATGTAATCAGGTCGTTTTTTGATGAAGGGAAAATTCATATCCCGGGCATGCGTTGCGAGGATTTTTTCAAACCGGTGGATCAGGCCCTTGAAAAAATAGCCGTAAGTGAATTCGGAATACCATTGGGATATTGCAATCTCATTTCCGTTACAAATGGTTCCTTTTCCGATATCCTGAAAAAACAACCTTCACATCTGTTGTTGCCATACTGTTCCAAACTCACTTCCTGCGACCTCCGGTATGAAAAGGGCTGCCGAATATGTGGGAAATGCAGCATAGGGGCCGCATCCGCCATGGGACGTACCAGAAAGATGCGAAATATTTCCATCGTCAGTTTTGAAGACCTCATGGCTGAGCTGGAAAAATTAAAGGCCGCCGGCGCTTCATCCTTCATCGGGTGCTGCTGTCAGCCTTTTTACAATAAACACGTGGACGATTTTGAAAGGATCGGCATGCCCGGCATCCTTATCGATATCGACAATACGACCTGCTACGAACTGGATCAGGCAAAAGAGGCCTACGCAGGCCAATTTGAGAGCCAGACCCAGGTAAACCTGGACCTCTTGAACATGGTCCTGAGCCTTGTTCCCCGTGGGTGATACAGTCAGATCGAGACAGAAAAAAAGAGCTTTCACCACGAATCTCACGAATAGCACGAATTGGTAAAAAAGCTAAGCTATGGCGACAAACGGCATCCTGTCGGAAAAAAATCCACTGTCGGAAGGATGCAACAATAGGTCTATAATACCGGAATAGACCCCGAATGCTGACGCCCGCAACTCGCAACCCGTAACCAGCAACGAGTTTCACATGAGCACAAATAGACCGCATTCCCTCCGGGGCGTAGGCCCCTACGGGCCGGAGGCCGTATTCCAGAATCCCCGCCCGCCTCGCCTGAGTGAGCCTCAGGCTCGCGATGGCGGGCAGGCGCATTCCGAAATCAAATGCGACATCCTTGTTGTGGGAGCTGGGCCTGCCGGCTCATCCGCTGCCCTTGCGGCAGCACGTAAGGGTATGCAAGTCCTGATGGTCGAACGAAAAGCGAAAGCCGGAGTTCCTGTGCGATGCGCAGAATATATGCCCGCGCCGCTCTTAGGCAAGATCAGCTCGGAGCGCAATTTTGTGGTACAGCGAATCCGGGGGATGCGAACCTTTCTGCCCGATGGAGAGATGAAAGAGATGGTCGCTCCGGGATTTACCATACAGCGCGATCTCTTTGACCAGGCCCTCGCCCGCGAGGCCGAAGATGCAGGAGTCAAGGTCCTGTTTTCGACCAGGATGCTGGCTGATAATCCCAATCAACCGGCGTTGAAATTGCCTGACGGTTCCCTGGCCCACGTGGAAGCAAAGACGATCATCGGCGCTGACGGACCCCATTCGACAGTAGCGGGGTGGATGGACTCTGTAAACCGTTCTCTGATCCCTGCCGTTCAGGTACGGGTTCCCCTGGTCAATTCTCTCGATTTCACGGAAGTTTATCTCAAGAAAGATCTTTACGGCGGGTACGGATGGCTTTTTCCGAAAAAGGATGAGGCCAATGTGGGAATTGGCGTGATAAAGACGCCGAAATCATCCCATTCATTAAAGGAACTCCTTGAGCAGTTCCTCTTTGAATTGGCGAATGCCGGAAAGATCATCGCACAACCTGTGAAATATTTTGCGGGTTGGATACCTGCGGGCCCCGTCAAGAGTACAGTCATCGGCAACAAGATGCTGGTGGGAGATGCAGCAGGACAGACCCATCCAATTACGGGTGCAGGTCTACCACAAGCCGTTATCTGTGGGCGAATGGCCGGGAAATGGGCAGCACGAGCCGTCATGGAGAAGGACCTGGATCTTCTGAAAGGATATGAGGGAGAGTGGAAAGATCTTTTTGGCGAATCGCTCGTTAGGGCACGCGAACGCCGGACGCTCATGGAACAGGAATGGGAAAGGTTCGATACAATCATCAAGAAATGCTGGATTGCCTTTAGAGAATACTACCGTTTTTAAGAAAATTGGATAACATGGAAGAATTGAAGTACAGGATGGAGAAGGCAAGGCAGAACTCCCACAACAGACACGGAAAGAAAATCACCTTTTTTCTTCCCGGCATGTTTTCCCTGGATGGTTTTACCGGGAAATACCCTGCCGTCTCCATTACCGGAAACCGGTGTGAACTGCATTGTGACCATTGCAAGGGAACGCTCCTGCATTCCATGATCCATGCTGACACCCCGGAACAATTGATCAGCAAGTGCCTCTCCCGGTGGGAAAAAGGCGACTTGGGCGTTCTGATCAGTGGAGGATGTGACAGGATGGGACGTCTGCCCTGGAAAAAATTCATCCCGGCTATCGAGGAAATGAAGAAAAAAACCGGTCTTTTTATCTCGGTACACAGCGGCATTGTGGATGCAGCAACCGCCCTATGTTTAAAGGATGCAGGGGTTGACCAGGCACTCATTGACATTATAGGAGATGATGAAACCTACCAGGCCATTTACCATGTGGATTTCGGCGTATCTAAAATCATCGACTCCCTGGAGCACCTTTGCAAGGCCGGCCTTCCCGTAATTCCCCACGTGGTTTGCGGCCTTTACTACGGCCGGATGAAAGCGGAAAAAGAGGCCGTCAAAATACTTTCCCGGTTCGATGTAAACCATGTGGTCATTGTTTCCCTGATGAATCTACCGGGTCCAAAAGCAAACCATTTTAACCTTCCAACAGCGGAAGAAATCACGGATATCATCGTTGAAACCAGGGAGAGAATACCCTTAGCCGAGATCAGTCTCGGATGCGCGAGGCAGAGAGGATATACCCAAATAGAAACCATGGCCATTGAAGCCGGAGTCAACCGCATGGCCATACCCTCCGATGAAGCAATCGCCCTGGCAGAAAAGTCAGGCTTGAAAATAATGTACCAGAGCACCTGCTGTTCTGTTCCCACGGATCAGGCTGGAAAGACGTGGATTCAGGAATAAAGAGAAAAGGAGAACAAAGTGACAGACAGAGAACCCCAGGCCGAAAGTCCTGATCATTTACGAATGAGCCTTGCCGCCGCCATGACGCTTGGATTCAAAAAAGGCCTCTTTTACCGAGGTGCGAAGCTGTATTGCATAAACCTTCTCCTGACCTATAGGGCAGGATGTGTCGCAAGGTGCGCCTATTGTGGCCTCTCAAACAGAAGACCCGGAGCCTATGGAGAAAAAAGCTTCATAAGGGTGACCTGGCCCACCTATTCTCTCGATGAAATTATCGAACGGATATCCGGAAGGCTGGACAGGGTCAAAAGGATATGCATATCGATGATCACACATAAACGGGCCATAAACGACACCAAAGAGATATGCGCAAAGCTCCGTTCCAGTTTCGATGTTCCGGTTTCCCTGTTGATTGCCCCCACAATCCTGGACAAAAACGACCTGGTTGACTTCAGATCCGCCGGCGCCGATAAAATAGGGGTCGCCATTGATCTGGCCACTCCGGAACTGTTCGATAAATTCAGGGGATCGGGAGTGGGTGGACCTCACGAATGGGATGTCTACTGGAACTGCCTTGCGGATTGCGTGGAGCTTTTCGGGGAAGGAAATGCGGGGCCTCATTTCATGGTCGGGATGGGAGAAACGGAAAAAGAGATGTGCAGAGCGATTCAAAGAGCCAGGGACCTGGGGGGAAGGACACACCTCTTTTCTTTTTTTCCTGAAGTGGAATCAAGAATGGCCGATCACGAAATGCCCCCCATGGAACAATACAGGCGCATACAGATCGCCCGACACTTGATCGATCATCGGCTGTCTGCAGAAGACCGCTTTACCTGGAACGAAAGGGATCAAATCACCGAATTCGGGATATCCCCAGATGCGTTGGAAGAAGTAATCAATTCGGGAGAACCTTTCCGTACAAGCGGATGTTCAGGGTACGATGGCCAGGTCGCCTGCAACCGCCCTTTCGCCAATTCGAGACCTGGCCCCGATATGCGGAACTACCCTTTTTCCCCCAGTGAAAAGGATGTATTGCGCATAAAAAAACAGATGGGATAGTCTCATTATGAGGTTTTCATTGAGCAGGCCCGGCACTCCGTTTTTCCGCCGTTCCGGGATGAAACAGTGAATAAACCACCGGAATGAGTACCAGGGTGATCAACGTGGATCCCGTAAGACCGCCCACCACCGCACGGGCCAATGGGGCCTGGGCGTCGGCGCCTTCACCGATGCCAAGGGCCAGGGGCAAAAGCCCCAGGATCGTCGTCAGGGTTGTCATGAGAATGGGCCGCAGTCTTCGCCGTCCCGCCTCCAGCAGGGCCTCGTGGGTGCTCATTCCAGAGCGAACCAGCTGCCCGGCCTGATCCACCAGGAGAACAGCGTTGTTGACCACGATCCCCCCCAGCATGATGCAACCGATGTAGGATTGCACGTTCAGGGTGGTCTTGGTTATAAAGAGCGTGACCAGCACCCCCACAGCGGCCAGGGGCACGGAAAACATCACCACCAGGGGATCCCGTAAAGACTCGTATTGACAGGCCAGCACCATGTACACCAAGACCAGGGCCAGTACGATTGAGATCGCCAGTTCGTGAAAGGCCTTCTGCTGCTCTTCGAAATTCCCGGCCACCATCAGGTCATACCCCAGTGGACGGGGAATCCCGTTCAAAAGGGTCTGAACGTCCCGGGCCACGGAACCCAGATCGCGCCCGGCCACATTGGCCTTGACCGTGAACATGCGCTGCTGGTCTTTTCGATCGATCAAGAAAGGACCGCGACCAGCTTCGGTGCTGACCAGGTTGCGCAGCGCCACCTGGTCGCCGGAACCGGTAGTCAGGGTGAGGTTGAGAATTTCGTTCAGAGACCGTTTTTCCGCGTCCTTCAGTTGCACCCAGATGCGGTAGGAATTCCCCCCCGTTCGGTACTCCCCCGCCTTTGACCCGGCCACCGCCGTTTCCAGGAGTTGGGTGACGTCTCGAACGGTGAGATCCAGGTCGGCGATCTTGCTTCGGTCCACCTGGATTTCCTGCTGGGGAACCCCCACATCGAGACTGGTCTGGACATCCGTAATCCCCGCCACACTTTTGATGTCGTCTGATACCCTTTGGACCATAGCGCCCAGAAGTTCCAGATCGAACCCTCGAATCTCGATGGTCAGCCCTTCATCACCGCCCAGGATTCGTTCCAGCAGGAACTGACCCTGGGGTGCACGGACACGGATCTCCATGCCGGGAATGCGGCCGTTTAGTCGCCGGCGCAGGTCGTTGGCAATTTCAACATTGGAGCGATCCCGCTGCGCCGCAGGCACCAGGCTCAAAATGACCTGGCCTTCCGCGCCTGAATTGGGTCGCCATCCGGAAGCCCCCACACTGACAACCGATGCCACCGCTTCCGGTACTGCAGGGTAGACGATTTTTTCCATTTTTCGGGTCTGTCGATCCACCAGCCCAAGCCGTGTACCGATCTCCATCTTCCCGCTGACCCGGACTTCACCCTCGTCACTGGGAGGGAGGAATTCGCTTCCGATGAAAGGGAGAAGAGCCAGACTCCCCCCCAGCAGGGCGGCGGCTGCAAAGACCGTTATCAGACGATATCGCAGGACCTTTCGGAGCAGGCTCAGGTAAGTGTTGTCCAAGCCTAGGAAAAAGTTGTTGGAGAAGGTGATCAATCTCTCGAATCGGGTCTTTCGCTTTATATGGGTCGCAGAGGTGGTTTTGATAAGCTTCGATGCCAGCATGGGCACCAATGTCAAAGAAACCGCCAGGGAACAGATGAGGGAAAAGATGATCACATAGGCCAGCTCTTTAAAGAGGATTCCCGTTACTCCTTGAACGAACACCAGCGGGAGGAAAATCACGAGTGTCGTAATGGTACTGGCCACAATGGCCTTTCCCACTTCCTGCGCCCCTTTCACCGCGGCAATGTCAGGCGTCTCACTGTTCTCGCGGCTGCGACGGAAAATATTTTCCAGAACAACGATGGAGCTGTCCACCATCATGCCGACCCCCAACGCCAATCCGCCCAGGGTCATGAGGTTGATCGTAAATCCTCCGAAGTACATCAACGCAAAGGTAGCAACGATTGAGATGGGAATGGAGAGGGAGATGGCGACGGTACTCCTGAGATTGCGCAGAAAAAAGAGCAGCACCAGGATCGCCAGGCCACCACCATAGAGAACCGACCGGGCCACGTTTTTGATGGAACGTTCGATGAAGTTTCCCTGATTGATAACCGGGACGATGTGAATCTGTGGAAAGGCTTCGTTGGCCGCCTCGATTTCCGCCAGCACCCGTTTAGACACTTCCACAGTATTGGCATTGGCCTGTTTGCGAATGGCCACCCGAATTCCCCGTTGGCCATTGACCCGGGTCAGTCGTGTCAGCTTTTCGTAGGTATCCCGGACGTCCGCAATCTGGCCGAGCGTTACGGCCCCCCCCTCCCGTTTAACAATGACCGTATCCCGAATCTGATCCAGGCTGGTGAACTCGGCGGGCGCCCGAAGCATGATCTCATACCGTCCTTCTTCGATCTTGCCCGCGGGAAGATCCAGGTTCGCGTCTTTAATGGCGGCAATCACGCGGTCCATGGAGAGCCCAAGGGCCTTGACCCGGTCGGGGTCCAGCTCGATGCGAACCTCGCGGTTAAAGGCTCCCCAGGTGTCCACCTGGGCGACACCCGGAATGCGGGCGAATCGGTATCGGATCTGAACGTCGATCAGCTCAGTAAGCTCCACCGGATCCAGGTTGCTGGAAATGCCCAGAATCACCACCGGAAAGCTGGCGATGTCGAACTTTCGAACCCGAGGCCTGACGATATCATCGGGGAGCTCGTTGATTTCATCTTCCAGCATTCCCTGAACGTCTATGGCCGCGGTATCGATCTTCGTTCCCCAAGCGAAGCTGACCCGCACACTGCTGTTCCCTTCCGATGATGTGGACATGATCTCTTCCACGCCGGGGACCGTAGCCACAATTTCTTCGATGATCTGAGTTACCAGCCGCTCCATCACTTCCGGGCCGGCGCCCTCGTATTGGGTGCGTATGGTCAGACTCGGCATTTCAATATCGGGCAGCATGTCGATCTGCAGCCGACTCAAGGAAACCGCGCCGATAATGACAATAATCAGGGTTACCATGGTCGTAAAGATGGGGCGCCGAACGCTGATTTCCGGTAAGTTCACGTGATGGGCTCCTCATCGGGATCGGTTTGAATTTCAGGTTTCTTCTCGGGAATTGAGATGGTCGAACCGTTCTTCAACAGCTGTTGCCCAAGGGTGATCACCCGGCCGGACAGCCCTTCGCCTTCCACCTGCACCCGGTTTCCCTCCCGAATGCCCACTTTTACCGG
>Ga0208901_1000626_pt1 | contig 14182 bp, 15 predicted proteins | sample AntAceMetag02UKF_FD_184764 | JGI IMG/M metagenome (GOLD analysis project Ga0208901, IMG submission 184764) | Saline lake microbial communities from Ace Lake, Antarctica - Antarctic Ace Lake Metagenome 02UKF (SPAdes) (version 2) | ecosystem: Environmental > Aquatic > Non-marine Saline and...
AAAATTTCTCATGGCCGAGAATGGGCCTCCAAAAAAGCTCGGCGGAGGCCATGAGAAACTTTTGCGGGTGTCACGATAATTTTTATACGTTTAGGCGACAACTTGCTTGACATCTACCGCGATGTTCGATGTTCGTCTTTTTAATCTTCCTTTTCCAAGGCAGCATCCAGCAATCCGACCGCCACTGCCTCAACGGCCACAGAAGCGCCCTTGTCCGGTTTACCGGCTTATCCGGAAGCGGCAAATCCACCCTGGCCCATGCCCTCGAAGAACGTCTGTTCAATATGGGGATCCGCAGCTACGTCCTGGACGGTGACAATATCCGTTGCGGTCTGAACAGTGACCTGGGTTTGAGCCCAAAAGACAGAAAAGAAAACATCCGCCGGATTGCCGAGGTGGCAAAACTCATGGCGGACTCCGGGATTCTCGTTTTTGCCGCGTTTATCGCACCTTATAGAGACAGCCGCCTGTTTGCCCGGGAATTGATGGCAAACCACCCCTTTTACGAGTGCTTTGTTAAATGCCCCGTGGACCAGTGCGAAAAAAGAGACCCGAAAGGTCTTTACAAAAAAGCCCGTAAACTGCCCTTTCGCTCATTTTATGTGGCCTCTTTCATTTTTCCCTGGGTGAAGGACAGATTGTAAATTTCTTCCGACAGGCGCAAGGCCGATAGTATTCGCTTCTGTATTTCAGTTAGCCCTCCGATCATAACAGCCTTGATCTTCTTTTGCTTTTGTTCGATTAGAAGGTTGAGGTTATCAAATTGATTAAGCAGTCGTTCTGCAGTGGGGCGACTTGTTTTCATTTTTGGATTTCCAGGAACAAGCCCGGAAATGGTCTCATTGTTTTTGGACAGTTCCTTGCGGGAGACAAATTCCATCAAGGTCAATACTTGAAGTGCAATGGTCAGTAACAACATGAGGCCCTTGATTCTTTTCGGAATGCGCAGAAATAGTGGCAATGCGGGAATATTGCCCCTTTTCAACCGATGAAACCCTCTTTCAACCAACCATTCATCGCGATAATATTGAGTGCTTTGATTGAGTGTCATCTTCTCCGGGGGTACATTGGTCACATAAATCCGCCAACCAGCAAGGCTTTCAAATTGTTCGATCGCTACTTCATTTCGTTTCACCCCAATCGAGAATTTTCTGATTTCCACTGTCCTAAAGGAAGTATTTGGATCGGGGCGACCCCTGCCGATATATTTTTTCTGCGATGTTACGGACTCGTCGACCTCAATATCAAGGTAATCCTGAAGTTTGTAGTTCTTCAATATCTGATCGGCTCTTGCCTGAAACGAATCGGCTGTTTCATCGACTTTGGGCTTGAGTTTTAAGAGATTGCTGATGGTTTTATCGAGACGTCCCCCATTACTGCCCTATCAATCTGGGGAATCACTGAGGATTCAGCATATTGGAACTGGCCCAAATGACCATCAAAATAGCGGGAAGCAGGTCAAAGGTTATATTCGAGGCTTTGCCTCAGGATGATCCGCCGCAACGGCAGCCGGATGCTGGGATGGGAACCAGCGGTGGTATTTGGAAGTTCGGCTTGGGAAGACGATTGCTTATTTTAAGGGACTTTAGGGGAGAAGGAGGACGGGGTTCATTCGATCTCGAGTACCAGCTTAAGGGCTTCGGCCACCTCTTTCATGCGGTCTGGCGGCATGCTTCCAATCAAATTCGGCTGTTTTGTATTCGGATCGTAAAACCTTTTGGGATCCAAAGAACGGATTTGGAAGCAAAGAAATACTGTATCCTTGGGAAGACCCGTCTCACCGGATGGAACACGTACGTTTGTGGGGTAATTTCTTGGAACGTTCTGAGCGTTTGTTCCGACAACAACGGAAACAACAAGCGGTTGTTTGTTTATGGCATCGCTCGATATTACAAGGACAGGCCTGCGACCAGCCTGCTCCCGGCCTTTGATCGGGTTTAAATTTACCAGATAGATCCCGCCGCGCTTGATCATAATTTACAAACCATCATTTTCCGTTTCTATAAATTCCTCTGACAGAACAGAGCACACTTCCCGAATTCCAGGGTCTTTGGCCATTTCAGCCATAGCTGTTTCAAATTGATATTTTTTTTGACGTTTAGTGAAATCGATCAAAATGAAAGTGACCAGGCGGTTGAAATTATCCCGGAGTTCAGGAGGCGCGAGGGTGCGCAATTCTTCAACCAATTCATGTGGGAGCGCAATGCTGCGGCGGATTGTGTTTTGAGTCGTGTTTTTCATCTCACCCTCCTTCTAGTCAGAATCGTACACACAAAAGGTGTTGGTGTCAATGTGCAATTTTTTGTGCATGGCATTTTTGTCAAAGTCGCGAATTCATATCAAAAATGAAGCATAGGCTCGTTACCATAGGTTCCTTTGCAAGTTACGTGTTGATAGATTTTGCGACAATCGCATTTTCTATTATGGCTTCGTACAAGTTCTACCGCGTTATAGAGTCTGGGCCAAACGATTGAAAGCCCTGCCGGGCATCGCCGGCTTGTGGCAACTGAGCGGGGATCGGGAAAAGGCCATTCATGAAAACATGAATTATGATCTTTACTACATGAAGAACAGATCCTTTTTTCTTGATGTGGCGATTTTGCTTGAGACGTTGTTGTTTGGTTTTAAGGGGGTTTGAGTCAAAAAAGTATGTCGTAGATCCCGCGCGCTGCTTGCGGGGCTGGAATAAAATACAATGCTGGAATACTGGAATGCTGGGATATCGTTGATCCCGCGCGCTGTTTGCGGGGCTGGAATTCTGAAACTATGGGAAGGGGCATTATGGAAAAAATTCTAATTGTAGATGATGAATTTACCACGAGGCTGCTGCTTAATGAAATACTTTCCTCTGAAGGCTGCCATGTGGTGGGAGAGGCGGAAAACGGCCCGCAAGCTGTTGCAATGACGGTAGAACTGGAGCCTGACCTGATTCTCATGGATATCGTCATGCCGGGAGATATGGACGGAATTTCTGCTGCAGAAAAGATCAAGGAGGCTTCGAGCACCCCTATTGTCTTCCTCACCGGGCATGGGGACCCCGAATATATTCAAAGAGCGAAACGTTTGGAACCGTTCGGCTATGTGATGAAGCCGTTTGATGAGACTGAAGTCAAAGCGTTTGTGGAAATAGCTCTTTACAAAAGCAAAATGGAAAGGGAATTGCAGACGGCCCACGATACAACCCAAAAGTTCCGCAAAGAATGGGAAGGTATTTTTCAAGCCATTGGACACCCAACCCTTATTCTGGATGAGCACCACCATGTGATCCACGCCAACGCCGCTACCGTGAGAGAAACGGGCATCCCTGCAGACAATCTTATCGGCAGAAAATGCTATGAGGTTTTTCATCAACGCACACAGCCCCCAAAAAACTGTCCTTTTGAAAAGGTGGTTACCACAGGCCATCTTGAGACCACAGAAATGGAGATTGAGACTTTAAACGGGATCTTCCTGGTTTCTTGCACTCCCGTTTTCGACGATGTGAATCGCCTTGAGAAGGTGATTCATATCGCCACCGACATCACTGAACGCAAGCGGGCTGAGGAGGAAAGAGACAAACTGGAAATCCAACTCCGCCAGGCCCAGAAAATGGAAGTAATCGGTACACTCACAGAGGGCATTGCCCATGATTACAATAATATGCTCTCAGTAATCCTGGGGAACATTTCCCTGGCAAAGGAACACGTAAAAGCCAACACAACGATCTCGGGATTTTTGACCGAGGCGGAAAAAGCGTCGTTGAAGACCAGAGACTTGACCCATCGACTGATGGCCTTGTCAGAGAAAGGGGCTCCATTACGCCAATCGGGTTCCATTGAGAATCCACTCCGAGAGATCTTTGAAGAGATCCAGTATCATGAAAACATTGACTGTGCGCTTGACATATCGGGTGAACTCTGGCCCGTGGATTACGATCCAACGCAGATGCATTACGCCATAAGGAATCTCCTTATCAATGCCATGGAAGCCATACCCGGGGGCGGAAGCATCAATATCCAGCTTGAAAATACCACCATTGGGGATCCTGTGCAAGATTCGCTACAGCCCTTACCCCAAGGGAGATATGTGCATATCCTCATAAAGGATAATGGCATAGGTATCTTAAAAGAAAATCTGGACAGGATATTCGACCCCTATTTTTCTACCAAAGAGAGGGGCATTCAAAAGGGCATGGGGCTGGGCTTGACCACGGCCTACACTATTATTCAAAAACACGAAGGGTATATCAGCATACAATCTGCCCCCGGTGAAGGAACCGCTGTCTCCGTATTTCTGCCAGCCTCGAAAATTCCGGGATTTGAAAGAAAAAAAAATACCACAGGAGCGAAAAGGGTCCCAGGCAACAAGGTGTTGGTGATGGATGACGAAGAGAGTCTGCGAAAACTGCTTCAGCAAATGTTGAGACGGTTGGGGTGCCAGGTGGAGTTGGCCAAAGACGGTCTGGAAGCCATTAAAAAATACAAAAAACAAATGGATTCAGGTACGCCCTTTGATGTGGTCATTCTTGATCTCACCATCAAGGGTGGAATGGGTGGGAAGCAGACTATCAAAGAACTCCTAGAGATTGATGAGGGTGTCAGGGCAATCGTATCCAGCGGTTACTTCAATGAACCGATTATGACAAAATATAAAGAATATGGATTCATGGGCGCCATCCCCAAACCCTATTTGATGAACGATCTTGAACGCGGCTTGAGGAAGGTCATCGGGTAGAACACCAGGTGGCTGAATTGACATCCTTGATCCGATAGTATTGGTTGGCATTTTGGGGCATCATCTCCGTTCTGGCCTTAAGCGGATGTATTCCGGTCCGGGGTGCCCCTGACATGCATTGGAGAAACGCCTTTCGGTCATGCTCTACATTATCTGGGACCTGAACGGGAAACGACCCGCAGTGGAAGAGATGGCCGAGGTCATAAGGAGTGAGGGTGTACCCGACCTTGTTCTCCTACAGGAGGCACGGGGCGAATTTGTTTTGTAAACGATGACAGTTACCTGTTTTGTAAAAGGAGGCATCTCATGGAAACCGATTTTACCATTCGTTATCATCGAAACAGTGACAATCTCCACCTGAAGCCGGCAGGATGTTTTGATGAAACTGCCGCGCGTGTACTGACGGAGGCATTGAAAAGAAACATCATGGGTGTTGATAAGATCTTTGTCCACACCAGTGAACTGGGGCAGATCGAATCTATCGGCAGGGAAAAATTTCATACAGCGCTTTCAGAGTTGGCGCCTGAAACGGTGAACATCATTTTTACAGGAGAAAATGGCGGGAATATCATCCCGAAAGGCATGAAGATAATGTGAGGCATGGATATGGTCGGTAAAGAAAAGAAAGGCGCAAAGATTCTGGTGGTGGATGATCAGCCAATTGTAGCCGACACCCTTGTGGAAATAATGTCCAGATCCGGGTATTCAGCGACAGCAGCGTATGGCGGAATGGAGGGGGTGAAGCGGTTTCAGGAAGGAGATTATCAGCTTGTGATAACTGATCTCAAGATGCCTGATGTGGATGGGATGGACCTGCTAAAGACAATACAGGGAATTGACAACAAGGTGCCGGTAATCGTAAATACCGGCTATGGCACCATCAAAAAAGCAGTGGAAGCCATCAAAAGCGGCGCCTATGATTTTGTTGAAAAGCCCGTGGACCGCGACAAGCTGGAGATTATCGTTGAAAGGGCGTTGGAACGACATAACCTGTTCACGCAGTTAGGCATCTTTCGTGGCCTGACGTTGGCCTTGACCATCTCCATCCCTCTCTGGCTGATCCTGGGAATCATTTTGGCTCAAGTCTGGAAATAGAAGCCCTGTAGATTATATTCTTTGTTGAAACACCCAAAAGCCCCCATCGGGATTTTTCCTGATGGGGGCTTTTCTCTATTTGAGCAGCATTACGACCATATTTCAAAAAGACTCAGTTTTCAGCGATCATTAAACTATCTAAGATCGATAGGGAAGAACTTCAATTTAAATGTATTTAATCAGCTTATTCACCATTTGTTTACCCAAAGACCATTTCAACACGGGGGCAGAAGTTTTTTGAACACCACCTCACCTTTTGAAATGCTTGTTAAAAAAAGCGTATCCCATCAAAAAAACAAGGCCGTTTTTCTTGCGAAAAACGGCCTCAGTACACTTTGGCTACCCGGGACGGACTCGAATCACGCTTTCAGCGTGATTTCGCACGGGCTCAACCGGTTTCGACTGGGTGGTTAATCCCGCTACAGCGGGACTCTACCAACTGAGCTACCGGGGAATATTTTTTTTCAGAAAACATCTATCCGGAAAATTGGATATCTACTCTATTTTCATTGCTTCTGTCAATCCTTTTTTTGATCATTTTATTTTTCAAATGTCTCGGGGGTCAGGTTATTAATGTTCTTAGCGTCGAGTACATTTCGATTATCAATCATGGGGCCTCCTATGGCTATTTGGTTCCATGTTGATCATACGAAATGTAAATTGCGTTGTTCAGTTAATTGAGATTATTTTGAAATTTCGCTATTCAACTGGTGGGGATATTTATTTCTGGGCTCCTTATTATTAGCTATTCATCTTTGTTGCTCCTGACTGCCCTGATGCTATCCTTATCGCGAGGGGGGTGGATCAGCACCCTCCTGAGCCTGGCCTTTATGGCCATCGCCCTCTTGACCAGCCGACATTTCGTTCGCAAGAAGCTCCTCCTTGTGATCATTGCCGGGTCTCTTGTCATGGCCTTTATCGCCCTGGTGAGCACCCCGGTGGTTGAGCGGGTGAAAACGGCCATGGAAAAAGAAGAGGAGGCCAGCTTTTATTCCCGGGTAATAGCCTGGGGCGGGGCCGTGGAGATGATATCCGACCATCCCGGGGCTGGAGTCGGTCCTGGGATGTTTAAAACCGTTTTCACCCAGTACCAGCCTCCGGGTCTGAGTGCTCGTTTCACCATGGCCCACAATGACTACCTGCATTTTGTTTCAGAGATCGGTCTTTTTCTCGTTCCCGTCATAATTTGGATGATTATCGCCTTATATCGAAAGGGTTTCAAAAAGTTGAAGAACCCGAGCCGTCTCGTGCGCGCAACAACCCTGGGGGCCATGACCGGGATCACGGCTATCTTGTTTCACAGCATCACCGACTTCAACCTCCATATCCCCGCCAATGCCATTTTGTTTACAGTTCTCGCTGCCATTGTGGTTGCGCCGCTGCCCGTTCATGACAACACGGTCAAAAATTAGGAGAGTTTTTTTTCAGCCGCAAACTGGTAACTGTAAACAGCATTTTGCTTTATCTTTCAATGTCTGTGTAAGTCCGTGTGTGTCTGCCTGCCCCACCTGCCCCGCCTGCCCCACCTGCCCCGTTAAATCTCTTTTGCTTCTATTTAACTGGGGTTAAATTCATGCAATGACGAGCGTAGCGGATTTAACCGAGGCATCAATCCCCTTGTCTCCCGCCTGAACTCACACAAACTTTGGCTGAAACAATCATCAACAGTCAACGGCAGACACCCATCTAATCACAGCTGATAGAACAAGTTACTTACTTATTGATGGATGTCCCCCGGAGCACACGAAGCGATTTGGAATTTTCAATTTCTTCTGGAAATTGAAAATGCAAACAAGGACAACAATATCCTGAAAATCCTGTCAATCCTGCCTGTCGAAGATGCCGCTAAGCGGTGCCCAGTGAAACCGTTGTTGCTGTTGTTTCACCGGGGTCTAAAAAAACCCCTTTGCGCCTTTGCAGTTTACCCCGTTCCACACAGGACCGGCAACCCTCTTTTTTTCGGTTGACTTTGAACATGAAGATGTACATACTAAAAGTATATACGATGAGGAGGGCGAAAAAATGGAAACAGCAAAATTATTTCAGAGCGGCAATTCTCAAGCAGTAAGGCTGCCAAAGGCATTTAGACTTCCTGGTAAGGAAGTGAAAATATTCAAGAACGGCAACCAGGTTATACTGGAGCCGATAGAAACGACTTGGGACTCGTTATTCGACTCTCTTAGTGAATTCCCAGAGGACTTTATGGAAGACGGACGTAATCAGCCTCTCATGCAGAAGAGAGAGTCTTTCTAATGCGCTATCTGCTTGATACCAATATCTGCATATACCTCATTAAAAAGCGTCCACCGGAGGTTCTCGAGCGATTCAGGCAACATTCACCGCAAGATGTTGCAATCTCCTCAATTACCCTATTCGAACTTGGATATGGTGTTGAAAAAAGTCAATATCCGCAACGTTCAAAGGATGCCCTTGCTAAATTCCTTTTGCCATTGAACATTATTAACTTGGATCGTTCCTCTGCCATAGAAGCCGCGATTATTCGTGCTCAACTTGAAAAGAAAGGAATGCCAATTGGTCCTTATGATCTCCTCATAGCAGGTATAGCCCGGTCACGAGAGATGACATTGGTGACTAACAATGTCAAAGAATTTGAAAGAGTTGTTAGTTTGCATCTGGAAAATTGGGTTGAGTAACGGAATGGTGAAAAGAGTGAACCTATAAAGATAAGTAGCAGCAAGACCCCCCCCAAACCATGTCTGGGGCAGCCCCCATTTACATACATCCTTGACAAATGCCGTTTCAATGCTACATATTAATGTCAGAATGAAAGCATGTAATGACATCATGATTGGGAGGTTACTATGAAGGCTGTCACAATCAGAGGCGTTGGGCCGGAAGTCGCCGACAAACTCAAATTAACTGCCGCAAAACAAGGCAAAAGCATCAATCAACTGGTGCTTGAAATTGTCAAGGAAGGCCTTGGACTCAAAAAAGAAAAGAAATTCTCACGAGAATACGATGACCTGGATCATTTGTTTGGCAGCTGGAGCGACGACGAATTCAGAAAAATTCATACGAAGATAGATCAAGAGCGACAAGTAGATCAGGAGCTCTGGAAATGAAAAAGGTATTGATCGACACCAACATATATTCGTTTGCCATGAAGGGGGATATCGACGTGGTGAATGCGTTGAGAAGAATTGATGTGATTGGCTTTTCAGCGATCAGTATCGGTGAGCTTTTTTCAGGTTTCAAAGGCGGGAGCCGTGAAACCAGGAACAGGGAAGCGCTTAATATTTTTTTGGATTCTCCGAGAGTCGTTGTACACCCCATTGATGGAAGTACGGCTGAATTCTACGCTTCAATACTGAACAATTTGAAGAGGGCAGGAACGCCTATACCTACCAATGATATCTGGATTGCAGCTCTTGCGTTTCAATATGGTTATCAACTCTTTTCAAAGGATAGTCATTTCAACCTGATCCCGGGACTGGTACAATTTCATTCAGCATGAAACCAACAAAAAACCCCGTGTAACCAGCCAGCCGAAGAGAAACGAAGATCCCGCTACCCGGGGCCCCGCCTGCCCCGCCTGCCCCGTTAAATCTCTTTTGCTTCTATTTAACTGGGGTTAAATCTCTTTTGCTTCTATTTAACCGGGGTTAAATCCGATTTTGCAGTTATTTTACCGGGGTGCCAGAAAGAAGAGTGACTGAATTACAAATGGAAGTCCAACTGTTTTCTCTAATAAGGATCGTTCAGAATATGAATGCACCTCACCTCTACCTTTTGACCTTTTAACTTTCACCTTGAGCGTATATGCGATTGAACCCCTATTGAAAAGACAATGAGAAGCTAACCCAAAAAAATACCAAGGTAACAACGCGCCGTCGGGATAGAAGTACATCGCGCGCAATGGCCTGATAGTAATTCGAAGTAGTCTTTTCTTTGCCCTGTTGACCAAGCTACCTCTATCGGTAACAGGTTGGGTTTTGTTCATCGGGATTCCCGTAAACCCGAATTTTAATCTTTACTATTCATGACATTCACGTTTCTGTAAGCCCCCCGTTTCATCCCGGACAGTCGGATTTCTCCCGCTATAGCGGGATTGGCGACCATGGCATTCCATCAAACAGCCTTCCCTGCATAGCGGAAGCTTAAGTGTTGGCTCACATGCACCCCTCACTACGTAGGCTTACTGTTTGGCTCATGCTGGAGATTTTGTTGCCCACCTTATTCAGGTACTGCGCCCTGAGATGGTTTCTTTCCAACACCGCCATGCGCCGAGAGCCCCTTTGCCCGCATCGGGCATTACCTTTTGCGGCGTGATGTTTATTAACACCACATCGGAAGGCGTTACCCTTCCTTCATAGCTCTTACTGGCTCATGCGCCAGACCAAAACCCTCTCATTGTCTCGGTTTTACTCTTGATCAATGAGTCTTTGCAGGTTATTGCAAATCCCTGCTGGGAGATGGCCTTTCCCGACATTATCTCCACAATCTTTGTATAGTTGCTTGGACCCCTACCCCGTGGCGTCTCTCCAGTGCTTTTACCCGTTTCTTCCCAGAGAACTTCGGCCTCACCATAGAAGGAAGTAGTTCGGCACGCCAAATATAATCCCTGCAATGCAATTTCAACAGGGAATGTCTAACGAGGCTGCAGTCATTCTCTAATGTTCAGGCCTCTATACTTGCTTGGCCCTCCGATTGCACCCACCGTTGAAGCTCTAAGTCTTCAGGGCGGCCGGACCGTATACCCCACGCATAGCCCGGTTGGTTACCTACCCCGGGATGTGGTATCGCTACGTGTCTGAATCGGGCAATTGACACGGCTGGACTTTCACCAGCTAGATTGCAGCCTTGTCGGCCGCTCCAACGTCCCCCATTATGACCATAAATTCAGTTGCAAGCCCCCTGAACCCAGTTCCCACTATTCATAAATCAAGATGTGACCCCAGATTCTCTGAACGACTCAGCGGGAATCAGGTACAGAGAATGCAGGACAAACGCATCCTCGGAACAGTCGGAAGAACCCTGCTGATTGCAAAAAAATCATGAAGTGGGGAAAAGGGGCAAAGGCACAAAGGGGAGTCGCAAAGCTCTGCAGGACATTGCACAATAAAGCAGCAAAAGAACCAACGTCCCCCATTAACATTGTCGTATCCGGAAGCTCATTGACCGCTTATGATCCGATGCCAACATTGGAATTGCAGACCCCCAGGAACCCAATAATCCACTATTCACAAATCAAGATGTGACCCCAGATTCTTATTTTTGATGATGTTCCCTATTATTTTTTTCTGCCCTGTGCCGTAATGTTCGATGCGTATATTTCGGACTATTTTCTTGCATTTCTCGGGTTAACTGGTAGTATGTCTCGGGTTTATTAACGTTAACCGAGGTGAAAACTCATGTATAAAAGGGATGCAGAACAGCTTCTTGTTGAATTGCTTGCCGACTTCCGTATTGTGTACCTTACCGGACCACGGCAATCCGGCAAGACCACACTTGCAAAAAGGCTTGCGGAGAAACTGGGGATGAAATATGTAACCCTGGATGATCAGGCGGTTCTGGCAACAATAAATAATGACCCACATGGCTATATCCGCTCGCTGGCAGGACAGCAGATCGTTCTCGATGAATTTCAGTATGCGGAGGGACTGATTCCGGCAATCAAGGAGGCTTCTGATGCATTGGTTGAGGGGGAGAAAGGTAAATTTCTGCTTACCGGATCAGCTGATATCTTTCGATCCGCAAAAACACAAGAGGCATTACCGGGTCACCTGGCAAGAGTTGAACTGTATCCGCTCTCTTTGGCGGAAATCAAGGCGAATTCATTCAACCTGATTGACTATCTTGCTGAGGGGGGATTCAAGTCTGTATCAAGACCATCACCGCCTCGTGATGAAATTGCCAAACTGTTGATTTGTGGAGGTTATCCGGAGGTACAAGATAAAAAAAACAGGCGGTCGCGTCAAACATGGTTCAAATCGTACATTGAAGGACGCCTTTTGAAGGATTTTGAAAGCTTGTACGCTGCTCGTGGGGATTATCGTTCCAAACTTTCGTCCCTGGTGACGCGTTTAGCCGGATTAAGTGGTAATTTGTTGAAGAATGCGAGTATTGCAAATGACCTGGGACTCGATGATAAGCTGGTGAAATCCTATGTGGAAATCCTAGAATTAATGTTTATCGTCAAACGTCTTCCCGCTTATGTCAAAAATGCGGCAAAACGAACTGTTATTGGTATGCCTAAAGTACAGTTCGTCGATACCGGTCTCGCCTGTTACTTCCTGGGTCTGCGCCGGATCGAAGCGTTACTCCATTCACAATTTTATGGTGGGTTATTAGAAACTTATGTGTTTATGGACTGTTGCAAACATAAGACCTGGGCCGAAGAAGATGTCAGGCTGTATCATTTTCGGGATAAACGGAAAAATGAAGTTGACCTGGTACTCGAGAAAAGCGATTCAAGGGTTATCGGAGTGGAGGTTAAAGCATCGGCAACAATCAGAGAGAGTGATTTTAAGGGACTGATAAAACTAGCCGATTATGCGGGGCAACATTTTCAGCATGGGGTTTTGTTGTATACCGGCAATGAAACCTTACCATTCAAGCAGAAGGACAGAGAGTTTCATGCCATTCCGTTTTCCATATTAGAGGGCTGAGCAAAAAACCTCTGTGGCCTCAGCGCTCTTGGGGCTCACAAAATGTCTCATGTCAAGGGCTGACCCCGCTCCCATTCAGGTGATCCTGGCGGGCTGGCGAATCAACGACAATATGGGGAAATTCATCGCCGAAAAGACGGTAAAGCTCATGATTCAGGCCGGCCGGATGGCCAAGGGGGCGAAGGTGGGTCTTCTGGGGCTGACCTTCAAGGAAGACTGCCCAGACCTGCGAAATTCAAGGGTCGTGGATATTATCAGAGAACTGGAATCGTACGGCATTCATGTCCAGGTGCATGATCCGCTGGCCGATCCAGCCGAGGCCATGGCGTTTTACAGCGTTGAGTTGAGATCCTGGAAGGATGTTCAGGGCATGGATGCGCTCATCATTGCCGTGGGTCATGGTGCTTACCGTGAAATGCAATTGGATGACTATATTGGCAAACTGGTTTCGGGAGGGTGTATCGTCGATGTTAAAGGCATTTTGAATCCTGAAGATGTCAGAGAAAAAGGCATCCCCTTCTGGAGATTGTAGGAGTTAAACAGTGTCAAAAAAAGGTCACAATTCACAAATCAAGATGTGACCCCAGATTCTATTCATCCTAATGAGAGAAACGCATGAACGCATGGACGTCTCCAATGACTCACATATGGCGATTGAGGAAATAGACTACTCGGCAATGGATGTAGCGAGACATCTTGGAATTAGGCAAACAAGCGGTTTACAATCGGTGAAAAAAGGGGGAATTCTGTGAGGTGGGATAAACTTGTGAAACGAGCAACGTCCCCCATTAAAGACATTAAAGAATGCCACACACACACACCAGACCCCGCCATTTATCGCTTGACTTTTCCGATGATGGGTATATACTGGTATATATCAATGTCATGAAAAGGGAGCAGGTTATGGAATTAATAGCAAAAATATTTCAAAATGGCCGATCGCAAGCGGTTCGGATACCCAAAGCGTTTCGTTTCAGAGGGAATGAAGTCAAAATCAGCAAAAAGGGTGATAAGGTAATCCTTGAACCGCTTGAAAGAAGCAGGTGGCCGGAGGGTTTCTGGGATACTTTCCTTGTAGATAAGGATTTCAAAACACCTGAAGCGCTGCCATCAAAAGATTTTAGTTGGGATTAACCAGGAGAGATATGTACCTGCTCGATACGAATATCATCAGTTACTGGATGCGTGGCGACAGGAAAGTGATCGACCGGATTAAAAAACACGCTCCATCAGATTTGTTTCTATCATCCATTACCCTGGCTGAAATATTGTACGGAATAGAGAAATCCCCCATAAAAAAGAAAGAAAGGCGATTGAAAATAAGACAGATATCCTCGTTACTGGGCATGTACTCTTTTGATGAAGCAGCGGCCGGGGAATATGCTGTTATACGGGCCCAACTTGAAAGAGAAGGCAGAGTGATCAGTGAAAGAGACACTCAGATAGCATCTATTGCCATGGCAAACAAACTCGTAGTTGTCACCCATAATGTAAAAGAATTTGGTCGGATTGGCAAACTGAAAGTCGAAGATTGGGCGACTGCTTAAAACCCTGTTTTTGCCCCCAAAAACCCGGCTCTAAGAGGAAAAAACACCCAAAATTGCAACGATTCTCTTTAACACTGGGGTCAGACCCCGCTATAATTCGTAAAGAGGTTGCTATTGCTGTTTGAGATATCCCTATGGTAATTGTCAAAATCACTGAATCATGCAGAAGGCCCCATTTCCCTCTTCAGGCCATTTTCT
>Ga0208901_1000629_pt1 | contig 14150 bp, 15 predicted proteins | sample AntAceMetag02UKF_FD_184764 | JGI IMG/M metagenome (GOLD analysis project Ga0208901, IMG submission 184764) | Saline lake microbial communities from Ace Lake, Antarctica - Antarctic Ace Lake Metagenome 02UKF (SPAdes) (version 2) | ecosystem: Environmental > Aquatic > Non-marine Saline and...
GGAAGCGAAGGAATATTTTGAGTGCATGAATTTTGCTCTTGAATTTGCAAAAGAGAATCGACAGAGAATGATGGAACATTTCAAGGAAGCTGTTCATGAAGTCCTCGGATGCCTCTTCTTAGGGGAGCAAACCAATATCCATCATAACTATGCAGCGTGGGAGAGCCATTTTAATCAGAAAGTGATAATTCATAGGAAAGGTGCCACAAGCGCCCGAAAAGGTCAAAAAGGTATTATCCCCGGTTCAATGGGTACCCCTTCCTACATCGTCGAAGGGTTAGGAAATCCCGAGTCATTTACAAGTTGCTCCCATGGAGCAGGGCGAAAAATGGGAAGAGCAGCAGCTTCAAGGGTTTTAAGCAAGGAAGAATGCGACAAGGCCATGGAAGGAATCGTGTTTGGTCGATGGGGTAAGGACCGAAAAGGGAATTCTGATTTTGGAGAAGCCCCCCAGGCTTACAAAGATATCGAGGACGTAATCCTGTCTCAGCTCGATTTAATTACGCCTATCGTAAAACTTGAACCCCTGGGTGTGATAAAAGGGTAAATCGCTATTTTGATTTTCTTTGATTTTAGCTAATTCTGACATTTAAACCGAAAACACCGGGCCTGATTCAAGCTTTTAAATGCCATTTGTATCCTAAAATATTTCCCTAATTCAGGATAATGCAGGTATTTTTGAGTTGTGCGCGCCCTTGTCTCACGCCCCTTTAAATTTAACCGATGGACCACAATATGTTGTGGTCATAGTAAGGGGGCTTTGATGCCATAAGTCAAGATATTACATCCTTCCCCTAAGCAAAATTACAACCACTTCTTGGTTAAATCTGTTGCATCTACCATTTTCTGTGATTCCTTTGCATGAAAGTACCACCGCCTGAAATGGTTGGTCAGAGTAACCCCTTTTGACCGGAGGATCTTCCTGCCATCCACCTCATCTTCGTATTGCTGGTCCCGATCGGCCGGGATAACTCGGAACAATTTCTTGCTCCCCACCACAATCAATTTCGTTCGAGGCCGGGTAAAGGATACATTCATCCGGTTGGGCATCATCAGGAAGTCCTTCTCCGCTTTGATGTGTTCCTCATCTGAAGCGGTGAGTGACACTACAACCACATCTCTTTCCTGCCCCTGAATCCGCTCCACCGTATCGATCACAAGGTCCGGGGAAAGGAGTTTTTCAGAAGTAGTTTTCTTGAGCCGTTTCTTCTTGACCATTCGTGCGATGTATTCACGAATAAGGTTATTCTGCCGCCTGTGGGCCGCCACTACGCAAAGGCCGTCTTTCGGGTCGATGCCGCAAACTGAAACCAATTCAAAAACAATCTCTGCCACCACCAAAGCTTCTTCAGGGGATTCCTGGGAATATCCCTCATGCTCGACATGGACAAAAACCACAGGATTTTCCGGGTCGAGGATCCTTTTGAAGATGGGATTTTCAGGCAGTTTCTTGACCTTCAATTTCTGATCTCGAATTTCTGCTATCGGTTTCAAGCGTCCCCCATAGTATTCCGTGCTGGGAAAAGAGGTTATGGCCTGATTCATACGCCTGGTTTCATCCAGGATATTGTTTAGCTCCGGATATTGACGAACGAGATAGGAAAAGACCGACCGATTCACCGGGTTTCCCCTGTGGTATCCCTGGATCACCGGCGGCATCTGCTGGTGATCCCCCACAAAAATATACCTGCCGGCCTGGGGCATGGCCATGAGTGCATGGTGAATCAACAACTGACTGGCTTCGTCGAAGATGGCCACATCATATTTCGGTTCGCCGTCCTTTACCCCGGCTTCAAATATGGCTTTGGTGTAGTCATCTAATTGTTTCCAATACTGTTCATCACGAACCTTTGGCACATCGGGTGGTGTATGTGCTCTTTTTTTGAGCAGACTCCTGATCATGCCGGATATGGGTTTGAACGCTTCAAAGGCTGTCATACCCACGACGGGGAAACCGGAATCATTCCCCACGCTATCATCCAGGTCATCATTGGAATAATCTCCGCCGATTTTGGCCACATGCGCAAGCGAAGTGTCGCGAACACAAGCATTCAGGGCATTGTTGATGGCGCGATGTGAAAAAGAACAGATGAAGACCCTGTGACCCGTGTTCACCAGGGCTTCGGTGATCTGCGAAATGAGAAAGGTCTTTCCCGTTCCAGGCGGCCCCTGTATAAGGGAAAGGGGATTTTTCAGGGCATGTGAAAAGGCTTGTTTCTGTCCATCCAGGAGAAATGGAGGAGGCTGAAGAAACGGGCCTTCTGTTTCCGAAACAACATGCAAGCCGGACAGGATCTTACGGATCAAAGGGCCGGGCGTTTTCCTGGTGCTGAGATATCCTGAAGCCCAGGCAGGGTACGAAAAAAGGGGGAATCTGCTCACCACTCGATCGTCGATGAGGCATTTTTCACCAGCCGCAGGGTGGTAGTTATTGCCCCACCAGGAATAGGGATCATCCAGTAAAATCCGCTTCTTTTTCTCATCCAGATCCCTGATGACCAGCTTATTCCCCTCCCGGATCAACTCTCCTTTCATCTCTTTCATGTGGGGGTTCAACAATATAAAGTCCCCGGTCCTGAATTTGGAGGAATTCTTACTGTAAGAAAAGACATTATCGCCTTCGTGGACAATCGGGAGGCATCTGAACTTCTCCTCCCTTTCCTCTATTTCAAGGCTGTGCAGTTCAAGGACGTCCCGTGCGGCAGTTCTGAATTCGCCGTCGATGAATTTCAAGATATCGATGGATGTAATGGTTTCCTGTGGCATCAGTGTTTTATCCGTTGGTTTTTTCGTCGATGAGAATGCCGCTTGCTAAGAGGAGCATTCCACCCATGTCATTCCCGCGAAAGCGGGAATCCAGAGTGCCTATGAAGTTCCTGGATTCCGGGTCAAGCCCACCAAAAAGCCAGTGGACAGGCCCGGAATGACGGTGCTTCTATCCGTTTGTTTGCTCTTTTACCTGAATTCTGCAAGCGTCAAGTCTGCCGGAGGCACAAGGCATCAGGTGCGAAGCTGTATTTTCATACCGCAAACACCTGATAACGATGGTTATGTGGTAGAATAGGCGCTCCCGCAGGGTACATCGTTCTTGAAAAATGATGAAGTTCGGCCGTTTTCCTTTACTGCATTTCGATTCGCATATCGGCCCATGGGGCTCACGCAACAAATCAGGAGTAAGTCCGGTCGGCAGTTCACCGGGATTCCACACTTCCATGCGATCGGCGAAGACGATGACTTGAACAAAACCGTTGCTACTGTAATCCCGGTGTGCAACCGCATTGACGATGGCCTCCAGGATGACTGGACGGGGAATCTCGAATGTGACAGGGGCTTGCTTTGTTTACCAGTTTGGCCATCTCCGGTTCACGGGCCTTGTCATCATTGCCCTTTAAAAAGATCAACCGTTCGCGACGGGTCTTGGTGGCGTGTTCAAATTCCAGCTCGGTCGGCGATTTTCCATCCGTATTTTTCCATCCATAGATATTGCCGAAAATGCCCAGATAGATATCGCACTGTTCTACTTCGCCCAGGTAAACATCATCCGGCTTCCGATCTGCCGCAGGGATATCTTCAAACAAAAACACGTTGGAAACAAACCGGCTCAACAGAGGATCATGGATGATGAAATCTTTCACCGCACGCCGTTCTTCGGCAAGTTCCTTTTGAACGCTGCTGATGAAAATTTTATATGGTGTTGCTGGCATTGGCATCCGCCTTTTTTGTTTTTTCATCGTGGTGCTGCTCGATCATCTTAATAAATTCCGTTTCAACCTTTTTATCAAAATCGGCCTCAATCTGGTAAACCTCAGTAAACTCAGCGAAATGTCGCGGTCAAGTTTTCTGTTGACTCTTATGGTTTCTCAAAATTAGGATTAAGAGTCAAAGGCAGACCCCATTTTTTTGATCATTCACAAGGTAACAAGGTAACTACGTCGCCTATTTCGCTCGTTCCGTTGACGATATCGGCTGCATGCTTTAACGGAACGATGATCCAGAGGAAGAAGTCTACAGGTATTTCCATTGAACGAAAACCAACTTCCAAATGAGGTTTATCCACCGGGAGTATTTGTCGCCGGTGGATGACCTTCATTAATGCACCTTCGACAAAGTGGTCCATGGCATCCTCGAATGAGATGTCTTTCACCCGCTGCCTTGAAAAACTTTCCGAACAATCCAGCTTATCAAACCACCATCTCTCGCAGATGGAATGCGCTTTCCGCAGCATGGCCTCCTGCTCAGAACGCGACAACTTGGCTGTGTCATAAAAGATATCTTGAGCCATAAGCAACCTTACCTGCACTTGTTCTCGGATAATAATCCGCTTGGGGGGTATCCCGTCTCCCCGATTACTGCAATATTTGATGATTCAAAAGGTCACAAAGTAACTACGTCCATATTCCGTACTGGCAAGGTTGTTTAATTACAAATGGACGTCCCGCAGCCCGCTCACTGCCGATTTTGTCTGTCATGAACCCCCTGCATTACTCAAACACATTACCAGACCGCCTGCGGGATGCCTCCGATGTAGACACGACCACTCTTCTTTTATGTAAAAAGTAAAAGATAACCGCCCAAGAGTCAACGGGAGACTTGACCCCCCACTTCCGGAAAAGAAATCGTTCAAGGGCATATTGAATGAGAATTTCATTATAGGGTTTCCCTGTCCTGCGGGCCAGATTCAAAAGCCGGGCTCTGACCGATGCGGCCATGTCCTTTATGGCTTTCCCAGTCATGCAGTCATGGCCTCCAGGTAGGGGATGACTCGCTTTTCCATGCCGCAGACTTTCGCATACTCCATGAGTTTTGCCGGGCTTGAATCGGAACGCTTCAGGTATTCCCTCGTGGCTTCAATTGCCACGTCCAGCCCCACAGCCTTCCGCCACCGAAAGCAGTCAATGATGGTTTTGGGGGCATTATATATCCGAACAGTCTGATGCACGATGCGATGGCTTTCAATCCCAATGGTGAATGCTTTGCCGCTGAAGTGGAAAACCCGCACCGCAGGAAATTTGACCGTGGGTTTGCGGGCCTTTCGATCTACGGCAACCCATACATAGTGGGGAATTTGAGTTGTGAGTTCATGGAAGGCTAGGGCTGAAACAAGGCATATGACGCCGTTCGGAACCCGCGTGGCCACCTCAGCAAGGTTGATTTCGGGAGGTACTTCCATCTCAGCGAGTTGATACACGCCTCGGGACACGGCCACAAGAATCCCTTCATCCCGAAGACCATAAAGCGTTCTTCGATGAATGCCGATATCCAGGGCTTCAGTCGTCCGCATCAGACCGCCTTTGTTCCTAAAAAGCGCTATGGTTTTTTCTCTGGCAGATGTCATGGCAACAGATGGTACAAAAGTGCAGGCAAAATGTCAACATTGCCGACGATACTGTACCAAAAAAATGCTGCCGGTCAAAGTCGAAGGAGATTTTTGAAAAGATCCAATTATTTGATTTCATGCACTGGTTAACTCAAATAAGCCCTGCAAGTATTCGATCCTTCCTGATCTCCCCTTCCACACCAACAATCCGAAGAAGACTCAGTGCTCTCGAAATGGCGATATGCATCCGCTTTTCGTATAGATCCGATACCAGACGTAGATCTGTGACAATCACGGCGGGTCGCTCCAAACCTTTGAATCGCAGGAAGGTGTCACAGATGATATTTTCATCGGCTTTGGGATCTGTGGCGAGGACAACGGAGCGGCCTCCAATCTCTTTTTGGTAAGTAATACCTTCCTTCGAACCTCTTCCTCTCAATGACAATACAGCAATATCGGCGGGCTTAAGGCCCCCACTCAGCAAGCGATTGATTTCTTTTCCAATCTGTTTGAGAAGTCTTCCTTCTGAACTGGTTACGATTCGAATCACATCTTCTTTAAGACCTTTCCGAAGAATTTGCCGGTCCGGTTCGCAGTTTCCCGAATAGCATTCATCTAAATGCTGAATCGCCGGGTGACACCGGTATGGTTTATTCAGGTTGAACGCCAGTGCCTGATTCAGAGGAGGAGAACTCATGGGATGTCCATTCTGGTACCACCGGCCGTCAGAAACTTCGATCCGGCCGCCTTTTACTTCAAGAAGCAGGAGAGCGGGTTTTCCAGGATCCGCAATAACGAAGTCCGTCTCATCAAATTGCCCGGTCTGGCGGCTTCGAAGTCTAAGGGAATGCCACGCCTGCCACCCTTTTGGCAGTCCGGTTTTTAAGGCCTCGAAAACCATTTTTTCAGCTTCGGAATCCGTATGCCGACATTCTTGCCTTGGCCATAGGTTAGTCATTCATATCACCGGCGGGTAAACAGGTTGAGAACGTTCGGCGATCCCTATCTGCTCAAGATAAGTTCATAATGTTATGGATGTCCCGAAGACCAAGGCAGCAAGAGTCAACGGCAGGCTTGATGGCCCCCCACTACAATGCCAAGTTATTTAACTATTTAGGGACGTCCCCCCATGCACGTCATCCTTTCATCTTCCACTTTTTTCCTTCAGCACCGCTCGTCCTTTTCCGGTCAGCCGGTATCTCTGATTTTTACTTCTTGGCTTGTTCGGGATGGTCATTTCGATGAGCCGATTTTCAATCAAGCCATCTAAAGCTTTTCTGAAATTTCGCGTCCGGGTCTTGTACCCGATCACTTTCAGAATGTCGGGGGTTGATGATGGCGTCTGACAGCAATCCAAGAGCTTAATGGACATGTCAGAAAGCTGAACATGGACCCCGTCATGGACCCCGGCATGGACCCCGGCTTCCCCGATCATTTCAGGAATATCAGGCAAAACGGCGGGTAGAAAATTTACATAGACCGAACCGGCCTGCTCCTGCCAGACAGGAGCAGGATTGCCGTTTTCCGCGCACCAGTCAATGATGTTCAGCGTGCCCGCGCCCCAGCGCTCGATAATTCCCGCCCGATAAAACACATTGGCAATGATGGGATTCCATGGCTTGGATTCATGGGGTTTGGCCAGTTTCTCCGGTGTGATGCCGAATTGCAGGGCGCCGGGATTCGTGACTTCCAGGTGATCATCGTACATGGCGAGAGCCACTGCGCCGCCCGGAATAATGTAGTCGCGGTGGCACAGGGCGTTAGCCAGCGCTTCGCGGGTGGCGCGCGGCGGATACCAGGGCTGGTCTTCACGAACCATCTTTCCCGGGATGACCCGACCGGCAATGGGTACATGATCCATCAGGAAGGTCTCAGCCCGGTGCAGAAGCGCGAAGGTGTGACCCCAATACTGTCGGTTGTCGGCAAAATCGGCCAGTGGATACCGAGTGGATACCGGGACGCTCTTTTAAAATTCAGAAACCTGCTTTTCGAGCGAATAATGGCCCTCTTTTGCAATGGCCTCTCCTCGCTCCACTGAAAGCCCGATGCCGGATACACTCATCTCCAGCTTTTTAGCGAGCACTGTATGAGAGATACCCAATTCCCTTGCAGCCCAAAAACAAAACAGACTTCTTGCCTTGACTTTCCTCTCCTGCCGCCCTTTTGAAAAAAAATTTTCCGGTTTTAGCCCCAAGACTTCTGAAACCCTCTTAGCGATGCGATCAAGATCATATCCCTGCCTTTTCAGCCTATGCCTTCGCTCATAGTGCTCATCGGATTGTGAAATAACTGAATCGACAAATCCAGAATCACCCAGAATACGTTCATCGCTCATAATATGCACACCGCCCTTCAGAGCATCTCGGGCTTGAGTCCACCCCCCAAGACTTCGGATCAATCCTCCACCGGTCAATTCTTCCCGTCGACCTTGTCCTATCCCCTCTTCAACAAACGATTCGTATGCCCTCCTCCCTTCAACCTTACCTTTTCCAAAATATGTGAGGACATAATCCGTGTCCTGCCATTCCCGTTTCACTTTCCCCATCAAAGCACTATGACCGCAGAATTTATATCGATTTAATTCATCAATACTTTGAATCATTCCTGCGCGAACAGGGTTCAGGTGAATATACCGGACCAATTCCCGCAAATAGGTCTCCTCCTGGCAAACAATGGATTTGTAGCGATTCTGAAATAACTGACCACTCCGGGCATGCCGCCGGTTAAATCCAATAACATAACCGGTAAGGAGCCGTCTCATGAGTCCGGACAAGGGGACTGTGCCAGTACGGAAAAGAAAGTGGGCATGATTCGATAAGAAGGCCCACGCATAACAGTTTATCTCTGTCTCGGGGCAGAGAATTTCGAGTCGTTCGATAAAGTCCTCTCGGTCTTTATTGTTACGAAATATTTTTCTACGTTCTATCCCACGAATCATTACGTGATGCACAACGCCGGGAGCATCTAGTCTTGCTGTTCTTGGCATGACCTGATTTTGCCCCCAAATAGTAACAATGTCAACTCTATTAATGAAGAGCGTCCCGGTATCCCCGGTTGGTCTGAATATGGCTTAACGAATTCCTGGTGATGCGGGCAAGAGGGCCAGTGAAGATTTTTTCATCAAAGCGATCTCCACCCGGCCCTTCGGGAAACCAAACCACATCAATCTGGGTTGCCGGAAAGAAACGATCCGGACGTTCATTAAAGAAAAGTAGCCCTACATTCTTTGGCATCAGGGTTTCGTCCGGTCCTTCTGCCACATTCAGTTGTCTTGCAAGGGTTTCGAGTGAGCGGGCCTGAGGGTCATCCAAAAGTCCACTCCCCACCTCGTGAAGGAAGCCTTCCATCAGGGGCAGTGACAAATCCTTTAATGCTGCATTCTGGTTGTAGCGGTCGTCAAAAGGAATCCTAGCCGTGAGGCTGATCAATTCGCGCTCATCCTCTCCCTTTGCCTCAACCGTGCTGTCATATCGGCGGATGTAATAGCGGTAGTCCTTGTTCCTGCCTTTAACCGATCGCGGAACCTTGTAGGGTCGATTCTGACCTCCTGGAGCCCAGAGCACCATCAGGTTGCGTCCTTCAAATATCTCCAAACTCAACATGGGGAAATAGGGCGGTTGAATCAGGTTACAATAGCTGAGAAGCTCACGCTGGATTTTGTCCAACTGATTAGTGGGGAGGCCTTTGGGCGGGAATACGGGCAGCCCTGACGAATCACAATCCTGGCCGATTACCACATACCCACCACCCAGATTTTCGATATCATTAGCAAAAGCGCAGGTTGTGCGCAAAACCGGATCCGGGTTCCATCCCGCCTTGTATTCTATCCGGTCGCCTTCGACCTTTCGCTGCCGCAATAGGTCGTTGAGATTGACAGGGAGTTTAGAGCTCATGCGCTGGTTTCCTCTTCATTAAAAACTTTTATCCTTTGCCATTAACATCATAATAGTCTGTAACGACATCAATCGAGCCAACCATGTCCTCAGAATAGGAACATCGAATCCTTTTCTCACTCAGTTCACTAAGGATCGATTCCACAGCTTTTTTCTGATCGATCAGGCCTTTTTCCACCATCCTCTTTACCGCCTTATTTGTATTGAGCAAGGCTTGTTTTGCAGCGTCATTGCCATCAACAAGATTTTTGAAGCAATCAATGAGCAAAGGAGCAATTTTCCCACCTCTTCAAGCATCTGGCTCAGGGGTCTTGGGCTATTTGAGGGTCAAATGGAAAACCGGGAAGCAGTCACTACTTAATTTTGGGTTGGAGTCTTTCGACTTTCCTTTTGTGCCCTCCACACGCAAAAAATTTTTGACACAAGGAACCTGAGAGACTATTCTCAGTACAGTCTCATCTGCCATGTATAGAAAGAGCGTTCGAAGCCGTCCTTTCATATCTTCAGTGCATCCCTTCCTTTTCTCGTAAGCCTGTAACGCTGCAGCCGACTGCTCGGTTTTTCGGGAATCGTGTATTCGATCAAACCCATTTCAAGAGCCGGTTGGATATATTGGCGGCGGAAATAGTGACGATGCGTTACATTCAGGGCTTTACGCAATTGGCTGCTGCTTTTCTCTGTATCCAAAAAATGTAAAAGCCGTTTTACTGGGTCACTGACTGGGTCAGTCATGTGGGCAGCAGGTCCTTTTTTTTCTTTCAGATCGGCTGCGGGAAAAAAGGACAACGTTACCGTGGAATGTTCCTTGTCATCCTTCCAAACCGGGACAGGATTCCGATTTTTATTGCACCAGGCCAGGATATTCAGTGTTCCAGTTCCCCAGCGCTCTATAATGCCTGAACGGTAAAAAACCGATGCGATCAGTGGATTCCATGGCTGTGAAATATGAGGCTTGGTCAGGGATTCGGGGGTCACGCCGAAATGAAACGTGCCGGGGTTTGCAATCTCAAGCCGATCATCGAACATATTCATCAGTCAACCTTCTTAGTTTCTCATGGAACGTCCCGCAGGATGCCTCCTTGTTCCATTTCAGCCTGGACCTTTTCCACCTGTGCTTTTAATTCCTGTTTGGAGGGTAGATAAAGCTGGTACTTTGAAGCAAAGATGTTAGCCTCACTGGATAGCGTCAGTTCGACCAACGCATCGTTTTTCCGGCGGCAAAGCACGATACCAACGGTGGGCAGTTCGTTCTCCAGCTTTACATGGCGGTCGAAGTAATTCACGTACATCTGCATCTGCCCCAGGTCCTGATGGGTCAACTTGTCGCGCTTGAGGTCGATAAGCACATAACAGCGAAGTAGCCGGTTGTAGAAAACCAGGTCCACATAGAAGTGGTCGTTATCAAAAGTGAATCGCTTCTGACGTGCCTCGAAAAGAAAGCCCTTCCCAAGTTCGAGCAGGAAAGTTTCCAGCCGGTCTATAATTGCCGATTCCAGTTCGTTTTCCGAGTAGGCGGGCTTTTCCTCCAAGCCGAGAAACTCCAGAACAAAAGGATTCTTGATGAGGTCGGCAGCTTTTTCAACCACATGGCCCTCTTGTGAAAGGCGACGAATCTCTTCCTTATCCCGGCTTAGGGCCAGCCGTTCGTAAAGGGAGCTGGCGACCTGACGTTCCAGTTCCCGCACGCTCCAGCTATTTTTGGTTGCCTCGATTTCGTAAAACCGGCGTTCGTCGGGTTTGTCGATGGTGAGCAGTGTAACGTAGTTGGACCAACTCAGCTTGATCTGCTGGAGAAGTTCGCCGGACACAGACTGCGAAAATGCAGATATCGATTTTATCAGAGCTGCGGAATTCCGAGATGTTGTCTCGGAAATCTCGAGAGCAAAAATCCGAGACGTTGTCTCGGACATAGTCGTTTGTGGGATAAGATGTTCGTAAGTCAAGTAAAATCGTCGCATTAGTTCAAGGGAGTCCACTGAGAAACCACGGCCGATACTGGTTTTCAGGGCCGCAGAAAGTTGTTTCAGAGTCGCTGCTCCATACTCGGCCCGATCAGAGCCGTTCTGCTCGTACTCCACCATGTACCAACCGAAAAGCCAATTGCGAACAACCAGATATCCGTCTACAGAACGGGCCGAACGACCCCACATTTCCTCGTGGGTCCGTTGGCAAAGCTCAACGAGATTTTGAAAAGCAAACGTCTGTTTCATTATATAAACTCCATCTTTTTATGGCACCCATCCCTCTTCCTGCCAAACCCTTTCACCTCTTGCCCTGGTTCGAGCAATGTCATGCTGGTGACGCAGCAGGCCCCGTCATAAAGTACCGGAACCCCTTTTGATCAATCTTTCAATATCCTTTAATTGCACGTCTTACTCCGTAGTTACAATAATTGCCCCGACCAACCTAGCCCCCGGCTTGTTCAAAGGCCGCGGAGAACTTCCGGATTGTTTCTTCGCTGAAATCACTCTTTGCTTCACTCAGCCGTTTCAGGTACGACTTGAATTCCGAATTTTCATGGAGCAGTTCATCCGAAACATCATAATAATCCGTAACGACATCAATCGAGCCAACCATGTCCTCAGCATTGGGAAATCGAATCTTTTTTCAACCAGTTCGCTCAGGATGGATCCCGCCGTTTTTTTCGTGGCATAACAAAAACGAAAAACAGGCAAATTTGATCATGTAAATCAATATATCAACAACGTCCCCCAGTCCCCTACGAGAGCCACGCCACACACGAATCCGCCTTTCAATTTGGCAAACTTGGGCTAAAGTCTATTCACTCAATTTCAACTTTTAAACTTATAGACGTCCCCCCTAGATTTTTTCGGGGCTGGAATAGCAGAGGCGAGCAAGGAGGACTGTTAGCATTCAGGTGATCTGGTTGTCATCAATCAAACTTTCATACGGTATGTCCATACCGTGATGCAATTTTACAATCTGTTTCAACGAAAGAGTCCTTTTGCGATTCAACACTTCGCTTACCCGACTTTTAGGGCCAATAAATTGTTCAAGATCTTTTCTCCTGAAATCCATCTGTTCCATCCTGAAAAGAATGGCTTCCACCGGATCAGAAGGCGACATCGGGTAATATTTATCTTCGTAAGCCTCCACCAGAATCATCAAAACATCTAGTTCGTCGCCATCGATTGTACCAATTTCCGCCCCCCAAAGCGATTCAATACGTTTCAATGCCTCATCATAGGTTTTTTCATCCCGAATCGGTTTAACCATAGCTATTTTATCTCCTTGACATTTATGGCATCGTATTCATCATGAGTACCGACAAATTTAATGTACATGGCCTGCCGTGGATAATCCATCGCACATATTATGCGATAGTCATTTCCTTTCACATTGAATACAATCAGGTTGTTGCCAACAAAAGAGACATGACGGAAAGTATTTTTGACATCTTGTGGTGTAGCCCAATCTTTCTTTACACAGAAGTGGTACCACTCATTCAAATAGGACTGTGACTTTTCATTGCCTGCTTTTTCCCAGTATTTCCGAAGCCTGCTTTTTGCAATGATTCTCATTTTTCCATCATAGCGTTCCCGATATGGTAACGCAAGATTTCTTTCATACTATTTTTAAAAATCTGCTTGCGACCCTTTCCTCAGCCCACTCAAGGTGCTTATTAAACTCAGGTAATAATCAGGGGAGGGCATGGGACGGTCTTGATTTATTTTCCGACAGTATTGCCTCCACATCCTCTTGCTCCAAAAACTTCTGCCCACGTACTATGGCCCTGCTCACTGCCGACGGGCTGATACCGAGCTCCCTGGCAGTGGAAATGGAGGTTAGCCCAAGTTGACGCGTTCCCACGTAACAGAGAACAGCACGTGCTTTCGCGATACTCGATACTTTGCTTCCGGATTTGAGGTTTTCTATTTCCACATTGAAATGGCCAGCTACTCTATCCATCAATTGGTGCAGATCTATTCCCCTCTGTCTCAGCAAGGCTTTCCTTTCCCAATTCTCGTCGGCTTCCTTCAATACCCGCTCAACAAATTCCGATCCGCCAAGAATTCGCTCATCGGCCTTCACTTTTTGCCCCAAGTCCCGCAACTCTTTCAGACGCTTCCAGCCCCCCACGGAGCGAAGCAACCCGCCCCCGACAAGTTCCGGGCTTCTCCCTCTTTCAACGCCCTCAGCAACAAAGGAGAGGTAGTTTTTCTTTGCGTGCCTTTCAGAGGTCTCAAAATATCCCAGCACATAGTCTCTGTTTTGCCAGTCTCTTTTCGTCTTACCCATCAGCACAGAATGGCCGGTGTAAGGATATGGCCCTAGCTCCCCGAGATTCTTTACGAGCCCTGCACGAAGTGGATTGAGATGGATATATCTTACAAGCTCCTTCAGATAGACATCTTCCTCACATAAAATCGATTTGTAACGGTTCTGGAAAAGATGTCCGTGACGACGGTGTCGCCTGTTGAAACTCACAGCATGGTCAGTCAAAACTCTCCTCATCACCTGAGCAATAGGAACCTCCCCGGTCCTGAAAAGAAAATGGCTGTGATTGCCCAACAACGACCATGCATAGCAGGGAGTGGAGCTTTCCAGCAAGATGTCGCCAAGCCGGTCGAGAAAGGACTCGCGATCCTCATTGTCCCGGAAGATAACCGTTCTCTCGATTCCTCGAATCATTATGTGATGGAACGCCCCTGGGCGTATATTCGCGATTGACGTGGCATCGTTTTTCCGTACCATCAGTGATAGCGTATGTCAATATATCAACAACGTCCCTATATCCCCGCGTACCATCAGTGATAGCGTATGTCAATATATCAACAACGTCCCTATATCCCCGATAATTCCTTTTTCCCGTCTTCCCCATAATAGATCTTGAATCGTTTTCTCATTTCATCAAGGGATTTGTCCACACCCGGTTCAATCCGGACCAGAAGGTGGAAATGGTTTCCCATGATGCAAAA
>Ga0208901_1000631_pt1 | contig 14055 bp, 13 predicted proteins | sample AntAceMetag02UKF_FD_184764 | JGI IMG/M metagenome (GOLD analysis project Ga0208901, IMG submission 184764) | Saline lake microbial communities from Ace Lake, Antarctica - Antarctic Ace Lake Metagenome 02UKF (SPAdes) (version 2) | ecosystem: Environmental > Aquatic > Non-marine Saline and...
AATGGTCAAGTATTTCGGATAGCTTTTTCCCTTTGGTTTCCGCAACCTGTTTCCCCATTTCCCGGTAATGCTTTGTGCTGTGGGAAAGGAGCAATAACTTGTGCCGGGTATGAAATTTTACAAGTGTTCCGGCGCTCGGTTTCTCTTTCAGCATTTGCCGCCAACGGTTCAGGGTGAAGATACGTTCAATGAAATTCTCCCGTAGATGGGGATCGTGCAATCTCCCTTCTTCTTCCACTGGAATCAACGGGAAATGCTCCATGAAGGCTCTGGCAAAGACCCCTACCCCCTTTTTGACCGGCATGCCATTTTCCGTGTAGACTTTCACCCGTTCCATGCCGCTGCTGGGGGATTTGCTTTTGAAAATAAAACCGCAGAAGTCTTCTTTTTCAAGTTCCCTCACCCTCTGTCGGGCCCAGTTGGTCATGGTTTCAGTAAGGTCTTTGTTCGTTTTAATTGTTATAACGCGGGGTGATTCCGGGTCTCCCACCAGGCGGATCGGCTCGCGGGGAAGTCCCAAACCTGCCTCCATTTCGGGACAAACGGGCATAAATTCCATATACTGCGCCAGCGTATCCGTTACATACCGGTCGCGGGCATGCCCGCCGTCATACCGCACCGATTCCCCAAGAAGACATGTGCTGACACCTATGCGAATCTTTTCCATGATAAAGCCCTCTGTTAATTGTATGTTAAGCCAGCATACACGAATCCATCTTGCGGGACAAATGAAAAAGTTCGTTCAACGACCCCGGAATACAGCAATTCTAATTTTGAAATTATGATCGCTTCATCCTGGTTCCCACGCTCTGCGTGGGAACCTCAGTTGGACGCTTCGCGTCCTGATATATGAATTTTATCCACTTAATCCTGGGTTTATTTCGGCTTTAACAAAGGACGCAGAGCGTCCCGGAAACCGCTCCCACGCAGAGCGTGGGAGCGAGTGCAAAAATGGTGTTTTGATCCTTGAGCAAAGTATGTTAATGAGTACGTTGACATAAAAAAAACAGGAATCCACATAGCTTTTGACATGAGAACGGCCTTTTTGAAAGGAGAATGCTTTTGATGGCATCTTCCGTCAGGGCGGTTGCCGGTTACAACGGGTCCATGTCCAGCGCGCCAAATCAAAGAGGTGTTTGTGTTGTACTGGTTGCTTCTGATTTTCTGGGCCTTCGGGTTCGTGGTCCTCTGGAAAATTCCGCTGCTTCGTAATACAGATCTTTCGGCATGTTCCGGTACCCTTGTCTCCGTCATCATTCCCGCGAGAAACGAGGAACAAAATCTCGGCAGATTACTCAATTCACTCGCATCGCAGACGTGCCGGCCAAAAGAAGTTCTGGTAGTAGACGACCATTCAACGGATGGAACGGCGGATATCGCCCTTGCATACGAGGTCCGCCTAATTTCTTCAGCCCCACTGCCCGAAGGTTGGCTTGGCAAACCATGGGCCTGCTGGCAAGCCGCTGAAAAGGCCGCAGGGGAGATCCTTGTCTTTCTGGATGCAGACACTTTCCTGGAACCCGATGGGATTGCCAGAATAGTCGGTGAACACGAACGGGCGGGCGGGCTCCTTTCCGTTCAGCCGTACCACCGTATGGAAAAGGCGTATGAAAAGCTTGCGGCCTTTTTCAATATCATCACCATGGCAGGAACCGGGTCGTTCAGCATTTTTGCAGGCAAATTCGCCACCCGAGGCGCTTTCGGACCATGTCTCATCTGCCGCCGGGAGGACTATTTTGCCACGGGCGGCCACGGGCGGGCGCGCGCCCAAGTGCTCGAAAGTATGGGATTGGCTGGCGCATTCCGGGAATCCCGGCTCCCTGTCTCCTGCTACGGGGGTAAGGGTGCTGTTTTGTTCCGTATGTATCCGAACGGATTCCGCTCCATGATAGACGGCTTCAGTAAGGGGTTCGCTGAAGGCGCCAACGCCATCTCCTTTGCCATGCTCGTGCTGCTCGTAGCATGGGTAACCGGGGGGATTTCCGAGACACGCCATTTGATCCAAGCCGTGTTCGGATTCGGGGAGGTACCGGTGCTCTTCTGGGCCGGACTTTATCTGGGCTTTTCCGCGCAGGTTTACTGGATGCTTCGCCGCATCGGCAATTTCGGTATTTTGCCGTGCATTCTCTATCCGCTTCCCCTGGTTTTTTTCGTGATCGTTTTCTTTCGTTCTCTGCTGCTCAGGATGGGCATGGGGAAAGTTTCCTGGAAAGGCCGGCAGGTAAGATGAGGATCATTCATCTGAGCACATTCTGGACAGTTGCCGTGGACATTTTTGCCTGGTTTATCATCCACATGGCAGTGGTCGTTTTCATGGTCCGAATTCCTCGGAAACAGTTCGATCCCGACAGTCTTCTTTACAGAGTGAGACCGTGGGAGAAAGGGGGGGATCTATACCGGAAGTTGTTTCGAATCAAACGCTGGAAGTCCATTCTGCCTGATGCCGCCGGGTGGATGAACGGCAGGGGATTTCCCAAAAAGAAAATGGCTTCCAGGGACATACACTACTTAAAGACATTCGCTTTGGAAACCTGTCGCGCCGAACTGACGCACTGGACAATCATCCTGTGTGCTCCTTTCTTTTTCTTGTGGAACAAACCGGTGGTGGGCTGGATCATGATCGCCTACGCCCTGGCTGAAAATATCCCACTGATTATGGCCCAAAGGTACAACCGGTGTCGGCTGGAACCCCTGTGTCGAAAATCGCGACAGCGGAGATTTCCGGAATGACTGATCCTATGATTGAGGTGGATCATCTGAAGAAAGCCTACGGCACTTCTTTAGTGGTGCGCAACGTGAGCTTTCGGGTGGAAAAAGGTGAATGCTTCGGACTTCTCGGACCCAACGGCGCCGGAAAAACCACCACCATCGGAATGATTACCGGGTTGGTCCCGCCGAGCGCGGGGGATGTTCACATCGCCGGCGTGCCCCTGTCGTTACACCCCCGTGAGGCAAAAATGAGCCTGGGACTGGTGCCTCAGGAATTTGCCCTGTACCCAACACTGAGCGCCAGGGACAACCTCGTTTTTTTCGGACGGCTTTACGGGCTTTGGGGGCGGACGCTTTCGAATCGGGTTGCACACGTCCTGAAATCTGTCAGCCTGGCCGACCGAGCGGATATGATTGTATCCACTTATTCTAATGGCATGAAACGGAGACTCAACCTGGCAATCGGTCTCCTGCACGATCCGGCGGTTCTCATTCTGGACGAGCCGACAGTGGGAATTGACGCCCACAGCCGCCACGCCATCGTCAGTACCTTGAAAGACCTCGTCCGGTCCGGGAAGACACTCTTGTATTGCACACACCACCTCTGGGAAGCGGAAACCTTGTGCTCCCGTGTGGGGATCATGGATTTGGGACAAATCATAGCATTGGACACACCCCGGCAATTGATCCGCCAGCATGGAACGGGTCTTGTCTACGTCGAATTCAGCGATAAACTCACTGATCTGTTTCAGGGGCTCAAAAAGATCGGGGACGTCCGGAAGTCACCGGGTCGTTCAATGGGATTTCAAATCCAAAGCTCCGATTCGAACATGGCCATGGAACAGGTGCTTAAGCTGGCCGGAGAATACGGCGCTACAATCCGCTCAGCACAACTTCTCGAGCCAACCCTGGAAACGGTCTTTTTAAACCTGACCGGCAGGTCCTTAAGGGATTGATCATGCATCGACAGATTGCCGCCATCGCACTGAAAGAGCTAAAAATCATCCTGAAGGACCGGGAAGCCCTGGCATTGCTCTTCGCCATGCCGGTATTTTTTATCCTGGTCATGAGTTTTGCGCTGGAAGGGGTCTTTGAAGCAGGGACTGCGGATCGCCCCATTGAGGTGCTCCTGGTCAACCTGGACAAGGGTCGGGTCGCCAGTCAAATCACGGAAGACATGGAGTTTGTGGAAGGCTTGAAGGTCATAAGGCAAGTCGATGGAACCGATCTCACCCGATATCAAGCTGAACACCTCGTCAAAGAAAAATCCAATCCTGTGGCCCTCATCTTTCAACAGAACTTTTCCGAATCAGTGGAACGGTTTGCGGAAGCAACGAAACCCGCTCCCCCTCGTATAACGCTGATCATGGATCCGGCCACTAACCGACAATTGCTTGCACCGGTGCAGGGGGCCATACGAGCCCTGGTGGAACGACGTGTGGGAATGGCCAGGCAGATCCATTATATTCGAACCCAATTTTCCGCATTGGGGGAAATGGCCCAAGAGTACCTTACCCGCCTGGAAAACACCGCGGGGCGCCAGGCCCCGGCGATTGAACTGGAGATTCTCGCGCCCGCAGGCATGGCAACCGCTGTTCGTCCCAGCGCCACCGAGCAGAATGTGCCAGGATACACTGTTTTCGGCGTCTTTTTCATCGTGTTGCCACTGGCTGCCGGATTCATGAGAGAAAAACACGACGGCACCTTTCAGAGAATACTGGCCGCCCCCATTTCAAAATCGACACTTCTGGTGGGAAAACTTCTGCCCTATTTCCTGCTCAATCTCGTTCAAATATGCTTGATGTTGACTGTTGGATCAGCCCTGTTTGGAATCCACATGGGTCAACTGCACGCTCTGATTCTGGTGTCCCTTGCCCTTGCGGCCTGCGCCAACGGATTGGGGCTTATGGTGGCCGCCCTTGGCAGAACAGAAGCTCAGGTAGGCGCCTTAGGCGTGTTTTTTGCCGTGATCCTTTCAGCGCTTGGAGGGATGATGGTTCCTACATTTGTTATGCCGGATATCATGAAAACGCTTTCGCTCTTTACACCTCATGCCTGGGCTTTGTCCGGCTATCACGATGTCATGCTTCGCGGACTGGGGCTTGGTGATGTCTGGCAAGAGACTACCGTTCTTCTCGGTTTTGCGGCGCTCTTTTTTCTCATTGCCCTCTGGTGTTTTCGGTTTACAGATTAGAGTCAATTCAGAATCGATGCGTTTCCATCAGGAAATAAAAAAAAGCCGCAGGGCTCATTCCGCGGCTTTTTTCTTGCTTCTTCAACTTTTGTTTCGTTGATCTATTGTTTTCTCAGTCCCCAACGTTGACACCCATGGAGGCGTCATCCATGCAGTTTTTGAGATCCTCTTCGCTGACATTCTTCGGGTCTTTGAGATCGGAAACTGCGCACACAAACTCATTTCCTGCTTTGTCCTTTACCCATACGAATCCTTGTTCGGCCATTTTTCTTCTCCTTTTTGGATTGCGCGTTACATGAACGCTGGGTTAGGTGGTTCGGCCAGGTAGGGCCATTCCGTTTCTTCATGTTTCATTTTGATAGGAAACAGTTGTAATAAAGATAGAGACTACGATGGGTTTTGTCAAACTCTTTACGTTCACCACAGCAATTCTCATTATGAGCTCGGTTTTATCCCAAAAGACTGTGTGAGTGGCATTTTGCCATCCCGCTTCAGCGGGACGGCTGGAACCCACCCAACCGACTGTGGACAAGAGCCCTCCCATAGAGAGGTTTTTTTAAAATTAGAATTGCTGCGTTCACCACTTTCTGAAAAGTGTGTTAGGAAATATTTTTGTGGCAGGGAAATTCCCTGTGAGGACTGCATCAGGGCAGTCTTGCTTTTCCATATGAAAACTGATAACCTACATCCGAACTAAACGATATTCACCTGAACATTTGTTTCTACAAAAAGGGCCAGGTAACAAGGGGAGACGCATGAACAACAGGGCCGGTTTGATTCTGGAATTAACCCATCTCCTGAAGAGCCAGAGATTGTGCGTTTTGTCCACACACAATACCGGTCAGCCCTATGCCAGCCTCGTCTCTTTTGCCGCCACGCCGGATTTGATGCAACTCCTGTTTGCCACCACCCGATCCACCAGGAAGTTCGCCAATCTGACATCGGACTTTCGGGCGGCCATGCTCGTGGACAACCGCTCCAATGAGGAGGGGGACATTCATTCGGCCATGGCCGTTACGGCCACCGGCGTTGTGGGGGAAGTTTCAGGAACCGAAAGAGACGAGGCCTTGACCCTCTATCTTGAAAAACACCCCTACCTGAAAGATTTCGTTCATTCTCCCAGTTGTGCTTTTCTCAAGCTGAGCGTAAGAACCTATTTCCTGGTGAGACGATTTCAGAACGTTGTTGAAATCCATATGCCGCTATGACCCTGATCCTGCCCATAGAACAAATAGAGGAAAAAGACCGGCCGAAGGTCGGAGGAAAGGCGTTTGCACTGGCATCCCTATGGAAAGCCGGATTCAATGTGCCCGCGGCCATTTGTGTCACCTCTGATGCCTATGATCGTTATGTGTCATCCACCGGTATTCGGGAACGAATTCTGATGGAAATTCATCGAAAAGCATTCGAAGACATGCGATGGGAAGAAATGTGGGACGCGTCCCTTCGCATTCGAAACATGTTCCTGACCACGCCCATGCCTGGGCCTTTGAAGGATGCGCTCGGAGACAATATCGCCAAATGTTTTGGTGAAAAGCCCTCGGCCGTTCGGTCGTCGTCGCCCGGGGAAGACTCAAAAAAAGCGTCTTTTGCCGGCCTCCACGACTCCTATGTAAATGTGCGCACCCGGGATGCCATCATGGAACATGTCATCAAGGTGTGGGCGTCCCTCTGGTCCGACGCGGCCCTGCTCTACCGCAGGGAACTGGGGCTTGATCCTGAAAAGAGCACCATGGCCGTAGTGATACAGGAAATGGTCCTTGGAGATCGCGCAGGCGTCGCGTTTTGCCGAAGTCCCGTGGACCCCTCGCAGGCGGTGATTGAGTCTGTGTATGGCTTGAATCAGGGCCTGGTGGACGGCACGGTGGAGCCTGACCGTTGGTTGCTGGAAAGGGCTTCTGGGAAAATCCTTTCTCACACGCAGCCCAAAAGGGACCTTTGGGTTGTCCCCGCAAAAGAAGGCGCCACCCTCGAAAATCTGCCTTCACCCATGGCGATGCATGCTCCCTTAAAGGAGGGGGAAGTCTACGCTGTTTACCGGTTGGCCATGGATGCGGAAAAATATTTTGAAAGCCCCCAGGATGTGGAATGGACCTTTTTTAAAGAGATCCTCTATCTGCTTCAATCACGGCCCATTACCACGGAAAAAGGGGATGAACCAGGGGATGATCGGTCCTGGTATCTGAGCCTGACCCGGAGTTTTGACAATCTCAAGGCACTTCGGCGAAAAATCGAAGAGAAGCTGATCCCGGCCATGATCGATGAGGCATCCCTTTTGGAAGCTGAAAATCTGGATGACTTTTCCCTCCATGAACTGATCAGCGAAATGGAACGGCGAAGTCGCGTCCACCAGAAATGGGTGGAAATTTATTGGCGCGATTTCATTCCTTTCGCACACGGCGCCCGGCTATTCGGACAGATCTATAACGATGCCGTACACCCTTCCGACCCCCACGAGTTCATGAGCCTTCTGGCGGCAACGGAAATGGAAAGCCTTAAGCGAAACCGTCTCCTTGAGGAACTGGCTCAGGATGTTCGAGAAAAATCCGAACTCCGGAAATTGCTGGAGACGGGTGATTTTGAGAATGTGGATCCGCCTTTTCTAACACGGCTGGACCGTTTTGTCTCAAATTACGGGCAGCTCATCTGTCCTGATCCATCTTTAAACGCGTGCCGGATTCATATGTGCGGTATTCTGCTGCGGATGGCCGCAGCAAAGACCACCGCCAGGGCCCAGAGAGATATTGCCGGCCTCACGGATTCATTTCTTTTCCGTTTCGAAGGGAAGAAAAGAGAAGACGCCGCGGAAATGCTCGATTTGGCCAGGGCCAGTTATCGGTTGCGGGACGATGACAATATTTACCTGGGCAGGATCGAATCGGCTTTGGACCAGGCGGTTGCCCTGGCCGAGATGCGTTTGTCCGCCGACTCGGCCGCGGCGAAAGACCAAGGATCCTATGAAGGCCGGATTGCGGTTGTGAAGAAGAAAGTCTACGTTCCCCATTCCACCGTAAATGAGACAACGACGGATGATCATTTTGATTTCAGGCAAAGGCAATTGACAGGGCAGCCGGCCGGTCCGGGACTCGTGGAAGGCCCGGCCCGGATCGTATCCAACGTATTGGACCTGGCTGAATTTCAGGCCGGGGAGATCCTGGTGTGCGATGCTGTTGACCCATCCATGACGTTTGTGGTTCCTCTTTCGGGTGGCATTGTGGAACGTCGTGGCGGCATGCTGATTCACGGCGCCATCATTGCACGGGAGTACGGTCTCCCATGTGTCACAGGGGTTCCTGATGCCACGACCCTCATTCAAACCGGCAACCGGATCACGGTGGACGGCTATCTGGGAATCGTGATTATCGGAACGGATACAACCTAAAAACGGCTATTAGCTTTTGGCTATTAGCCATTAGCTTAAAGATCTCAAGTATTTTCACAATTTTTACCTAATATTGATGACTTCGTAAAAAGTCAAAATCCATCCGTTTTCGTCATTCCCGCGAAGGCGGGAATCCAGGAGTATCAGGTGCTTATGGACCCCCGCCTTCGCGGGGGTGACGGTTTGGGGACTTTTTACGAGACCGTCAATATTAGAGCACCCACTTTTCGGTGCTAACCTATTTCACCGTAAATGGTTGAAATTGTATTGCTAATAGCTAACGGCTAAAAGCTAATGGTATTTCTCAAGTACAACGCTATAGATCTTTTTTGAATGTGCCTATGGCGAGCATGACATTATATCATAAGGAAAAACAATGGATGAAAAAATTCGCGAGAAGATCAGGACTTTGATAAAAGGGCAGGGAACCTGCGTATTGGCCACCGCCTCAAAGAATCGGCCCTACTGTTCTTTGATGGCCTATGCCACCAATGATTCCTGTGATGAGATTTATCTTATGACACTGAATGAAGGTCGCAAGTATCAAAATCTCTGCGAAAACCCAACTGTCAGCCTTCTGATTGACACGCGGGGAAATTCGCTGAATGTAGATCATGCGGAAGGAAAGGCCCTTACGGTTTCGGGACGATTCGATAGCATTCAAAAAACATCGGAACGAGATCGAATTCGAAAAACCCTATCCGATGAACATCCGGGGCTCAAAAGTTTTTTTGAAAACCCGAAAGGGGAGCCCTTCAAGATCATCGTTGAATCCTATTTGCTTCTGGAAGGTCCCACGACATCCCACTATGAGGATATTTCGGGGTCTTAAATGGGAATCGCCCTAAAGAACATGAAGGGAAAAGAGGAGGTATTGAGAATGCGAAATGACCCGGTTCTGGTAAGCGGCGGCACAGGGTATGTGGGGGGACGGCTTGTTCCCCTGTTACTGGATTCAGGGTATCGCGTTCGTGTTCTGGGTCGTTCCCTTTCCAAACTTGCATCGCGGCCGTGGGCAGGACATAAGAATGTCGAGCTGGTCAAAGGCGATTTCATGGATTATGCATCCCTTGAAAAAGCTGCCAAAGGGTGTTGGGCGGCCTTCTATCTGGTCCATTCCATGAACCCCCGGCACAAAGATTTTGCCCAGGCTGACCGCGATGCTGCCGGGAACATGGCCAAAGCGGCTTCCGCCGCAAGTCTGGAGCGGATTATCTATCTGGGCGGACTCGGGGTTGAAGGCAAGACCTTGAGCAAACATCTGCGTTCCCGCACGGAAGTGGCCCGAATCCTCCAGTCCGGCGATGTCCCCACCACATTCCTGCGCGCGGCCATGATCCTCGGGTCGGGAAGCGCCTCTTTTGAAATGATGCGATATCTTACTGAACGATTGCCGGTCATGATCACGCCCCGCTGGGTTCAGAATCAGGTGCAACCCATCGCTATCCGCAATGTCCTGGGTTACCTGAAAGGCTGTCTTGAGCATGATGAGACCTTGGGCGGTACCTTTGATATCGGCGGTCCGGATATCATGACGTATAAGCAACTCATGCAAACCTACGCGGAAGTGGCCGGTTTGAAAAAGCGGTGGATCATTGGCGTGCCCGTCCTCACTCCCCGGCTTAGTTCTTACTGGGTTCATCTGGTGACCCCCGTGCCTTCCCATATCGCCAAACCCCTGGCGGAAGGACTCCGAAACCCCGTTATCTGCCAGGAAAACCGCATCCGTTCCATCATCCCCCAAGACCTGCAGGACTGCCGGGAAACCTTTCGGCTGGCCCTGGGGAAGGTGAAGGAAAAATGTGTTGAAACCTGTTGGGCCGATGCCGGGCCCATCGACTATCCCGAATGGGCCCAATGTGGCGATGTCCCGTATGCGGGAGGTACTGTCCTGGAGTCGGGTTACCGAATTTCCCTGGACGCCGAGCCCCACGCAGTATGGCAAAGCATTGTTCGTATCGGCGGAAAAAGAGGCTGGTATTCTTCCCAGTTTTTGTGGGCCTTACGGGGGCTCATAGATCGGGTGTCGGGTGGAATGGGTCTCAGGCGTGGACGTCTCGATCCGGTGCACCTTCGCCCGGGTGATCCGGTGGATTTTTTTCGTGTTCTTGAGGTGCGGGAAGCCGAACTGCTTTCTCTGCTTTCGGAAATGAAACTCCCCGGAGAGGCCACTCTGGAATATCGGCTTTACGATTTACCGGAAGGGGGCACCGAACTCCAGCAACTCTCTCGTTTCTTGCCCAAAGGGCTTTCGGGGCTTTGTTACTGGTATATCCTCTATCCCTTCCATCAGTTCGTTTTTAAAGGAATGTTAAAGGGTATTGCTCGATCTGTGGGAAAACCCATCCTTGATGCGCCCGACCGTTTCGCCCCGAGACTCCCCCACGTTTGCCGCATCGATCCAACGACAAGGTGAAAACCAAAAAATGATCAAAACTCAGAATTCATATCGATTTTTCTATTAGACAGGAGAAAAAAATGGAAGCCTTAAAAAACTATTTTGAAAACACGAAAGGGACGAGTGTTATGGCCACAGCAGACAAGGAGGGGAAAGTCGGCGCAGCCATATATTCAAGGCCCCACTTCCTGGAAGATGGTTCCATCTGCTTCATCATGCGCGACCGTCTTACCCACCATAATCTCCAATCAAATCCCCATGCGGCCTACCTATTTGTGGAAGAGGGACCCGGATACAAGGGGAAACGCCTTCAACTCATGAAAATTGGCGAAGAAGAGAACGGCGATCTCATTAAAACCCTCAGCCGCAGGGAATACAAGGATGAGGGTTCTGCCTCGAGATTTCTGGTAACCTTTAAGATAATCAAGATTCTGCCTCTTGTCGGGGCAGGGGTAGAGCAGGAATCCTGATTGCCGGAAGTTGTGGGGGAGATATCTTGACACTGAGCGGATCAGTCCCGACTTTGCGCGTAACGTCGTGTAACAAAGCGCCGGTGAATCACCAAGGCGAATTTGTCCTGTACTGGATGACGGCCTTTCGGAGGGTAAGCTGGAACTTCTCTCTGGACCGGGCTGTGGATTGGGCAAGAGAATTACATAAACCTCTTTTGATATTAGAGGCCCTTCGGTGCGACTACCCATGGGCCAGCGACAGGCTCCATGCCTTTGTGTTGGAAGGGATGGCCCATAATGCTCGCGAACTGGCCAAACAGCCTGTGGACTACTACCTTTATGTGGAGCGGACCCGGGGAGAGGGCAAGGGGCTCCTTGAAGCCCTCGCCAAGGATGCCTGCGTCATCGTTACGGATTATTTTCCCTGTTTTTTCATTCCTGCCATGACGCGGGCTGCTGCCGGAAAGGTCGGGGTGTTCATGGAAAAGGTGGATAGCAACGGTCTACTCCCGCTCAATCTCCCTGAAAAAACTTTTCAGGCCGCCTACCATTTCAGGCGCTTTTCTCAGAAGCACTTGCTTCCCCTCCTCAATCAGCAACCCAAAGCCCGGCCTTTCGCCGGATCCAGATTACCCCCCTTGGGCGCTATCCCCGAGGCTGTCGTCGAAAGATGGCCTCCTCTGTCCTTGGAGGAGTCCAGTTCCATCAGAGCCTTCGTAAACACCCTTCCCATTGACCACAAGGTGGGTCTGGTGAACACCCGGGGTGGGACGGGCGCCGCGAGATCAGCTTTCGGAACGTTTATGGAAAATCGGTTTTCATCGTACAAGAAAAATCGAAACCATCCGGATGAGATGGCTGAAAGCGGTCTTTCTCCTTACCTTCACTTTGGTCATATTTCTTCCCATGAGATTGTTAAGATGATTCTGGAACAACAGCGATGGTCCGCGGAAAAATGCGCTGATCAGGCAAAAGGTCAGAGAGAGGGATGGTGGGGAATGGATGAAAACGCCGAGGCCTTTCTGGATCAGATCATTACCTGGCGGGAACTGGGTTTCCAATTCTGCCACAACCGGCCCGATTATCACGAATATGAATCCCTTCCAAACTGGGCAATGGAAACACTTCAAAAGCACGCTGCAGATCCCCGGCCCTTTCTTTACACGGTTACGGAATTTGAGGAAGCGCGCACGCACGATCCCATATGGAACGCTGCACAGAACCAACTCCTCCAGGAAGGCAGGATTCACAATTACCTTCGGATGCTCTGGGGTAAAAAGATATTGCACTGGTCCGCTACACCGGAGGATGCGCTTCGAATTATGGAACGGCTCAACAACCGTTACGCTCTCGATGGAAGGGATCCCAATTCCTATACCGGCATCTTCTGGATTCTGGGCCGACACGATCGGGCCTGGGGGCCTGAAAGACCGGTCTTTGGAAAGGTCCGTTATATGACTTCAGAGAGCACAAAACGAAAACTTCGCATAAAAGAATATCTCCGAAAATGGATTTGAAATAGACCTCTCCATACGACCTCCTTGCTGTCTTAAGGGGAAGAAAACACCCTGGGGGAGTACTTCCTGTCCTACTTGACAATGACATGTCGGTGGTTAATTTTATATCCAATAAATAGAAAAAAACGAACCCGCCCTGAAAAAGGGGCCACGAGCCGGGTTACAGGATTTCCCTGTACACCCGGCTTTTTTTATGGAGGTCATAACATGCAAGAAACACAAAGCGCTTTCAAGAACGACATGGAGAAGTACAGTCCCCTATTTTCTGAGGATGCCTTTTCCCCCCTTGATGATGGGGATGATGCTCTGTTTTATGAGACGGATCGATTTGTGAGCCACCTGGATTCATTGGCCCTGTCGACGGTTCAACATCTCATTGGGCAGCTCATCACTGAAAAAAACCCGGTAACCCTGGATTTGATGGCGGGATGGGACAGTCATATCGCTGACGATTTAAAGGCTTCAGACATTGTTGGGTTGGGCCTTAATGAAAATGAACTGAAAAAAAATAAGAACCTGACCCGCTACGTTCTTCACGATCTCAATCGGGACCCCCATCTTCCATTTCCTGATAGCACCTTTGACGTGGTGATGAACACGGTATCTGTGGATTACCTGACACAGCCGATCGAGGTATTTAAGGAAGTGGCCCGAATCCTTAAACCGGGCGGACTGTTTCTCGTGATTTTTTCAAACCGGATGTTTCCACAAAAAGCGGTCAAGATCTGGCGGGAGTCCGATGAGAATGAACGGGTGATTCTCGTCAATGATTTTTTTGATCTCTCCGGCTCCTTCGAAAAAACATCTCATTTTGCGTCCAAAGGAAAGCCGAGGCCCAAAGATGACAAATATGCCGGCGAGACCCTGGCCAGCGATCCCATTTACGCCGTCTTTGCTGAAAAAAAGGGAGGGTCGCCCAATCGAAGGAAAAGACCTGTCATGGCCGAAGACTATGGTGAAAAAATGGACAGGGAAATTCTGGAACAAAGAAAGACTCAGATAAAACAAACCCTTCGATGTCCCCATTGCGATGAAAAGTTGAGCAAATGGGAAGTGCCGGACAATCCTTTCTGCCAGACCTGGGACAACGAATTCATGCACATCTGTTTTAATGACGCGTGTCCCTATTTTGTGAGGGGATGGGACCACATGCACCTTCAAACGAACCAGGGTATGAGTTACCGGCTGATGTACAATCCGATAAAGGATCGCTGCATGCCCATACCGGTTCCATCGCATCAGGCCCTAAAAGACGGCATCATAGAATAGGGCTCAACGCGGATTAGCGTGAAGAATCCTTTTTCCGAAACCGAGGTGTCAGGTTTCGGGTGTCAGGTTTCAGTGCCTACTATTCCTAATTTTCTGATTCTAATAATCATAACTATTGGTTATTAGGTTGAATA
>Ga0208901_1000632_pt1 | contig 14052 bp, 10 predicted proteins | sample AntAceMetag02UKF_FD_184764 | JGI IMG/M metagenome (GOLD analysis project Ga0208901, IMG submission 184764) | Saline lake microbial communities from Ace Lake, Antarctica - Antarctic Ace Lake Metagenome 02UKF (SPAdes) (version 2) | ecosystem: Environmental > Aquatic > Non-marine Saline and...
AAAAGGCCATTCTGATGGATGACCAACAATCCCGGCTCTCACCATATTGAGATCAATATATACAAGACATTTAATAAGATGATCCCCACTTTCAACTGCTGTAGCATGATAACGGTCTTCCCAAAATGCCCCTTTACGACTCTTTCTCTGATTAAACTCTTGTCCCGTCCGTTCCGCAATCAGTTTAATCGAATTTGCGATAACATCCCTTTCATTGCTTCCAACTGCAAGAAGATGAATAGGTTTCGAAGTGACTGCATAATTCAATATCACCAATCCGTAGCGCTTTTTTGCTTCATACAACCATTGAAGCCATCTACTTTGATCCTTGGAAAATTTCAGCAAAAACTCTCTCTTATGGCATCTGTGGGTGATGTGCCATATTTGTCCGGGTATATAATGTCGTTGGGCTCTCGCCATTACGTCATTTGCCTATATTGCCCATTTGACCCCCAAAAAGAGCGATATAGGCCCAAATACAGGAGGTGTTGCGGGCATATTCCACTTGATATCAAGAAGTTAGCTTGGTCCGACCCTAATTCCTAATTCCGATTCCCTGCCAAGGTGGGGGGGTTGGTTTCGGAGATCACGGCTTCCTCCAGTGAGCAGGCAGAGGGGATTGAACAGTTAAACCAGGCTGTAACCGAGATGGACAAGGCAGTCCAGCAGAATGCAGCCACTTCAGAGGAAATGGCATCATCCATGGCCATGTTCAAGGTGAGGGGGGGGGGCGCTACTAAGTCCTATTCTCATCATGAGCCTCAAGTCAAATCTTTTGAAATCTCAAAACAACCAAAGCTTGGAAAGTTGGCTGAAAAGAATTATGAAGGGATGCGCCCTGGGCAGGTCATCCCCCTCCTAACCCAAAACCTGCCGAACCTTTTGTGTGAGGTTTTGAACCGAAAAAGGCTTCTGTAGAAAATTGACCCCTTCATCTAATGTACCGTGATGAACGATGACATTATCGGCATATCCCGACATATACAATACTTTTATATCAGGCTGAATAGCCGCCATTTTTTCGTACAGATCGCTACCATTCATTTCCGGCATAATGACATCGGTTAACAAGAGACAAGGTGTTGCTTTGTCCTCGGAAGCAAGCCGAAGACCATCATTCGGGCCTTGGGCTTCGAGAACTTCATACCCGTGTGCGGTCAAGGTTTCACAAACCAATTGACGCACCATCTCTTCATCTTCAACCACCAAGATGGTTTCCGTCCCGTAAATTGAAGCAGGTTCCGTTGTGGTTTCGGGTGTTTGGACTGTACCTTCCGCTTGAGGTAGGTAAATCTTGAAGGTTGTGCCCCTATCCGGTTCACTGTAGACCCAAATATTGCCCCCATGTTGTTTGACGATGCCGAAGACGGTCGATAATCCTAGCCCTGTGCCTTTCCCCTGTTCTTTAGTGGTAAAGAAGGGTTCAAAAATCTGTTGTCTGGTTTCGGCATCCATTCCAAGACCGGTATCGCTGACGGCCAACATCACATATTGGCCGGGCGCTTGGACATCTGCATATTTTTCAACATAAACTTCATCCAGATAAACGTTGGCTGTTTCAATGGTCAGTTTTCCGCCCGTTGGCATCGCGTCGCGGGCGTTGACAACCAAATTCATCAGCACCTGTTCAATTTGCCCTTTATCGGCATTGACCTGGAAAAGAGCAGGGTCTTGAAATGCCTGCAATTCAATATCTTCCCTGATCAGATGCTGAATCATTTCTTTAAAGCGCTGTACGATCGTGTTAAGGTCAACTATCTGCATCTCCAACACCTGTCTGCGGCTGAAGGCCAGAATCTGGCGGGTCAGATCCGTAGCCCGCTCTGCGGCTTCCCGAATCCGTTTCAGGTGGGAATAAAGTTTGTCGTCCGGCGATAGCTTCATCATCCCCAGATCGACATAGCCGATGATGGGCACCAGAATGTTGTTAAAATCGTGGGCAATCCCCCCGGACAATGTGCCGATGGCCTCCATCTTCTGCCGATGACGGAGTTGAGCCTCAAAACCTTCCTTTTCTGCCTCCGCTTTTTTACGAAGGGTGATATCCTGAAAAATACAGGCGAATTGGTTTTCCGCAGGGCTGTAAACCGTCACCTCAAAATGTTTATCCAGTTCCTCGGAATGATTCTCAAACGTTAGAGGCTCACCGGATAAGGCTATCTCACTGTAAATATCAAACCAATATTTTTTTGTATCGGGCAATGCCTCCAAAACTGTCCGGCCAACGAAATCTTTTGCCTTCAATCCGGTTATTTTTTCCAGAGCAGGATTAATACTGATAAATCGGTAATCCAGATGCCTCCCATGATTATCACGGATGATCTCATGAATAGCGTAACCAACGGGCATTTTCTCAAACAGGTTTTTATAATTCTCTTCGGCTTCACGCATCTCGGTAATATCACGGGCGATGTTTCCCACCCCGTCAAGATTACCCGAATCATCAAACTGGAACGCCGATGACCACAGAACGGTATGTGATTTGCCCGTTTTTGTGTTTATCTGCCTGTTTTCCATCTTTGCCTGTTTTATTTTTTGTGCCACACATTGGTTGAACCAGTCAATTGTCATGTCACGGTCGTCCGGGTGAACAAACTGGAACGTCGACATTCCAATGCATTCATCGGGCGGAAAGCCTAGTATCGTTAGAGAGATGTGGTTTACAAAAGTCAAGTTTCCATGTTTGTCCGTACGCGTAATAAGATCACGTGTTCCTTCAACAAGTTCACGATATTTTTCCTCACTCTCCCGAAATGACAACTCGACCTGATATCGCTCCTCCTCTCGATGAAGCAAAAGACCCCCTAAAAAAATCCCCAGGAAAATTGCTGAACCATAGGGAAGCGTCATGGCCTTCATCAATTCCCAACCGGTCTGAATATCCCGACCCCCGATAAAGAGAAAACCGGGCAAAACGATGACTGAAGCCGAAAGTGCGCTGATGGCAGCCTTGCGTATGGTGTTAAAACGCCCGGAGAACAGATTCAATCCTATGCCGGCTATTGCCGCCAGGCTAACCCCGATAACACCTCCTAAAACACCGTCTCCTCCGAGATATACGCGGAAGGCGCCTGCTAAAGCAGCGCTCAGAATGGCTGATAACGGTCCGCCAAAGGCGCCACTTAGGACAATAATCGCATTCCTTTGGTCAACAATCACACCTTCAAATACTGGGATTTTGGCATACATACAACCGATGGCGAAAACACCGAAAGACAACCCCAATATTATTTGACGTCTATACCAATTTGATTGCTTGAATTGAGCAAGGAGATAACTGTAGATCGCAACGAGGGCAATAAAAATTGCTAAGTTGTTGAATAAAGAAAAAAATAGATCAATCCCATAAACCATTGGAAACCTCTAACACCCATATCAATGTATTGCTTTATCCCCCCAAATCGCTTTCAAACGCTTATCACGACCACAATTCCAACGATAGAGCTTGTATCGAATTGGATTCTTTTTATAATAATCTTGATGGTGGCTTTCGTCACCTTTAATGGGATAAAAGGTTGATGCTTTCAAGATTGGGGTAACAACTTTTTTATTCGGAAATTGCGCTTCCACTTTTCTTTTAGATTGTTCAGCTATTTTCTTCTCTTTTTCGTTTGCCACGAAAATTGCACTTAAATAACTTGGGCCTTTATCGCAAAATTGCCCATTTTCATCAAATGGATCGATGTTTACCCAATAATAATCTAACAACTCCTTATAACTAATTTTATTTGGGTCATATGTAATTTCAACGGCTTCAAAATGGCCGCCATGATTACCGTTGTAGGTTGGATTTTTTAAAGTTCCGCCCGTAAAACCGGAAATAACATCGGTTACACCCCCAAGTTTTTCAAAATCGGACTCCATACACCAAAAACATCCACCCGCCAACATGGTTTTGTCTGCCGCGGCATTAGAGGTATAGAAAAACAAACTTGAAATTAGAAATAATACCAATTTATATTTCAAAATATTTTCCCTCCAATTTAGGTAAAGGGCAAGGGGACATCCTTCAATAATTATATAACGCTATCGTCAAGATGCCAACACCTTAGTTTTGCGACATTTTCACCTCTTTTAACACTGAATAATCACCGGCATGGTCCGGGGTCGGACCAAGCTATAGCGTATTCCGTATGACTTGATATCAAGATGTTTTAAAAAAAACACCTTTTTGCCGAATTAGTTGGCATCTGCCGCTTGGTTCAGGTCAATTTCTCCATCCTCTAACCAATACTTATCCTCTTCGGCTACTGTCTTAGCAAGCAGCTTTTCGCATGTTTTGGGTGTGACTTTAGAAAAAGCGGAAAGCAAATTATTACGAAATTTCTGGAGTGTGAAATCACAATGTTTAGCCATATGGTTTTTCATAACTCCCCAGCACATTTCAATGGGCTGAAGCTCAGGGTGATACTGAGGTGTTCGCAAAATAGAATGCCCCGATGCTGCTGCTATCTTATCAATTTTATAGTCGGGTTTTGGTTCGAACAATTTACACAGTGCATTCAGTTCCGCTCTCAGCAAGTCTTCTCCCCATGGAATTCCTTGGTCATCTAACCACTTGCGAAAAACTTCCTTACGCGCATTTGATTTAGGAAATGTGCGTTCCTCTGTGGTATTATGATAACTGGCATTGTCCATAATAATGATGGAGTTTTCCGCAATATTCGGTAATAACTGCTCCGTGAACCATTTCGAAAAGTTACCCCAGTCCATTTGGCCATGGTAATCGCCAGTTCTTTTTTTCGCTTCAAAAACTAATCGAGCATTGTTGACCCAGCCCTTACAAGTGATGGCGTTAAGGACGATTAAACGTTCACCTTTCCCAGCTGGCTTATTCACGTCAGGACCATCTTCATCGAAATACCAAGTAAACTGGCTAGAATGATTTCGATTTATAAATGTTTCATCAAGAAAAACTTCTGGGCGGACGACCGATCCATCCGATTTTCGATTCAGACGTTTTTGTCTAAGATAACACCTTCTTGCTAGAATTACGTAGTCCCGCTCTTTCAAGGCTGAGCGTCGTTTTCCGGTTCCATAAGTGAAACCCCACCTGCTCAAAGTTCTCCATAGTGTTGTTGTGGGGAAATTGTAATCAGGGTTGATTTTCGCCAAATGCTGACGAACAAGATCAACTGACACATGTAGACCTTTAAGATTTTGGGAACGTATGTATTGCCGAACAACTGGCTGTAGACCAAGAGGAATCGCATATTCCGGCTTACCTCGTGTTTTGGGCTCGCTATCTGGAACGTTTTGCTTATTTTTATTGTATTCGGCCATAATTCTCCGAACTGTTGCTTGCCCAATTCCTAAACCCTTTGCTGTTTGCTCTATAGCCCAAACAGCCTTGTAATCATTTTCATGTCTCTTAATGTCATTAAATTCTTTCAAATTAATTACGAGCTGCTTCATGCCCTGAGTAAATTCTTTGCCCTGAAATGACATTGGAACAACCCTATGCAATTATTGGTATAAGTTTCCAAATTTTACATCGGAAACATACGCCATTGCGATAGGGCTGTCAAGGAAAAAATATCAAGTCATATGGAATACGCTATAACATATTGAAAATCAATGAATATCGTCCCACAAATAGGCGTTTTTTGGCTCTATATTGCTCTTTTCGACCCCAAAATGAGCGATATAGGCCCAAATGCTGGAGGTGTTGCGGGCATATTCCACTTGATATCAAGAAGTTAGCTTTGTCCGACCCCGATTCGCCCGATTCGCCGGTGTTCACGTGATCGGAGACCTGCTGAACGCCTGCCTCCAAAAGGGCGACGGGACCGGATTTCCACGTTCCACACAGTTGATCCAATGGATGACTTAGGTGCGCCCTGGACGACTGTCGTGGATGTGTGGGTCTGCCGTTGACTCTTTCCTCCACAATAAGAGTCAAAGGCAGACTTGACCCCTTTACCTTTTTTGATTTCGGGTGCTGTTTTGTACAGTATTTGTACAAGATTTTAATTTCTAACACGACCGCCTATTCTGTGGCTATAAGGGTAAGAGTGGCGTCTGCAGCGAGCTGTTGCGCAAGTGATCTAACTTTTGTTCTGTCTTCAGGCCAGGCAACGATATTGGCGTGTCTTGGGTGGGGCGTGGGCTGAGAATGAACCTTTAGCTTTTTTTCCAAAATGTCTGAAACCAATATATCCGCCCTTCCCTTCAAGGGCTTTCCTTTTTTTTCAGCCACAAAAAGGCTCCCTATTTCGAAAATGGCATTGTCCGTCAGGTCGATGACTCTATAAACGGACGTCTCACCTTCTCTGTTCGGCATAAAGGCATTGTGCCTCACTGTTCCATCAGATGGTCTGTAATAATCTTTTCCCGTGATGAAGCGACATACCGGCTCGCTATCAGAGACCCTTTCTTCCAAAATAATATTCCTCAGATGGATAATCGCGAAATGTGGCTGGTAAGCAATAATGGGAGTTGGTGTGTGAAATATTCCGAACCGTGGGTTTGGCTGTGAACGCCGAATAGACCTGCATAGGAAATCACGTTTTCCTCCCCCACACTGATAACGAAAACATGTGTTTTGTCCTGATACCATTCAAACGCAATTTCTCCAGTCGGCTCCGGAATAACTTCGGGTAAAGGTAAATCATCAGGAAGCAGCTGAGCTAGTTTCAAGGCCTTGGAAAAAGTGTTTTCAGAAATGGGAATGGCGTCATACCCATCCCAATCCGACACAGAAGATTCACTATATATTCTATATATCTCTCGATACAAGGACCACTTAATTTTCACAATGTCCTCGAATTGTACCTCAATACACAGCGGGTCTTCGTCGCTATAATCATCTGCGTCATTGACAGCCATATTTGTTGGCGCATAGTCCTTCAAATCAATACCCAACTTCAGAATAGCAATGTTACTTTCTGTAGCTAAGGACCTATGCACCGCAGCATCACACAAGTCTCTTCCGAATTCGGATTGATAATATTTTGCCAGCATACTTGGTAAAGCTGGCTCCCCATTGTAAATGGAATTATCATCAGCGCTAAGATCGTCCTCTCCAAAATTAACAGAGGGGATAAACCGGTTTGGCATTTCGAATTCAGAAACTAAGGATTCTGATAGCAATGTTTGGGGCATTTTGAAACTCCATGTAATACTCAATCAAAATACAATTGCACAATCTTTCGAAGCTCTTCGGATATCTTATCGAAAAACCGTGTTATTTCATCTTTTGAGAATTCACGACTCTTAGCTTCAACCAAGGAATACGTATTCAGGTCATTGGTGAGCAAAATAGCAGGCACCGATTCTCCATCTTTCGTTTTTATCGATTGAACTTTCATTCTTACCCAAGAATTGATATCAAAATCCTCCCATGTATATTTCTTCAAAGAATGGAGTTCAAAACTCTCAGGGCCAAAAAATGGGCGGCCTTCTGTTATCTGTTCCTTATTGCAGAATCTCTTCTGGATATAGTTTAAGGCATCATCTTGCTTTGACAATTTCTCACTTACAAAGGCGATTCGTTGTATCCGAGAACCGATGACTTCCAGGAACTCTGGGAAAAAAGTCGATGCAACTGAAGCGAATTCTGCTTCAGGCATTCCTGCATCTGTAGAAAACGGATCTCCATGATAAAAGAGATTTGAACGAGCCGCAGATACATTTAGAGCCCATTTTTTATTTGGCGATTCAAATAGGATTCGCGGAATCTCTGGAGGTGCATTCTGTTGAATAGGTAAAATGGTAGGTTCATCACCAACATATTTTCCCATAAGATCCACGAGAGCGTTTGCAATACTCAAAGAATTGGATATATGCAGGTCCGGGGTAAATACGGATGCCAACAACTTGACTATTTTGAATTTCGGCATATTTAAAATCCTTCCTGTTTTCGTGCAGTTTTCCAGAATCCCTTGTTCCTGTCAATTCATTTTTGTTTCGGATTCTATTTTTGTATGGAAACCGTAAGATACTTTCCCCATCCCAACAATCTCCATCAACTTCCCGTAGCTGTCCACCACGTCATACTTCACGTGTTCCGGGTCGATTCTGCGATTGATTTCATCGAAGAATTTTCGTGCACATTCGATTTTCGTATGCTCGATAGCCCGTAGCTCCATGCTGGACATTGAGCCTTTGGTCTCTGCTACGAAATAGATGTGCTTGACCCCACCTTCTTTAAAGGAAATGGCCCAGTCCGGGTTGTAGTCGCCGACAGGCGTAGGAATCAGGAAACCACGGGGTAGTTTTGCGTAAACCACTACTTCGGCGCTGGTATCCAGCTCCTTAACGAATTTTCGTTCAACCTTGGAATCTGTAACCGCATAATCGTATATGTGGTTTCTGAGCTTTTCGCCGGCTTTGGTGAAGTCCTGCTTGCTCTGGCCGGCGGTAAAAATGTCAATGTCGTGGTGCTCTGCAATTTCGTCATAGGTCAGATGCTCGATGATAATGGTTGCCTTTTGTTCGTTGATCAGCCGGGTCGCCTCAGCTAAAAAATGTTCCGGGTTTTGTTTGTACTTTTTGAATATTGCCGGTTGAATCCCGCCCATGATTTCGGCGATGGTTTTCCGGGTCAGCTGCGTGTTATCCGCCAGCTTGCCCAAGAGGTCGTACTTGACCATTGAGTGAACGGATGATCCGTATTGGGTTTTGGTTTCGCTAATGTTGAACCCCTGACCGGCTTTCAGTTGATCATAAGTGGCCTGATCCACCTGCTCGCCCTTTTGGATCGTGTACTGCAAAGGGGTCACTTTCAGCTCTTTGTTCAGTGCGCTGATGCTTTTACGGATGAGTTCATTTGAATCGAACTCAACCCGATAAACCGCCTTCCGGTTTATTCGGTTCCAGAGTTCCTTAAACGCCTTTTTCTCGAAATTGTCGTTCAGAGGATTTGTTTTGGGTTTACGGTCGTCATCCACCCCGGGCAACTGGAATTCGCTGAATACGCTATCGATCAGTCCGAAAATCTGCTTGGCATGGGGCGCGAGTTCAGGGGGCAATGCCGCCAGGCTACCGTCGGCCTTTGCTGCGTGATAGGCCTCGGCAACCTGGTCCACATCGTCCGTGTAGTCGTTCTTCAGCAGGTACCTATAGATTTGTTTGGCCATGATCGGTGTGATTTCCAGTGGCCCGGTTTCGGTCGTGACAACTTTCCCCGTAAAATAGGCCTCGTCGGCTTTTCGTGGTCGCGCCGAGAGGGCGTCACTGATCTCGCGTTGCAGGTTGGCCACAAAATCTTTATAGCTTTCGCTGGCCACAACCGTCAGGATGTTAATGTCATGAACCGTTGCAGCAACGTCCATGCGGTCACCGTGCCGATTGACGGACAATCTCAGGCCGCGACCCACTTCCTGGCGGCGCGAAATCGTGTTATCGCTATGCTTGAGCATGCACATCACGAAGACGTTGGGGTTGTCCCAGCCCTCACGCAGCGCCGAATGGGAGAAGATAAAGCGGACAGGTTCCTCAAAGGACAATAGCCGTTCTTTGTCTTTCAAAATCAAATCGTACGCACTGACATCATCCGACAACCCCGCCTGTTCACCTCGCTTTTTAACTTTGGAATCAATAAGTTTGTTTTTCTTGTCTATGGAGAAGTATCCGTTATGCGTGAGCCCCACCGGGATTTCGGCCAGATGCTTTCGATATTCATGATTATCCAGGGGTAATTCACTCAGGTATTCGTTCTTAAGCTGTTCGTACTCCTCTTCGAATATCCGGGCATAATCACCCTTTTCATCAGGTTGGCTGTAATCACGGTACTTGGCCACTTGATCGATGAAGAACAATGAGAGGACTTTGATCCCTTGGGAAAAGAGCAGCTTTTCCTTCTCCAGATGCGCTCTGATGGTTTCGCGAATTTGGATTCTCCGCAGGTTCAATTCGGTTATGTCTCCGGTTGCATCGCCTGCCGTCAGAACATGCCCGTTGGTGAATTCAACGGTGTCTTTGTTGGCGTCAATCTGGGCGATGACAAAGCCGCGATACTGGTCGAGTTCGTTTGACAGGACAAAGAGGTCTTTGCCTTTTTCGAGCCGTTTTACAATGCGTTTGATGCCATTGCCCTGGCGAACTTCCAGCTCAATACGGGCCACCGGCGCCCTTTTGGAAATCTCGATGGCTTCCAGATAAAGATAGGCATTGGTCCCTGCCAGGCCTTTCACGGCGATGCCGCGAACCGCGATTTTCTTCACCAGTTTCTGGTTGTAGGCATCCAGCGCATCAAGGCGGTGAATCTTGTTGTGGGTGGTGCGGTGCGTGGCCGAGTAGCGCAGGATCATCAATGGTTTGAATTTGGATAACGCCTCCAGCGTTTTCTTCCCCTCCATTTTCTGCGGCTCATCCAGGATCACAATGGGGCGGTTGCTGCTGATGACGTCGATGGGGCGCCGTGACTGGAAGTCGTCCAATTCATCGTAAATCCGCCGGTTGTCCTTTCCGGTGGCATTAAACGCCTGGATATTGATGACCATGACGTTGATGCCCGCATCGGATGAAAAGCTCCCCAGGTGGTGCAGCTGTTTGGAGTTATAGATAAAAAAGCGGATTTTTTTGCCGTAGCTCTCGGTGAAGTGGTCGGCGGTGATTTCAAGCGATTTGTACACCCCTTCCCGGATGGCGATGCTGGGCACTACAACGATGAATTTGCTCCAGCCGTACCGCTTGCTCATCTCGAAGATGCTTTTGATGTAACAGTAGGTTTTTCCGGTGCCGGTTTCCATTTCAACGTCGAGGTTGATTGTGCATCCGGCGCTCAACACCAGTTTGTCGGACAACGGCAGATTTTGCCGCCGCTGTACGGCATGGATGTTTTCAATCACCTGAACATCAGTTAGCTGCACATCTGCGTTTTTGAAACCCTGATATTCCAAAAGGGTTGTTTGTTGTTGCCCGAACTTATCTTTTATTATCCCAGGATCAATCCGATAGGCAATGCCGGAGGCATTAACCTGCCCGGCAAAGCAGTCAACGACGGACTCGACAGCGCTGGTCTGAAAGGGCTGGATTTTGAATTTTAGTTTCATGTCAAGCCCTCCTTAAATTGATTTCACTTCAGTGCTCGGAGACAACTGCTTGAAGATTTGTTCGGCGTTAATTTTGACGGCATCAGATACAAAACCGTTATCACGGAAAACCACTCGTAAAGGTTCGAAACCCGCCAGTTCCTTAACCAAATTTTCGTTCACGCCGGTATCGAAGCAGGCAACCAGGGCGTTTTCATCGACAAAGAAAACGGTTTTGCTCTGGATAGTTTCCTTTCGGATAGGCAGTGCCAGGTTAACGCCCCAGTCCAGCAAGACCTGGAAAAGCAGATCTTCGGAAGTGCGGTCTGCCTTTATGTTGTCGGTAAATATCTTGAGTTGGCCCTGATCGATAGCATCGGGTGTGTAATACACATTGGACATGTTGGATGAGTCGATTTTCAGCACTCGAAAACCGATGTCTTTATTCCAGCCTTTGTGGCACTTATCTTCAAAAATCTTCTTTCCGGCTCGGCGGATGCGTTCCTTGCTGATTTCGGCGATAGTTTTGTAGCCGGCCTTGAAAGTCTCGGACTTTTCATTGCAAGGCTCGGGAAGCTGAACCATAATAAAATTGCGATTGCCACCGTCTTCTGCGTTAAGTTGGATTACGGCGTGTGCGGTGGTGGCGGAGCCTGCGAAGAAGTCGACAATAATGTCGTTGAAGGTTGTCGCCTGAATTAAAAACTCTTTCATCAAATTAACTGGCTTGGGAAAGTCAAAGAACTTTCCACCAATTAATTCGGTTAACTCCCGAGTCCCATTGGTGGTGTAACCAACTACTTTCGAGTCAAGGCATGTTGAAAATCCAGTTACATTGGATTGCAGGTCCTTTACAAATTTCTTTTCACGGGGTCGTCCTGAAGGTGATTTTGGAAATAATATTCGCCCTTCCTCAATCATCTTCAATACATTTTCTTTACTTTTTGACCATCCTCGACTTGGATTTGGAGGGTAGGCTATCCCCGTATTAGGATCGACAATGTCATAATGTAAATTTGGACGCTGAGTTGCAGTAGCCAACCCTGAGAGATCAATACTTGCCCATGCGCCTCTATGGTCATTATCCGGATTACTATATTTATCGAGATTGATTTCTGTCCCCTTTAGATTTGCAGTTCCTGATTTTGAATATGCAACAATATACTCGTGGTCAGGTGAAACCCTGGATTGATTCCTGTTGTCTGCTCTTTGCCGTCTTCGCCACTGGAATATGCCAAATAGACTTTCAATTCCAAATATCTCATCACACAATTTTCGAAGGTTCTGAACTTCGTTGTCATCTATACTGACAAAGATGATTCCATCATCCCGCAGCAGATTTTTTGCAAGCTTCAATCTCGAATACATCATCGAAAGCCAATCCGAATGGAATCTTCCGTTTGCCTCTGTATTTGCCACAAGGCGATTCCCCTCTTCATCTTTCTGATTCGATCTCCTAAAAAAATCTTCTGCAATTTCAGCGAAATCGTCCTCATAAATAAAGTCATTCCCCGTATTGAATGGTGGATCGATATAAATCATTTTAACCTTGCCAAGGTAGGTTTCCTGCAGCAATTTCAGCGCTTCCAGGTTGTCTCCCTCTATAAACAGATTCTTTGTTGTATCAAAATCAACGCTCTCTTCCCGGCAGGGCCGAAGAGTCTTAGCGATGGGAGCATTGGCAGTGAGCAGCGCCTCCCGCTTGCCGGGCCAGTTGAGGTGATACCGCTCCTGCGGTCCTTCCACAATGGATTCCGACAATTCCTGCCTCAGTTGATCGAAGTCCACCAGGAGTTTGAGCTTCCCATTTTCGTCATGGGCTTCTGTTACGCAGTCGGGAAACAGCTCACGCACACGAGTGATGTTCTCCCGGGTCAGGTTCGGCGAGTGCATCTTGAGTTTATCCATGATTTTTCCCTTCAAGCTGTTCCACATTTCTGTCCCCCACCAGTATTTTCATTTGCTGAATAGCTGTTTTGTTAAGCACTTCCAGTCTTTCACTCTGGGAAAGTCCCTGATAAATAAAATGAGCATTCAGCGTTTCGAGGTTGGCTAGGCAAACGAGCTGTGAAACATTGGCTTCGTCGCGAATGTTCCCCTTTTTGTCCGGGTTTTCATCTCGCCATTGCTTTGCCGTTTTGCCGAACAGGGCCATATTCAACAAGTCTGCTTCGGATGCATAGATGAAATTGATTTGCTTTTGGGACAATTTCGGTGGAATGAGATTGGTTCTTATGGCATCGGTATGGATGCGATAATTGATCTTGGTTAGGTTTCTCCGTATATCCCAACCCATTTGCTGAAATTCCACATCTTTGAGTCGCTGAAATTCCTTGATCAGGTAGATTTTGAACTCTGCACTGATCCACATGCCGAACTCGAAAGCGATATCCTTGTAGGCGTATGTTCCTCCATAACGCCCCGCCTTAGCAACCAGCCCGATGGCATTGGTTTTGCCCACCCATTCTTTGACACTGAGTTTGTAGCTGTTCAAGCCGGCCTGACTTCTAATTATGGCGAATTCGCCATAATTAAAATCCGGATTGTGAACTTGCTCCCAAATGCCAAGGAATTCGACGGTATTACGATTTCGAAGCCAGTCGGCAATGAAAAAATCGCCGTCCTTAGCCCGCAGCATGTCTGTCAGAGATATGAAATCCATATCGTTTTGTGAATAGACGGTGATCTGTGTTCCTTTTACGTCAATTTTTGCCATCATGTATCCCCGTGTCTTTATCTTTGATCCATTTTCCCGATGTCGGGAAAATGGTGTATTTTTACAGTGCCGCGTGTTTTGCGGTTCATTCCATGAGTTTACCAAGTTCCTGTTTCACGTCGCGAAGCTCAGCATTGATTGCAATTTTATGATTGAATGCGGTCCGGCGGTCCGTCGCGGTCCGTCGGTCCGGGGTCGGTCCGGGGTCGGACCAAGCTAACGTATTGAAAATCAATGAGTATCGGCCCACAAATAGGCGTTTTTTGGCTCTATATTGCTCTTTTCGACCCCAAAATGAGCCCCATAGGGAATTGCAGGTTCTCGAAGCTGATATGATTCACCTGCTTCAATACTTTTTCT
>Ga0208901_1000637_pt1 | contig 14012 bp, 29 predicted proteins | sample AntAceMetag02UKF_FD_184764 | JGI IMG/M metagenome (GOLD analysis project Ga0208901, IMG submission 184764) | Saline lake microbial communities from Ace Lake, Antarctica - Antarctic Ace Lake Metagenome 02UKF (SPAdes) (version 2) | ecosystem: Environmental > Aquatic > Non-marine Saline and...
TCTGGAATGTCCACCAGTTTCAAAGATGGCATAAATGCACTTGCTGCCATCAGCACAAGCTCAATCCCTGCAGCTTTCTGGATCAGATCGTTTGCCTGAGAGTATAGCCCTTTTTGGGAGAGCACGATCGCCTGCCTGTTATCTTCAAGATACTGATTAACCATAGCATCTATAAATTCCCTGAGCTTCGTAGCTGGAACCACCAGAGCCTGAACGATCTTTGTCCTGTGCTGAATATTCCCACCTACATCTGGCTCAATAGCTTCCGCTGCTGCCCGGATGATATGATCAATCAATACCGCCATATCTTCAGGGGATGGCATTTGTTCTGAGGGATCCACGGATCCAAGTGGGTTCGATGCATTTACCCGCTTAACTGCTGCAGATCCCTCTTTGATTAATTTGTCAGCATCTTTTTTAGCCATTAAGCACCAGCTTTCTTTTTGGGGGTTTTGGGAGCATTTTCAATTCTATTCCGGGCATGGATCTCATCAGCCTTTACTCTGGCTTTCCCCTTTTCATGGGCATCGATATCTGAATGCACAGCACCCAGAGCAAACCTGTTCCCAGTTCCTGCTTCTGGAGCGTATTTATAGGATACCTTTTTCCCATCTACGACTGCAGAGCATGCGCCTACGCCATCCTTCACAACATCTGTAATTTCTACATCTTTGTATTTCATTTTTACCTCATTTTACGATTGGAATTAATAGGATCCCGGCTTTCTCCAGATCCATTATTAAATCATCTACCTCTTCCATTAGCATCGCACCACCAAGTTTAGCCAGTGCACTTCTTGCCTCCGCAATCTGCTCTTTAGGCTCAGAAGGGCGTGAGGCTCTCAACTCTTTCAGCCACTCCCCAAGTTGTTTATGCTCCATTCCACATTTAGAAATACATGATTTTTCTTCACAATGCCCAATGGCTTCATCAAGGGTCATCGCTTTCAGCTCGTTACTCATCTTCCTTCCCTTCCTCACAGATAGGGGCGTCAGGTAGTGGTTGCCAATGGGTTACTTGGTCGGGATTCACATTGCTTGATTCTGCATAAGATGGATAAATAAATTGTCCTTTCCTAAACAGCAGACATCCTATTGCACTATCAGCAAAGACTAAGACCCATCCCAACTCCAAACTTTTTATGTCCTCTATTGGCAACCTATCATCCACACTAATCCATTTGGTCTTAGGCTCTTGCTCTTTAGGCTCAGTAGGGCGTGAGGAAAGGCGTGTTTTATTCAATCCACGACCAAGCTCAAGGATGTGTTCATTTCTCGCTTCGATAACGTGACCAAGTATTTTCTCTGCACTTCCTACTCCTGCAAAAAATAGGGCTCTTGCGGTATCTTCACTAATGTCACCAACTTCATTATAATAATATTTATCAAACGCTTCCTGTATGCCTCTCAGCTCGTTACTCATTCTCTTGCTCCTTGAATGTCGTTTTCTCACAGATAGCCCCTTGTTCATGTTGAAGTGAGCAATTATAATTGTATTTATCAAGACTCATTAGGAATCTTATAATCATTGCCCCCGCCTGTATTGCTTCGTCACGAACATCATATTTATCTGACTTCTCAGGCTCATAGATAGATTGAAGGATTGCTTGATTAAGTTCTCCGACTTCCTCATTAAGTATTGCAATAGCATGGAGTGGGTCAGTAGGCCATAGCGGGAATTTCTTAGTTGCCTTTTGAACTTCGTCAATCAACCCCTCCGCTATCATGGTCGCATTCTGGGCAACTAACATCGTGGTCGTCTTCGCTATACAATTCCCACATATCCGTGTCGGCTACTGTAAATGTTTCTCGGCATTTAGGGCATCTGATTATACTATCGTGGTCTATCTCTCCATCGTCATCATTCACCCTTTTGCATGAACGGCACTCAGCCCTTGTTCCATTAGCAAAGATGATAAGTGCGCCACAAGTTATACAACGCTCTCCATCATCCTCTTGGGCTTTGTGATACGCAGTCCAATCAATCCTACCATCCTTATCTTCATAATCGCTAAATGCTTTCATTTCTCTACCTCCACTATAAGTTCTTGCCCACAATCACATCTAAAGCGAGTTGTATTCTTACTAACAAAGCCTTTAAATGTTGTATAGCATGATGGACAGATATATTCCGAACTTACGGACTCATATTTAATCCACTTAATCCTGACTCGCTTAGGGCGTTTAGTTACTTTCATTTCTCTACCTCCATTACAAATTCACCGAATAATTCAACGGCTTTCTTTTGATAGGCTTTGCTATCTCCGGAATTATTGATCAGGGTCGGTCGGCAGTTCCCTGCCTGGATCATTAGATTATCAACATGTCCATGTTGTTTATAGAACCTTTGTTGACCCCAATCTCATATGTTTACCTAAACCTTTTCACAGACTGCCGCAATAGTCATAAACCTCAGTTACAATATGTCTGTCTTGGTATAATTCAGGCTTGGGCCTGTCATAGACTCTGACTTTCGGATAGGCAAACTCTCTGCCACATACAGGGCAATAACTATAAGTGAACAGATACCAATACTTTCTTTCACTCACTCCCCACCTCCTTCACAGACAGCGAGAAAATATTCCTCTATTTCTTGTCTATCCACATCTTTTAGATTCACTCTCCCAGACAGATTTTCCCATTCACCTTGTTCAAGACCCATTGACTCAACGAGTTCTGTTATTGATGTTCCGCATGATGATAGATAATATCCAAGTAGTTGGCCCTCGGCAATGTGAAGCATCATATCAGCCTCAGCTATCGCCTGTTCTGGTTGGCGGGATTCTTCACCCACCCTACGTTTAAGAGTATCAAGCTCGCTATGAACCTTGCGAATATCACCCTTCTGCCTGTTTGACTTGGCTTGCCATGCCTCAAGCTCCTTAGCTTGGGCTGTGATAATATCATTGAGTCGTCTTGTTTCTTCACTCATTGTTCTTTCTCCTCACAGATTGAAATAACATGCCCGACTATCCATTTCACAGAATTGCTGTCAATGGTTAGGCAGTGCTCTCTTATATGTTCTTTTGTCTCAAAAATCAAATCAACTTCCATAGATTTCAACCCACTTGTTATTTGAGCTTTGGGGGTGGTGCGGGTGTTAAGGATTTCCAAAACATTATGAGATTTCTCTGTGACATGACACAGATTAAACCCATGTTTATGATTACACCTCCCAAAATATAGAACCTCTCCATCTCCGTGTGGCTCTATAGTGAACTCGTCTTTGCAATCGCAAATATCAAAATCACTGGCTTTCAATTCACTCATCATCGGCCTCCTTCACAGACAGCGAGAAAATATTCCTCATCATTGTCTTAGGGTTACTCATTTCTCTACCTCCACTATAAGTTCTTGCCCACAATCACATCTAAAGCGAGTTGTATTCTTACTAACAAAGCCTTTAAATGTTGTATAGCATGATGGACAGATATATTCCGAACTTACGGACTCATATTTAATCCACTTAATCCTGACCCGCTTAGGGCGTTTAGTTACTTTCACTTCTCTTCCTCCTTGATTATATCATTGAGTCTTTCGGGGGTCATGGGGTATCCTTAATAAAATACCCACTACCACAGATTATACCCTCTTCAGTATATGTTGGTTGCAAACTAACGGCATCTTCCCGCCTGAGCTTTTTCATTGCATATTTAATATTATTCATTTTATAATCAACGCCTGACCTTGTAAGTATTTCATCATGCAGGGTATTGTATCCATACCACACCCCATCAAAATATCCATGGTCGTGCCACTCCGCTAATATATCGAGGATTATTTGTGGGCTTGGGAACGCTTTTAGCTCGTTACTCATCTTCCTTCCCTTCCTCACAGATAGCGAGAAGCATGCTATCAATTCTCTTTGTTTCGATAGCCCATCTTCTACGTGCATCTTCCGCCTTGTTTTCAGCCTGAGTAACCAGATCACATAATGCATTCTTTGGCTCTGGTACATGAGCCACCTGTAGATATAGCTGCCCTTCCGGGGTGAGCTCAAATGATCTTAGCTCCCCACCTAATACGGTTCTGGTTCTACCCAGATCCAGCAGCAGCCCGAGCTCTATACACCTTGCACATGCTGCCATCATATCAGCCTCAGTCTTGGCATTCAAAAACATGATAGCAGCTTTGGCTTTTTCATCCATCTACAGTATTTCCTGAATGCAAGCTCTCCGGAGAACAGTATCCACAGTTGCTACAGATTCCCCAGATCTCTCTGCGATATCCATAACCATTACAAATACATCTTCATAATCCCATTCCGCTGCCAAGCGTTTCAGATCATTATCTGGCATGGGTGTTTGGATCCCCAGATTCTTTGCCAGATGAAATTTTGTCACTTCACCGATGTAGGGAAGAGTGTTCAAATAATCGATGGGCTTCTGAGCATCCCGGTACTGAATGAACATCTTTTCACGTCCGAGTATAAAGGCTTCTATAGCAGCAGCCTTGCCTTTGTGCTTCAGTATCTTAATCACGGGCATCCTACGCCTGCCAGATGCTTCATTCCGCTGCAGATCCTTCATGATGGATTTAGCTGTATCATCGTTCAGCCCTGAGCTCACTATCACCCAGATTGCTGCCCACATGAAATCCCATGCTTTTTTAACTGGCTTTATGTTTTCAGCCCAGTGTATTTCTGATTCAAATCCCGCTGCAATCACAGCAGCTTTGATCTCACGATACCGCTTTAGTGTTACACTCATTTTACTCCCTTAAAGATACGGGGATCCATGATAGCTGTCTGGTGGGAAGGACAGTTCCCATCCAGCGGAAGAGGCTACTGGATCCCCTCATTAATAATTATCATCTGGAAAATGCGTTACGTCCTTATGTGTATCTCTTAGCCCTTTGAGACTACGCTGATTTTTGCTGAACATTGTGAAATATCTCCGATATAGCTGAACCCTTAGCTTTTCGTGCTGCTTACGATCTGTCAGCATCCGAGACTTATCCCGGTGTAATAATGGAGCTTTCTTTGCCACATGCAGGGAAGGGGTTATAGGCTCCCCAGAGCGACTACTTATGCCATCTGGGTTACATACTTCAATCAGTCCTGCATACTCTGGGATCTCAATTCCATCCAGCATTCCGCTGGGAACCATAAACCAAAATCTATTAGGGCATTTGGTGGATCTGGCAGCAAGAAGATCATGCTTCTTTACTGGCTCTCTACCCATGTACTGCTCTTGGTGTCCATTGCGCTTTTTCTTGAAATCGTTTTTATAATCTGCTACAGAGATTTTGATCTCAATCTCTTCAGAGTACCCTGATTTCAGGATCGCAAAGATATCACAATCCCACCAGCCTGCAGGCTTCAGATTAGGGATCACCAGATCCCGGGAACTGATCCTGTCATGCCAGTAAACCCACTGGAACCAGCCTTCAGTGAATTTACTTTTTGCCATCTTCATTCACTATTGGACTGATCATATCGATTAAGGCATCTATCTCCTGCAGCATATCATCAGCGATATCTGCTCCAGCCAGTCCTGAAGTGTTCAGCATATTCCTAAGCACGGGAAATGCAGTGCGGATCCTTGTGATGATATCCAGAGCATTCTGCCACGGGGAATTCATATTGCTATGTTCACCGATTACAGTAACTGGAGCTACAGCATAAGAGATAGTATCCAGTAGCGTTTCCAGATCTTCCTTTTGCCATACTTCATTTGTGAGCGATGCACTAAGCCCTTCCATTTTAGTCCAGAGGGTATCCATCCCGAGAATAACAATCCCCAGAAATTCATACAGTCTGGGCTTGGTAGCTCCAGCGAGAATATTTGTCCTGCCTTCATCAGTATCAATGCACCAGTAATCATTCCGCCCGGCTATAAACCACTTGGATCCAGCCCTTTTATTTATCTCATCGATCCGCTTCTGGATTGATTCATCACTTACCCGTGGCATTATTTGGATTTCCTTTTGGATTTATGATCACTGGATCTGGGTTACAAATTCCCCAGAGTTGATCGATCGTTTCTTTTATTTCCACCACATCGCCCATCATGATATGATTGATTTCTTCAGCCAGAGATCGATTAGATCCATAGTTCTCCAGCCCTTCGAAGATCTGGGCTTTAGCATCGATCTCCCGGGGGAAGCCAGATTTGCTTTCAATCTTAGCGAGATGTTCCTTGTCTCGTGCTTCGAGCCAAAGTGCGTAGTCATTAAAGAATAATCCCTTATTCGGGTTCCATCCTGTCTCTTCAACGAATTGGTCGCGTAGGGTCATGGCAAATCTCCATTCGGTGTAGATTCCGCATGCTCTTTACAGCATGTACATATTCCTAGTCCGTCAATAATCTCGGTGTCTGAGGCGTCACCGCAGCAGGTGGATAGTAGTTACTCATCTCGCTCTAATTCATCCTCGAAGGGGTCTGAGGGCGGGTCAAAGTTGTCGGGTAGTTGGTATTCTGCTGGATTCATATTAAACCTCCTTGATTGAATAAAAAATAGGGGAGTCCAATGCTTCACGTGTAGAACTCCCCTCGCTGTCTCGCATTACGCTGTCACTCAGTCCCGGGTCGGGGGTTAGGCTTTCGAGTGGTTGCCAAGTATCTCGGCGTGTATGCTCCGTCTCGTCTTTGATCTGCTTTAAACAGGTGTCTGTTGTGATCAATGTCGTTTTCATTTGAATAAAAAGTTCCCTTTTTCATTTTCAATGCTCTTGGCCATTCCACATTCTTTTATTTCTTTTCGTGCTGTGCTGTTTCGTTTAATCCAAGCGTCAGCCAGTTTAAAGAAATCTTTTTTAATCTCAAAGCCGAAAGCCTTGCGCCCTAAATTCTCAGCAGCGATTAGGGTTGAACCACTGCCGGCAACAGGATCTATAACGACATCGCCCTCATCCGTGAATATCTCGATTAACTTCTCAAGCAATTTGACCGGTTTTTGCGTGGGGTGGATCTTCTCATAGAGCGCGTCTTTTTCGTCTGACTCCCAGTCAATTATATTGAAAACCATTTTTCCATCATTGTTGAACTTCGGCAATTTGTCGCGGTATAGGATTAATCCATATTCAGCATTTCCGACTACTCGCATATTTGCCTTTAAGACTTGAGCTGAGAAATTCTTGCGGAATACTAAATTGATATAGCCATTGATTCCGTGTGTCTTCGCCTTCTCAATGATTTCCATTTGCTGATCGAAAGCGCAAAAGATAATCATGCATGGCGCTTGCCCTCGCTGCTTCGGCTCTTTCTTCATCATCTTTGAGCAGAAATGCAGAAACTCACTAATGCGAAAATCTTTGTCGGTGTCGAAGAATTCAGAGTTTGCAAGGTTGCTTACACCGTTTGCGTTGTCACCATCGACATACCAAGCGGGGTTTGAGCCGTATGCGTTCTTGCCTACGTTGTAGGGGATGTCAGCTATTACGAGTTGCGCCTTGTGCAATCCGTATGATTTGAAGTTCTGGAAGTGGTCATTATATAGTGGCATCTTCAGCCTCCGCTTTGCGTTTCTGTTTGGCATCGAGTGATAGAGCCTCTACAAGCATCCCCCACGCTACTGCTCTATCTTCAGGCTGGAAAGCCCATGCACTATCGCAAAAATCGCTTTCCCTAATATCGATAATTGAATCTGATCCCCGTTTATAAATGAGATCCTTATTCACATGCAAATAATAATATCCTTCAATCACGTTTTTTTCCTTTCAAGTCTATCGATTAGCTGGGCTGCAGCATCTTTGATCTGGGCTTCATTCACAGTGGTAATGGTTCCACCTAATCCACCTGTTTGATCTGCTTTGATCAAATAAAAAGAATAGCCTGCAAAGCCATTTACTCCCAGATCCTGATCACGATACACGATATCCATGATCTTCACTGTCTCCGGTAGGATCTCATTCAGGGTAGATCTGATCAGAGCAAGGTTCTCACCTACCCCCCGTTCAGGATCACCATGCTCTGGGCAAAGCTCCGGACTACAGAACTCATGCCCACAGCTTTCCCCGTACTTACAAACTAAAGATCGATCCATTACTTTTTGCCCATGTGCTGCTTACAATACAGTCCGGATTTCCCATATCCATTAACTCTGCTGCATTGCCGGGTTATGCCAGATCTTGGATCTGATACTTCATGAGCACATTTATCCACTTCAAATCTAACTCCCCTCATATTCCCTGCCCAGATACCGTATCGATAACTGAGCAGTTCCTTAATGGTATTTGGTGCTCCATGTCTCACCCTAACACCCACTTCTTTGAGCATGACAGTCTGGGCACATATAGGTATCCCCGGGGGATCCTGAATCACAGACCTTATCGAGCACCATGCTTTGGAATCTCACCCTTTTCCCACATCTGGAGCAATTACTTTTTTTGAACACCAGAAACAGGATCACAAATACAAGCATGATTATAATTCCGATTGCGATTTTCACTACGATTGGCATCTAAGTCTCCTTTAGCTTACTATACATTTAACAGATCCGGTTTGTCCAGATGGGATATTATGCTGGCTTTGGCTCTGAATCATAGGCTTCATGCCCAGCATTATCTTCCTGATCTGGTGGAGCTTTCAAACGTGGATCCAGAGTAAGATCCAGAGTAGCCAGAGCCCGTTCAATCTTCAGGATGCTCTTCACTGGGATAGAGATATCTATCAGAGCGTTTTCGTTCCACGGGCAATCCCCGAATTCTTTTAGATCCTCTTCATACCCGGGGATCCCGGGGGATTGCCAGATCCCACCAGTATCGCCATCGTTCACGCTCTCAGTGAATAGCCTGTGAGCATCGATCAGATCTTCTCTCACCAGATTGATATTCTTATAAAAATGTTCGAAAGCACTATCCACATTGATCCGGTGATATTTGGCTCCCCAGCTAAGGATGAAAGTGATATCAGTCACTTCATCGTTTCCCGGGACTACTGCGATCCACGCCCGCTGCTCCCCGTCCTTTTCAGCATACACGATCCCCACAGATCCGATCGTAGCACCCGGATTGAACCAATTAACATTCAGCACCCGCCATCCATTATGCAGGGGAAGTGGCTCTCCATTAACCCTATACGTGTCTCTCATAACTCATTTCCTTTTTTCGTTTTTTTGTCAATTTGCCTTTGCAGTGCCCACAGAGAACTCCGTGCTTTTTCTTCCCATTCACAGAGAGCTCAAAAGTCTTTTTGCCCTTCCATGCCCCGCACCCGCCTTCCGTTTTAGGAAGGCATTTTAGTAGTTCATCTGGCATTATAGAGATCTCACAAAAGCCTTCAGGTTTTTCCTGTAGGCTGTTTCCTCAGATTGCTGGATCTGCTCTTCAGCTTCTGCCTGTTCATCCTCTAAGATCGTTTCTTCATATCGAGTTTCACCCAGAGTTTCCCGGTCATGATCTGAGAACGTATCAAATGATACCCTTCCATCCCATCGTGCATGTATCATGGCTTTGATCACCCGGTTATAATGGAGCACCGTATTTGTCATTCCCCGGCTAACTAACCGATAATGCAGCCCTCTAACAGTGAGCTCCCCGGGTTCATAATTGGGGATCTCTTCCAGAGCATTTTCGATGATCCACTTTCTGGTAAATTTATCCATCTTCTTTTTAGCCATGATCTTCCCCCGGTTCTGGAGTAGTCCCTGCCACTGGCAATGCAATTTCTGCCTTCAGAATATCCTTCACATCAGATCACAGAAATCGAATAGCTCTTGAGCAAAATCGTGGATCATTACTTCCGCTGCTTTGCTCCAGTTAAACCTTTTGGCTATTATCAGCAATGATGCCATGTATTCCGGGGGGTATCCCTCAGACTGGATGTAATTCACGATATCTGCCAAGATCTTAGCAGCATCCGGATCTAATACTGGAGTATCGATCTCCCCGGTATCTCCTGTCATGCCATAGGTGAATTTTATCAGGGATCCAATCACAGGGACTGAATTCAGATCGTTTTTGAGATCTTCCAGAACACCTATCAGAGCAGGATTATCACGAAAATCTGTCTGGATCCCGTCCAGTTTTTTTATCAGTGGTTGTGGATCAATTTTTACTATCAGTGACATTTTCTACCTCTACTTCAGTTGTGGGGAATGCATCTACTGTCATTCCCACCTGTTTGATTTGTACCAGAGTAACACCACGCTTTTCCAGCCTGTCCAGCTTTTTATGATCCCGCTCCATTGGATCCACTACATATTCGATCGCATCCGGTTTGAATACATTGAAGATCGTGGGGATCCATACAGGATCATCATGCTCCAGAGTAGTATCTGAATCAATGCTCCAGCCTTCCTGATCGGATGCTTTGATTTGCTTGCCTTTTCGATGTGCCAGAAATACCCATGTTTCACCCAGCTTAAAATCGTTTGGGATCTGGGAGATCCGCCGGGATATCCCCTGCAGCATAGATTCCTGATTGAAGCTCTCTGGAGTAGGATAGTAAGCCTCACCTACCCACAGCAGCCCAGCCTTCGTGATCATGCTTGTATCGAAGTTTATTGGGCAATATGGATGGCAGTCTGGGTTCACTACCCCGGGCTCTGCAGCATATTTGCATTTCTGATTCTTGAATAGCTGGCTTGGATCTATCCACGTCCATCCCCGGGCTGGTTTTATCCCTGCTCCACAGCATGAACATACTTCGATCTCCAGCGGTAATTTTCCGCATGTGCTGAACATCGAACTTGATTTTAGATACAGTCCCCCGGGCTTTCTCCAGCCACATCCTCTGATCTTATCTTTTACTGTTTTTGGCATCATTGTCCTCTTCCGGATATGATCCGCCCATCGCTGCATCAGTGAATTCTAAACTCCTTATCATCTGATCAGCTTTTTTGAGCAGACTTTTTCGCTCATGTTTAGTTAGCCCACGCTCCAAGTTCCCGAGTCTGTTCACTTCGTAGGAGAGTGTCTTTTTCATTGCAGCATACTCCAGATCCCGCTGGTGATCTCTCATTAACAGAAAAACCACCAGCCCTATCAGGATCATGAATACTGCTCTTGTCAAAAAATTTTTCATGCTTTTTCCCCTATCTGGGGAGCTTGAAAATACTCTGCTATGCCTGATTTACTGAATCACTGGTGAACATCAGCGTTTCAAATCTAAATAGTTGGAATTTTGAATCCTTTGCGATATCTGCTTTTTTGCACAGCATTCCGATCACAGCATCACGATCTACAATCATCCCTTTTTGCGAATTTTCACCGAACATAGTGCTTGGTATCTCTTGGGGCATTACAATCGCCTGCTTCGAATCCTCACCCCCTTGAAACAGATACAGACCGTGCTTTCTGGGAATCAGCTTTGTGGTTCCACTCATCGCCTGCATCTTGTCAATGATATTTACCTCAATACCCACAATTCCTTTACGGGTTTTGATCACTCCTGCAAACTCTTCTGATTCAGCAAGTTCATTCATGCTTTCCTCAATGGCTATTCTCAGATTATCTGTCACCTGTGCCAATCTCCAGCCCCGGTAGATCTTGCCTGCCATTACCCGGATGTACACTCCCAGATCTCCTGAGTGCATCATATCAGCCTTTGGGAGCTTCTTTAGCTTGGCTTTACTTATGATTGCTTTTACAAATTCGATGATATCTACCTGTTCACTTTTTACTAACTGCATTTGTTTCTCCTGTTTTGATTACTGTCAATTTTAAGCGTAAGAATGTGAGGGGGAAATCTCCAAGCTGAAGTAACAGCACCACGCCCAGAACTCACGCAAGACCGGGTTAGGGTAGAAGAGATTTCCCCAGAATATTCTGAAGTGAGAATCATCCCCGGGATACCCCTTCAGGGAGCCCAAAAAAAATTCGATCCTTCGGATGGATAAGGGGTACATCGATCAATCCGAAAAGTACACCCTCTGAGGGGACGTATTGAATATCTCCGCATTTCGTTAGGTATCCATCCTTCCCTTCGTATCCCCATGACTTCCATTCTGAAGCCAAATACCGACTGAAATCAGCGGATCCAGTGCGGATCGCCATGATGTATCCCCAGTTTTTCGAATTTGCTGTGAATAGATCTATTTTGATTCCTTCCGGAGTCATAAGCTGAATATATTTTCCACTTTCCGGGGATCCTTTGATGATTTTTGCTGCCATATTTCGAACTACATGACCAAAATTTACATCCCGTTCCATATCTCCAGAAAATAATCCTGCCTGAACCAGCTTTGGCTGGCATACGATTTCGATATCTCCCACCATTTCGCATTCCCGGCGAATAGATCCTGCTACTTCCGCACGTTCACATAATGGAAGGATCCGCTGGATGTATTTTTCAGCGATCTGTTTTGCCTGCTGCAGAGGGAATTGAGGTTTATCGGTCATGATTCCACCGCCTTTCCAATCTTTCCCGGTGCTGTTTCCTCTTCAAATACCAGAGTTCCAGCTTCCTAACCCACATCCAATCCGTTACGATATCTTCCAGATCCCAAATAATTGTATTCACCAGATCATAGATCCTTCCGGGGCATCTGGCTATCACATGATGGCTATCCATGAAGTCCTGAGCAGCTACGCAAAGTGCATTATGAGCTCCCCAGTATGTTTCTGGTTCCAATGTACGACATAACTGGATCTTGATCGGTTCACCACCCTCTTCAGGGATGATATGCATTACCGGATCCGTGGCAAGGAACACCTTTTTTTTTGCTCCCCGGGATTGGCATGTTTTTTGATTTTGCTGCCATTTCATTCCCCTTCATCTTCAATAGTGGATTCCGAACCCAAATAATACTGTATTCCATGAGCTACAGCATCTGCTGCATCTGGGTTCACGGCTATCTCTGGATCCTCTTCCGGTTCTGAGATCTCTTCTGCTGCTTCCTCAGTATCCTCACCAGATAATTCTGCTTCTAACTGAGCTTCCCGGGTTCTCATGTACTCCAGAGCATAATCTGTATCACTCTGGGTTTCTACTGCAGCTTCAGGAACTGGAATAGGGACATCAGCAGGAACTTCTGCTGGTGCTCCTGCATCCCCCAGATCCGGTAGCTTTGGAGCAGCCCTTGCTGCATCATTTTCTTTTCGCTTTTCATGAGGGGAATTATTTGCATATCCATCTGTTCTTACAAATACCATTATTCAGCCTTCCTTAGAACAATCCCATTCACCACCAGAGTAACATCTACATCCGGTAAGCCTTCAGGCTGTGCTACGATTTTATGAACATTATTATCCTGACAAATTTTATCGAATTCAGGATCCATAAAAGAATCCTTGCCCTGTTCGATCTGGATCTGGTGATCCTCAATGAAATCAAAGAAGAGTTCCCTGTGATCCCAGAATGAGATCCCACTGTAGCCATCGATAGGATGATCCATAGTCATAACCATAACACCCCCGGGCTTCAGCCATTTCCACATAGCATCCAGCCACGGGCGGATGTTCTCAGGCTCTACGTGCTCCATTGTGCTGATATTATAGATGATATCGAAATACTCTGGGATCAGTACCTTTTCAAGCTCTTGGGGAACTCCCAGAAGCATGTTCAAGCGATCCCTGAATCTGGGATAGATCTCTGCAGAATCTGCCCATCCATCATAAGATAAGCCTAATCCCTCTTCAGCACCAGCCAGCACCCTCACAGCCCTCATAGACTGCAGATCTGTAAAAGTATGATGCTCCCAGATCTCCGCTGTCTCATACATAGATAGCAATGCAAAAGGGAACTGCTGATTAGATCCTATATCCAAGATCTTCGAATTCTCAGCGGGCATACTGGCTTCCAGAGCCCATGCATATTCTACCCGTCTGGGCATGTACCAAGCATTGTGCTTATTGCCGATCGGAACCCTGTCCTTTTTGTCCCCAATAACCGTTTGACAAAGGGCATCAGCTATTCGATCGAATAGTGCCCGGTACTTATTAAAATCAGTAACCCTCAGAATCATTTTTCACCTACCATTTTTATTATTGAGATTATTATTCCACCTATCATCAGACCTATCCAGCAGAACCCTACTATCCGAACCACTGGATCCATATTCCGGATCCGCCTGCAGTATTTACCCATTTTGCAATCCCCACGGGGTATTCCCTTTGTGCCCAAAGCCATC
>Ga0208901_1000648_pt1 | contig 13887 bp, 12 predicted proteins | sample AntAceMetag02UKF_FD_184764 | JGI IMG/M metagenome (GOLD analysis project Ga0208901, IMG submission 184764) | Saline lake microbial communities from Ace Lake, Antarctica - Antarctic Ace Lake Metagenome 02UKF (SPAdes) (version 2) | ecosystem: Environmental > Aquatic > Non-marine Saline and...
TTCATTTACCCATTGTTGTATAGACTCCTTTCAAACCGTAGTTCATATTATTTTCCCATTATCTTTCACCCCTATCAAAACCTTCCCACCTCTAGCATTTGCAAAAGCTACCAATGTTTCTATAACTTTCTCTGAAAAACTTTCTTTGAATTCTATACTTTCTCCCTCACCCTGTTTTATTATAATATCTATATTCATAGAAATAATCATTACAAACTAAATAGTTTATTTCCTTATAACAATCTCCTATTAAGAAAAAAACTGAAAAAGTTAGGAAAAATCTTCCCTATATCTCATCTACAATTTCCCAATATCATCCTTTAGGTGACCCTACTCTTTTCAAAAGTCCTTTCTCTTTCAATTTTACTATATTATTTCTAATGTTTTTTTCATTTATTCAAACAATATTACTTAATTCCTTTTGTGTTATGTTTTTATTTTCCTTTATCAATTCCAAAATTTTAATTTGATTTTTTCCTATTTTTCCTATTTTTTCTAGGTCTTTTTCTAGGTCTTTTTCTAGGTCTTTTTTATTAAAAAAAGTTTCATCATAAACTTCAACTTGTATTCATCAAGATATTTCTACTATTTTTGGAATTGGAAGACCATGTTTTTTAATATTTTCTATAGATCTTTTGATTCCACTTCCATATTTTTCAATTAATCACAATTCTCTAAAGATTTCGGTGATTTTTTGATTTTTAGTATATGATTTTTCTGTTCAAGTATATAATCTCTCTATAGTTAATTCTGGATCAAGTTTTCCATAATTCCAAAACTGAAGTTTATGTCTATAAACTCTGAATTGACTATGAGTTCATCAAATATAATTTCTATGTATAATAGAATTTATTACAAACTCTCTTATAGCTGCTAATGGGTATTGTCGTCTTTCATCTCTTGCAGGTTTTCAAGTGATAATATATTCTTTTGTAATATAAGCCATCACAAAATCCATAATTTCTTCTACTTCCTCTATCAAAGACATTTTGATAGTTTTTGATTTTTTGATAGTAATATCATCTTCAAAAAGTCAGATCAATATTTCACAATCATATGATGGATTTTTAGGAAAAAGTAAATATGCAGCATATGTTATATTTTCTCATAAACTTAATTCAAATTTATTCAAAAAAGAGAAAACATCCCTTTCTATCTTTATTTCTCTTCTCATATTTATTTTATCAATTGTTTCCAAAATTTTATCAAAATCTAAATCATATATAGTTTTATCATACAATAAATGAGAATCATAACTTCTATTTTTCATCCTTAGATATTCATCAGATATTTCATCAGTACTCATCAAATGATTTGAATTTCACACTCTTTTATAGTATTTTCATTTGATTGAAATTGGTTTATTTGGATGTTCTGTAATATAAAATACTAAAATTTGTTTTCAATTATAATCTATAATTTCATAATCTGTTATAATTTTATATTCTGTCGATAATTTTATCTTATTTATCCAATTTTGAATAGTTTCTTTTCATATTTTAATTCAAACTACCTGTCCATTATCTTTCACCCCTATCAAAACTTTCCCACCTCTAGCATTAGCAAAAGCTACCAATGTTTCTACAACTTTTTCTGAAAAACTTTCTTTGAATTCTATACTTTCTCCCTCACCCTGTTTTATTATAATATCTATATTCATAGTAATAATCATTACAAACTAAATAGTTTATCTCCTTATAACAATCCCCTACTAAGAAAAAAACTGAAAAAGTTAGGAAAATTTAAAAAACTAAAAAAACATTTGAATTTCATTCATATTAGATTATAATCAAGACATTATTTTTATATCTAAACAAAATAAACAATGAAAAAACACCTACTTATCGCTCTAATCTTATCTCTATCCACCCTATACGGATGTATGGAATCTGCTGATAACTATACAGACAAAAGTGCAGAAGAATGACTAACAGTAGAAAAAATCTACAATAAAACAAATGAAGGCGTAGATGCAAATAAGGAAGCAAACCAAAACCTACAAAACTTGAGTGATCAATTTGAATAATTTTTTAATATTTATTTATAAAATATATGACCAAAACTTTCCTAAAAGTAAATACTTATCCCAAAAATGAAGAAATCCTTGATGAAAATATAGAATATGTAATTATCGTAAGTCGCTATCAAGGGAAATGGATTTATGTTCAACACAAAGAAAGAGATACTTGGGAGTTACCATGATGACATAGGGAGATTTGAGAAAGTGTATTAGATGGAGCAAAAAGAGAATTATTTGAAGAAACTTGAGCTACAAAATATGACATTATGCATATAGGATACTGGTCTTTAGTTAATGACGAATGAATCCAATCTTTTGGTGCTATATTTTCTGCTGAAATATTTGAATTAGGGAAAAAACCAGATTCCGAAATTAGTAAAATTGATTTTTTTGACGATATACCAAAAGAGACAACCTACCCGAATGTTCATCCTATTATACATAAGATGGAAATAGAATACAAAGACATAACTTACAACGGTGTAGTAATTGAAGAAAGCCTAGAAAATACAGAAATTTTGGAAGAATTGGATATTAGTAATACCAAAATAGCTCCTGTTACAGAAAGACATAAAACACCTTGGATAACACAATGGACAATGCATACTGTAGATATTTCCGAAGACAAAGTAGAGAATATTGCAAATAAATTAAGTAAGTCACTAGACTCTAAACATAATTGGTACGCTGATTTCAAGAATAACCATAGTCATTATATAATATTCCACAATAAAGTATTCCAAGTGGATAGAACAAAAAAGGAAGAATATGATAATGTTACAAAATATGGAATTAATTTAGGAATTCCGGATTATCAGCTTGATTTCTCAGGTTTTATTGTTAATAAGTAGAAAATAAATTTATTATTAATATACATACATCTTATGAAAAAAAGAATCCAAATGTACTTCGATCCAAAAATAGTAGAAGATTTCGCAAAACATGAGCAAAATGATAAAAACTTTCAGGTTGCTGATATTGTGGATCAAGTTATTATACAAACAATAAAAAAACTTGATGAAAACTTTAAAGCCGTGGAGCTTGGATGAGGAGCACATCCTGATAGATACCATAGATTTTTCGCAGAACTAATAAAGCATAATGGAATTATAGATTGGGTAGATATATCTCCATATATGTTAGAAATTGCAACAAAATATCTAGATAACTATGAATATAGAGATAGATTAGACGTTATAACCTTTATAGAAAGTGACATTATTTCATATTTGGAGTGAATAGAAGATGAATCTTTAGATTTAGCCATTATGAAGTATACAATCGACCATATAGATGATATAGATAGACTTTTTGAATTATTGAAACTAAAACTAAAAAAATGAGGAAATCTAGTTGCTAGCATATGATGACTTTCTCCTGAACTAAAGAGCAAAAGCACCAATGCAAGATTTTTGTATAATGGTGAGGCATTCCCGGATGATGAAACAAGAACATTAAAAGATGGAGATACATTTACTGTGAAATTCTTTGAAGTTTCTGGAAAACCAGAACATGGACATATAGAAGGATGAGAAACTACCAAATACTATCATTCAGAACAAAAATATAGAGAAATAGGAGATAAATATTGATTCGATATGTTTCTTTGAGATTCCAAAGAACTTCTTAAAGAAAATGTAAATATGAAACAGGAAGTTTTGGTATTGAAAAAATAACCGTCATTCTGAGTAAAACGAAGAATCTCCATTGGAAGGAAGAAATAAAGGGATTCAAAATTCCAACTTCGATACAGAATCCCTCCTCCAAAACAAGAACAAACCCTTGTCATTTCGACAGTACCACGGAGTCCTCCGTGGGAAATGGAGAAATCCCTCCTCCAAACAAGAACGAAGCCAAAAAACGAAAAAAGAACTGTCATTTCGAGCAGAGTCGAGAAATCCCTCCTCCAAACAAGAACAAACCAAAAAAACGAAAAAAGAACTGTCATTTCGAGCAGAGTCGAGAAATCCCTCCTCCAAAACAAGAACAAACCAAAAAAACGAAAAAAGAACCGTCATTTCGAGCAGAGTCGAGAAATCCCTCCTCCAAAACAAGAACAAACCAAAAAAACGAAAAAAGAACCGTCATTTCGAGCAGAGTCGAGAAATCCCTCCTCCAAACAAGAACAAAGCAAAAAAACGAAATAACATTTTAAATTTTCCTAACTTTTTCAGTTTTTTTCTTACATCCAAATCCTTAAGTAGTAGATACTTTATATCTATTACTTTTTTTACAATGAAAAGAAACAACAGTTTAAACAACATTCAAACTAAACTTAAAAAACAAAACATTACTACCAAGTCCAAGACTGGGGCGTTTACCCTAGTAGAACTTATCGCTACTATCAGCATAGTTTCAGTCCTTACTATCGTAGCATTTCTCAATATCCAAAAATGGCTTTCTAATTCCAGAGATAGCAAAAGACTTACAGCCATAAACCAAATACACAAAAGTCTAGAAATAGGATATATAGAAACAGCTAAATACCCTATCCCAGATAGAAATCAAAAGAATCGTATCTATGTAGGAACTATAGATGATACAGAACTTTTTTACCAATGAGTAATCGGAAAATGAGTACTACAAAGCCTAGATTCTATATCTAAAACCCCAGAAGACCCACTTCAAAAAGAACAAAAGATGGTTTATAGTATAAGCGCAAACCAACAATCATACCAAATAGCTATGACCACAGAAAAAAATGAACATCAAGCACTCTTAGCTGGTAACTATGACTGTTTTTTATTCTACCAAACAGGCGACAATACATACATCACCAACCCGCCTAGCTTGATTTACAACTATAGCTGATACAATAGCTCTGAACATAACATAAAAGATACTGAAATGTATTATATAAATGACGAATGAAATAATCTACCCTACCCTCTAGATAATGAAAATATCAATAATATATCTGTATGAGAAATCTTTAGTAATGGAAATTGTGCAGGTCCGTATATCACCGGTGTCAATATTGCAACACACGATAAGATAGGAGATGTGAGTATACAAGATATCCAATCAAAATGAATCATAACCCAATCTCTAGAACTTATCAAAACTGTAAAATACTATAGTAAAATCAACGATGTATTAGGCTGATTTGATGAAGATTTGAAATATGGAGACAAATTTGGAGCATCAGTAGCCAGTATGTGAGATTTGGATGGCGATGGAGTTCAAGATGTAGCCGTGGGAACATATAGCAAAAACTACGAAGAAACCAACGATGGAATCATATATATTTTATTTTTGGATGAAGAATGAGCAACCAAATCATACAAAAGAATAAGTCTACCTGGAGAAATAAACGAATGAGATATGTTTGGAGTATCAGTAGCTAATATAGGAGATGTAGATGGTGATGGAGTCAATGATATGATAGTATGAAGCCCTATGAATGACGATGGAGGAACAGATAGATGAGCTGTCTATATTATATATTTGAACTCAGATGGAACTATGAAAAATTGGAAAAAAATCAACTATGGAACAACAGGATTTACCAGACAACTAGGAGATAGAGATTATTTTGGTACTTCTGTAGCAGGAATATGAGATTTAGATGGAGATGGAATCAGAGAAATAGCTGTATGAGCTACAGAAGACGATGATGGCGGAATAAACCACTGAGCCGTTTATGTGTTCTTTTTGAATTCAGAAGGCTGAATCAAGAAATACCAAAAAATAAGTGAAACAAGAGGTGGATTTGAGAAAGAGTTGTTTTACTGAGATAGGTTTGGAAATAGCATCTCAGGAGCATGAGATTTGAACTGAGATGGGGTTGAAGATTTGGCTGTAGGAGCTTACGAATGTAATGATGGCGGAATAGACCAAGGATGTGTTTATTTGTTATATTTAGACAATGAAGGGAAGGTTTTATCCTATTCTACTATCAGTGATTCCTATGGTGGTTTTTCAGGAGTTCTTACATGAGATGATATGCTTTGAAGTTCTGTAGCTTGAGTTGGAGATTTAGATGGAGATGGTTGGTTGGATATAGCCGTAGGAGCTATATGAGACGATGAAGATGGAGAAGACAGCGGTACTGTTTATCTTTTGTATTTGGACTGAAATGGCGCTGTGAAAGAATACAAAAAAATAGGGAACAAAGCTTGAACTTTCAATTCCCGTCTTGATGAAAAAGATTATTTTGGAGTTTCTATAGGTAGTTTATGAGATTTGGATGGCGATGGGTTGATTGAGTTACTTGTGTGAGCTACGTGAGATGATGATGGCGGTATCAATCATGGTTCAGTTTATGTGTTATTTTTGGAGTTATAGATTCAAATAAGAAACGGAAAAAACATCTGTCATCTCGAGCGTAGTCGAGAGATCCCTTCTCCAAACAATAACAAACCCTTGTCATTTCGACTGAAGCGTAGCGAAATGGAGAGATCTCTTCTCCAAACAAGAACAAACCCTTGTCATTTCGACTGAAGCGTAGCGAAATGGAGAAATCCCTTCTCCCAACAAGAACAAACCCTTGTCATTTCGACTGAAGCGTAGCGAAATGGAGAAATTCCTTCTCCAAACAATAACGAAATAAATAAATTTTTACAATAAACAACAAACAACCAAATGAAAGAATATTACATCTACATCATGGCAAATAAATACTGAACTTTATATATTTGAATGACTGGAAATTTCTATAATAGAATTATGGAACATAAATATGGAACAAATAAATCATTTGCCAGAAAATACAATTGTAATAGACTTGTCTATTATGAACATTCTTTGGATGTAAAATCGATAATAGAAAGAGAAAAACAATTAAAAAAATGGAATAGAAAAAAGAAAGAAACTCTTATAAAATCAATAAATCCTAAATGGGATGACTTATCTACTGATTTATAGTTTCTTCCTTTTTTTCTGAGAAGAGATTTCTCCACTCAAGTTTACTTCTTACTTTCTTTTCGGTCGAAATGACATTAACTTTTAGAATATAGTTATCGGGAAAAAGAACCGTCATCTCGAGCAGACCACGGAGTCCTCCGTGGGTAGTCGAGAGATCCCTTCTCCAAAAACTAACGAGAAAAAGAATAGGTAATACAACCTATCCCCAATCTCACTAAAAATATATACACAAAACAATTATTCAATAAAATCCCCTGACTGTATATCCCAAAGTTTCTTATAAACTCAACCTTCCTTAACAGTCAACTCCTTATGAGTTCACTGCTCTACTATCTTTCCGTGATCCAAAACCACTATTCTATCCATTTTCATAATAGTAGAAAGTCTATGTGCTATCACGATAGTTGTTCTATTTTCCATTACATTGTATATTGCATCTTGTATCAAACTCTCAGATTCTGAATCCAGACTAGATGTAGCTTCATCCAATACTAATATCTTCTGATTTGCTAATAAGGCCCTTGCTATAGTTACTCTCTGCCTTTCTCATCCACTCAACTTGATTCATCTTTCTCATACCAATGTCTTATATCCTTCTTTCAATCAAGATATAAACTCATGACAATTTGCCATTTTGGATGCTTGCTCTACTTCCTCTAAAGTTGCCCCACTTTTTCCATATTCGATATTTTCAAATAAGCTACGATGAAACAATATAGGATCTTGAGATACCATACTGATACTAGATCTCAAAGAATCTTGTTTTACAGTAGATATATCCTGTCCATCTATAGAGATACTACCATCATCCAAATCAAAGAAACGGAACAATAGTTTTACCAAAGTAGATTTACCACTACCACTTGCTCATACAAAAGCTACTTTTTCACCAGCTTTTATAGATAAATTTAGATTTTCAAAAATATTAGTTCATTCATTATAAGCAAATGAGATATTTTGAAATTCAATACTTCCTTTTTCTACTTCTAGATTTTTTGATCCTTTTATATCCTTTATATCATTTGGCATATCCAATATTTCTATCATTTCTGCAGAATCAGATAATACATAATACAAATTCCTAAGTAACTGAGCTACCTGAAATAATTGTCCTGTCAAATGAGTTTGATATGTAAGTAACAAAACAAAGAAACCCACAGTAATCAAGCCTTTACTCCACAAATATATAGTAATCAATATCAATAATACCTCTATAATTATAGTAAAAAAATGTAAAGCCCCATATATTAAAGCATTTTTCCACCATGATTTCATGGTTACAACCTGCCACTCTTTATAGTTTTTTTTGTAGTAATCAAACTCTCTTTTGAATGCTCCAAATACAGAAATATTCAAATTATTAGTAATAGTATCTGATAATATACCTGTCATTTCAGTATCTTTTTTTACAGCTTCTAACTGATAAGGAATTCTGATTTTATTTAACTTTACTGATATAAATACAAATCAAATTATCCAAAGTATAAACATAAAACCTAGATACAAACTATAATAAAACATTACTATCAATATAGAAGTAGAAATTACTACCATAGGTATTATATTGAAAGATAATATATCCAATATTCTCATATTTGCATCTACAAATCTATTAACTTTTTTTACCAAAGAACCTGTAAAATTATCTGTAAAAAATTTATAAGAATGTCTATGAAGATATGCAAAACATCTTTCTCAAACATTTCTCATTATCTTTATCTCGATATTGATAACCGCATAATCAAAAAGTCTCCATACTACAAACATTGATCATAATATCATAGCATATTTTCCAGCAATTTTGTATAATTCTCATACTACATAATCTCTATCTAAAGCTGGATTTATTATCAAATCCACTAATTCTTTATATATAATAGGCACCAACATAGCTAATGCTTGAACTGTCGTCATAGCAATAACTAAAGTAAAAAATAGTACTTTGTAGTTCATCCATTCTTTCCAAAAGAACTTTAAGGTTCTTTTCATCTTCAATTCTAACTTCATCTTTATCGTATAATATAATTTAAATAACTGTCATTCTGAGTTTACTTCGTAGAACTAAGATAGCAAGGTTAGGAATTTCCATTAGATTAGAAAGTAATCGTCATTCTGAGCGATAGCGAAGAATCTCCATTAGATATTCCAAAAACAATTTCTTTCTATACTATCAGACAAACTTGGAATCCCATTCTTTCTTCCTGTATTATGGAGATATTTCGCTATCGCTCAATATTAATTATAAGTAAGAAAAAACCTCCTTGGATGATTTTCCAAAGAGGTTTAGTATATATAGTCAATTCTAATATTCTAATTATCTATCTTGGAAAATCATCTAAATAATGCAAAAATCACGCCATTATAACAAGGATTATTTATTGCAAATATTTGATTATTTATCATAACAAAATGATCTAAAAAATAAAAACTTATTCTCACCCTTAGAAGACATAACGATTTATGTCAATATATGTTACAATGAATTTCCAATACTTTATTCCATAACCCTAATCCCTTTAGCAGGATTATTTCTAGTTTCTAATTAAAAACCCATTATTTTCCAAAAGTGAACTAGAAACAATTTTACATTGGACCTCGTAGAACCAAGGAGTAAATCCGTGGCAAGCTACGATGGTTACATTTTCAATTTTACATTGAAGTCGGAAAAAGGAATCTTATTTATCCCCCGTACTTCCAAACCCACCAGCTCCTCTTTCAGAAGCTAACTTATTTTCAAAATCTTCATATAATTCTTCATCTACTTTGAATTCCATAGTAGGAATATAATCAGTTCCATATTGTCCTGAACCTATATAATAAGAGAAAATTTCCATTTGTCCGATTCTCTCACCTCTTTCTATATTTATATCTTTATCTATAAGATTAATTACTTGTAGATAACAAAGTCCTCTATAATCAGCATCTATCATACCTACATTGTTTGCTAGAGTATATCCTCTTTTGATAGGAGAACTACTTCTAGGATAGAATTTTGCTCCCCATCCTACAGGTAAAGCTGTTTTGATTCCAAGAGGAATAAGTTTGATTTCTCTAGGTTTGATAGTTACATTGTCTCATGCCTTGATATCCCAACATATAGATCCAGGAGTTTGCTTCTCAGGTAACAAATTTTCATCGTATGTACAAATTACTATATCTTTCATTCTTAGTTGAAAGGTTAAAAAGTTAAAAGGTTAAGAACTTATCCTGTCATTTTTATATATCAATATATTTAAGAAAAAAGGGAGAAAAATCAATAGACTTTAAACTTGAGTTCAAAGTTATGATAAATTTAAATTAGTTCTAAACTAGAATAATTAATAATTTTCTTTCTTCCTTTCTTCCCGGGAAGAGCATTTTTAAAGAGCACTTTTGAAAAAAAAACTTCCTAACTAAGGTAGCAAACTAGTATTTTAGCCACCTAAATTCGCTCCCGGGAGCGAATTTAGGTGGCAGTATTACTTGTATTTTATATCTATATAATTATAGTTGAAAACAATATTTAATTCATAAAGCATTTATAACATGAAATCTCTATTATCATTAGTTTTCTTTGTAATAGTATGATATGTAGTAATCTGTGTAATGTGATTTGGAAATCAGATATGAATATCCTGTGGAGGAGGTAGTAGTAAAAGTAATAATGAAATAAGTGGTACAGAAGAAGAAAAAATACAAGAAATTTTCAATCTATATGAGAAAAGTTATATAAATTATAATGCTGAAGAACTTATCAAATACCTAAGTGAAGATAGTATAGAACATTATGGTAATATAATTGAACATATAAAATATAGTGAAAAGAGTGAAATTCTTAGAGAAAGTGCAATAAATCAATTTATGATTCTAGAAGGTAGGTATCTTCTATCTGAAGAAGATATAAATAATATAACTTCTGAAGAATATATAGTGAAAATATTAGAAAAGAAGAAAAAAAGAAAGGAAAAAAGTATATTAAAGGGAGCTATTATATCTAATATAGATATAAGTGATAGTTCAGCTAAAGCAAATATAAGAATAGATTGAAAAGTAGCTTTTGAAATAAAATTCACAGAAGAAGAGAATAATCGAAAAATAGATCAAACACAATTATTTGAATATATGGAAAGAGTTATGAAAACACAAACAAAAGATAGTTGAGCTACAGGAAAACAATTTATTTTTGTTTCGCTACAAGAGAAATATCCAAATATAGATGAAAATATCTATAATCCATTACTAAAAAAATAATTTAGAAAAACAGTAAAGAACTAGTCTTTAGCATTATTAATAACAAAAAGTCTCATTTTAATTTGAAAAAAAATTAAAAATCATTAGTATTATTACGAGATAAATTCTTACTTAGGTTAATTGGTGATTTATCAATACTATTCTAATCAAAATGAGGACTAAAAAAAGTTGTAAAAAATTAACTCCTGGATTAAAAATCTTGTGAATAGGTGTTTTCATATGTACTATGATATGTTTAGTATTAAGTTTTTTAACAAAGAAATATTCTATCAATCTTCCATTTGAAATAGAAACTTTAAGACCTTATATTATTGGAATAACTATCATCTCTGCTATAATAGCTGAGATTCTATATGTAAAAGAATCACTTAATGAAGATATAGTGGATGAAAAAATATAGTATAAAACAAGCTTAATTTATAGCTTGTTTTTTATAAAAACATTAAAATATAAATTTAAACTACATTTCTATAGATTTATTTAATATAGTTCTTACCTAGAGATTCTCCCATATTTTCATGATTTATAAATCCAATAAACAAAAAAGACTAGTAATTTTTAAAAAAATATGTATAAGAAGGTATTGTAATTATTGATACCGTTAGAACATATTAAAGGTGTTTATTAGATTAAATTCTTTTTTTATTGACACAAGCGTAATTTCCATCAGATTAGAATCGTCCAAGCGACTATATAAGAATATTTATAAAGCGACGATTTGTATTTGATAGAAACAAATAATACAAATTTTATTACTTTATACATATTTTTTTATGGAAGAAAAAAAGTTAACTTTTAGAGATTTTTGACTTGCTGATTGGTTAGTAGAAACTATTGAAGCTAAATGATACACTCATCCTACTCCTATCCAAGAAAAGGTTTTACCTTTATTGTTAGATGGAGATAGAGATGTAATAGGACAAGCACAAACAGGTAGTTGAAAAACTGCTGCTTTTGCATTACCTATATTGAATAGATTGGAAGAAAACAATCCAAATGTTCAAGCAATTATACTTACTCCTACTAGAGAGTTAGCTATACAAGTAGCTACAGAAATCAAATCTTTTACACAAAGATGAAAAACTAAAGTAGCATTACTTTATGGAGGTCAATTCATTAGCAAAGAAATTAAAATGCTAAGAGAAAGACCACAAATAGTAGTTGGAACTCCTGGTAGAGTAAAAGATCATCTTATCAATAGAAGAACATTGAAATTACAAGATATCAAATACTTCATACTAGATGAAGCAGATGAAATGTTGAATATCTGATTCAGAGAAGATATAGAAGAAATCATGAGAACTACTCCTGAAGAAAAAAGAGTATTACTTTTTAGTGCTACTATGCCTACTGTGATCAAAAATATAGCTCACAAATATATGGTAGATCATCTTCTATTAAAAGTAGAATCAGAAGATATAGATGATTTGATCGAACAGAAATGTTATAAGATAAACTGAAAAGATAAATTTGAAGCTTTATGTAGAGTGATAGAAGTAGAAGATGATTTCTACGGTATTATTTTCTGTAAAACAAAGGTAGATGTAGATGAAGTAAGTAGTAACCTTATGACTAAAGGATACCTAGTAGAATGAATACATGGAGATATTGATCAATCTCAAAGAGAAAAAACATTGAATAGATTCAAATGAAAAAAGATAAATATGTTGGTTGCAACTGATGTAGCTGCAAGAGGTATAGATGTGAATGATCTTACTCATGTAATAAACTACTCTTTACCAGACAATCCAGAAACTTATACACATAGAATAGGTAGAACAGGTAGAGCAGGTAAAACAGGTATAGCTATAAGTTTTATATCACCTATAGATAATAGAAAACTATCTTTTATAGAAAGAATCATTAAAAAACCTATAAAAGTTGAAAAAATACCTTCAGCTGACAAAATCGTAGAAGGAAAGAAAAAAAGATTGATAGAAAAAATAGGTATACTAACAAACACTGCAAACTTAGACGATTATAAAACAATCGCAGAAAAATTATTAGAAATAGGAGATGCAGAAACTATAGTAGCAGCTATGATAAGATTATATCATAACGATGAATTCAAAGCAGAAACATACAAAGAAATTAGAGAAAATAAAACTGGTGCTTCTAGAGCTCCTGGATGAAAAATCCGTCTTTTTATTGCAAAAGGTAGAAAAGATGATTTAGATAAAATAGGAGTAAAGAAATTTGTAGAAGAAACTAGTGGTGTAGATCTAAAACAAGTAAGAGATGTAGATGTATTTGATGAATTCTCTTTTATGAATGTATTACCAGCTGAAGCTGATGCTATATTGAGAGTATTCAAAGATATGAACAGTAGAAAACCATTAGTAGTTCAAGCTAAAAGTAGCTGAGGATGAGGTGGTTGAAGTAGAGGAGGTTATAATAGATGAGGTTGAGGTTGAGGAGGTTATAATAGATGAGGTTGAAGTAGAGGAGGTTATAATAGATGAGGTTGAAATAGATGAGGAAGTGGATGAGGTTATAGTAGAGGAAGAAGTAGAGATGGATATAGAGGGAAATAAACTTCTTCCGTATTCAATTATAAATTATAAATGTAGAATTATAAATTATTGAGAAACTTTTAGCGCTGATTATTTTAGCGCTTGCGGTTATACAAAAAAAACAGGCAATGGAGGCTGTCCCAAAAAACTAAGCAGAATTGCTTAGTTTTTTGTTTTATGTGGTTTTAGTCAGAATATTATAAAATTTTATTTATTATACCTATATATTTTAGAAAAAAGAAAAAAGCTTTCTTATAA
>Ga0208901_1000649_pt1 | contig 13875 bp, 12 predicted proteins | sample AntAceMetag02UKF_FD_184764 | JGI IMG/M metagenome (GOLD analysis project Ga0208901, IMG submission 184764) | Saline lake microbial communities from Ace Lake, Antarctica - Antarctic Ace Lake Metagenome 02UKF (SPAdes) (version 2) | ecosystem: Environmental > Aquatic > Non-marine Saline and...
GAAAGTAGCGGAATTCGTCCAGGAATTTCTCGACAACATGACCGATTTCGATGATGTGATGGTCTCACTTCAGGATGGCGTAGGCAAAGGATTTTCCGGTCTGGAAATCCATTGGGACGTTTCCGGGGGGCAGGCCATCCCGATGGATCTCGAATTCGTTCAGCAAAAGCGCTTTTTGTTCATGGACCCGGAAGGATACCTTCGCAAAACCCCCCTATTACTTACCGACGAGCATACGATGGGCATGGAGATCCCGCCCTGGAAAATGATTCTGCACCGCTACGGCGGCAAATCGGGGCACCCTACGCGATCGGGTCTTTTGCGGGTGTGCTCGTGGTGGTTCATGTTCAAAAACTATGCGGTCAAGGATTGGGTTGTCTTCTGCGAAGTGTACGGAATGCCCCTGCGCGTGGGAAAATATGATGCCGGGGCCTCCAAAGATGATAAGGACGCCCTCATAACGGCGATTTCCTCCCTGGGGTCGGATGCGGCGGGCATTATCTCCAAGAGCACCGAGATTGAATTTATCCAGGGTTCCAAGGGATCCGTCTCCGCGGACCTGTACGAAAACCTGGCATCGTTCGGGAACAAAGAGATCTCAAAGGCCGTTTTAGGGCAGACCTTGACGGCCGAGGTGGGCGACAAAGGCAGCTATGCAGCCTCCCAGACCCACAACGAAGTCCGTTTAGACCTGGCTAAGGCTGACACCAAGGCCTGCGCCGCCACGGCCCGCTATCAGCTGATCAGACCCATCGTGGGGTTTAATTTCGGTTGGGACACGCCGATCCCCAAATACGAACCGGTATGGGAGGAAGAAGAAGACCTCAAATCAAAGTCGGACTGGGTTGCCGCCCTGCTGGATCGAAGCGTGGAGATGCCGCTTTCTTTCGTGCGCAAGGAATTCAACATCCCCGAACCTGAAAAAGGAGAGGCTGTTGTCGGACGGGCCTCCGTTGCCGCTCCGGATGCGACGATCCCCGCCAAGATGGTCGCGGCTAAAACCGTCCAGGCAGCGGATGAATCCCCGGCCGTTGCACTCGATGCCCTGGGACGCAAGGTGATGGATGCCGCGGATGTGGCAAGCCTGATAAACCCCGTGAAAGAATTACTGCAAAAGTCCGAAACATTGGAAGATTTTCGAGACAACCTGCTTTCGGCGCATAGCGGTATGGACGCCTCGGAGCTTGGAGAGGTCATGCAAATGGGCCTGACACTTGCCGATCTATCCGGGAGGTTCGATGCCGTCGAGCGCTGAATATATGAGTATGCCCTTTGATGAGGCGATAGTCTTCTTCAGGGGCAAGCTGAACCTGCCGACTGAAACATGGAAGGACATCTGGCAGGCCATGCACAGCCGGGCCTTTGTGGTTGCCGGAGCCATGCAGGATGATCTGCTGGCCGATATGCGCGAGGCCGTCGATAAGGCTATATCCCAAGGGACCACGCTCTCGACGTTCCGGACCGAATTCGACGGCATCGTGCAAAAATACGGGTGGGCCTACAAGGGCAGCCCGGCATGGCGAAGCGCGATTATTTTCAAGACCAATACCAGCGTGGCCTACCACGCCGGGCATTACAAACAGATGACCGACCCGGATGTGTTGAGCGCCAGGCCCTGGTTTCGTTACGTGGGATCCAGTGCTGCCGAACCCAGACCGGAACATCAAAAGTGGTACAACCTGGTTTTACCGGCAGATGACCCGTTTTGGGATACCCATTATCCGCCAAACGGATGGGGCTGCACATGAGGAGTGGTAAGCCACTCCGCCCGTGAGGTGGACCGAATCAAGGCCGAGGAAGCGGACGGCGAACATCCAGTACAGACAGCGGCGCCGAAGAAGAAAACGTATGAATGGGTCGATAAAAAGACCGGTGAAGTGCATCAAGTGCCGGTCGGCATCGATCCGGGGTGGGCGTATAACCCGGGGAAATCGGGGTGGGAGCCTCAGAAATGACAGATGACGGAAGACAGAGGACGGATGACAGAGGGCTACTGAATGGCAGGCGTGGGCATTAAATACAAGGTGCAGGATACGGAGCTGAAAAGCCTCCTTGCCGAGATAACTCGGCGGATACACAACCCCAAGCCCGCCATGAAGATCATAGGCGGCATCGTGCGCTCGTCTGTTGCCCGCAATTTTGAGAAGGAGGGCAGGCCTCAAAAATGGGCAAAGCATTCGAAAACCACGGAAAAACGCAGGGGTAAAGGCGCTAAGATCCTGAGAAAGACGGGGTTCGGCGGAGGCCTGGCAGGCTCCGTGCATTACAACGCGGCCCGGAATAGCGTGGTGGTAAGCTCGGACAAAAAATATGCAGCCGTCCATCAATTCGGATCCAAGAAAGGATCGTTCGGCAAATTCCTGATCGACATCGGCGCTCACAAACGGACGATGCAAGGCGGCACGGTTGTATCGGTCCGCGCCCATAAACGAACCGTGGCGCTCCCCTGGGGCGATATCCCGGCGAGGCCCTTTTTGATGGTGCAGGATGAGGATTGGCGAGAGATCAAGACGGAGCTGAGCTCGTTTATCATCACCGGAAAAACAGCTTAAGGTATAGGGTAAAACATTATGAAATACTTAGCTAAAATGTTCATAGCGGCAATAAAGGCCCCGGACGGCGCGATGCCCGAATGGTACACCTACTTTCCCGAGGGCTGGGTGGAAATGGAGGGCGAAGGCAAGGCACTTATAGACCGCAAGGCTTATGGCGCCGTGGCCGCCTATTTCGCACGGCGCGGCAACGATGTCGTAGTCGACTACGAGCACCAAACCATGTCCGGCGGCAAAGCGCCAGCTGCCGGTTGGATCACGGAGTTCCGGTATGTGGACGGCACGGGCATCCAGGGTAAAACCACATGGAATCAAGACGCCTCCGAGCACATCCGCAAAAATGAGTATCGCTATTTCTCCCCCGTATTCATGGTGAGAAAAAGCGACAGCAGGGCGATCGCAATTCATTCGATCGCGCTTACAAACGCACCTAAAACCAACCACATAACCCCGCTCCTGGCAAAGCTGGGGGCCGAATTCAACGAGGAGGATGTACCGATGGAATTTTTGAAGAAAATGGCAGCAAAATTAGGGCTCTCGGAGGGATCTGAAGAGGCGGTGGTGGAACAGGCGGTGGTCGCCATTATGGCAAAAAACACGGCGCTTGAAACAGCGGCGGCCAAAGGCCCGGAACAGGTGGAGGTAGTCGCCAAAGACATTCTCTCCGCCCTGGAGCTCAAGGATGGCGACACCGCATCTACTGTGGTGGCCAGCATCCACGCGCTCAAGCAGGGGACGAAAGGGTCTGTGTCCAGGGCGGAATTTGAAGCAATTCAAAACGACCTGGCCCAGCGCGACGCCAAGGAGGTGGTGGCCAAGGCCATGACCGCCGGGAAGGTGACCCCGGACCAGAAAGCGTGGGCCACGGAATACGCCACACGCGACCTGGAAGGGTTTAAGGTGTTCACCGCCAAGGCCCCGGTGGTGATCCCGGTTGACAATCTCCCGGAAAAGAAAGAACCGGGCGAATTGGTCGTTGACGATTCGGTCCTCGCCATCGCCAAGCTGATGGGGAATACGGCAGAAGACATTAAACAATTCGGCGTATAACCAGCCGAAATACTACAAGGAGAGTAATCAATGACAGCTTTAGCAGAGGATAAAAGCGTTGAATACACTGAGGGCGTAGAACTTGCCATACCGGTTGACGACGCCGACAAAATTTATGGCGGCGCGTTTGTATGCGTGAACGCCGCCGGCTACGCCGTGGAAGGGGCTGACACAGCCGGCCTGATCTTCATGGGCTTGGCCACCGAGCAAAAAGACAACACCGACGGCGATGATGGGGATCTGGATATCGTGGTACGGAGGCGAGGCCTGGTAAAGGCCATCCTGGATACCGCCATTACACAGGCCAATGTGGGCGATAATGTGTTTTTGGTGGACGATCAAACCGTGGATCTTGCCGCCAATGTAACCAACAACATCTTTTGCGGGATCATAGCGGGGTATATCGACACCACCCACGCTTGGATCGACATCGAGCCCGCCATTCGCCAGGCCGACGTGGCCACCCATATTGCTGATGCGGCCGCGGCGCATGCGGCAAGCGCCATAAGCATGCTGGATGCCGGGACTTTCACCGACGAGGATGAGGTGGAATCCGGGATGCAGGAAATTTACCAGGCCCTGCTCACCGCCCAGGGGCTTATCAACATCCCCATGCCGGTCATCACCAACGCAGGCGCTGCCCTGGCGGCATTCTCCGATGGAGACTCCGCCGTGCCGGGATATTGCGTCACGGCCCAAGGGCTCGGCATCCGGTGGAACAACCACGGGACCCCGGGGGCAGTGGCAACCAAGGTCATCGTCCCTCCCGATGCCGACATCACGGCGAACATGACGCTCCACATCCTGGCGGCAAAGGTTGGCGCCACCGCTGCCGATGCGGTGACATTCACCGTTGAGGCATTCAACAACGTGGTGGATGCCGCGTATGATGCCGATGCCGATTTCGGCGGGGCTACCGGCGCCATGACGGGCGATGACACCACCAAACACGTGCAGCATGTGACTCTTCCCCTGGCCCTGGCGAACCTTGCCGCATACCCAGCGGCGGTGGAGTTTACCATCGCACCCACGGCCGGTCTGTTGGACACGGACGATGTGATCATGCTGGCGGCCTGGATCACCTACAAACGGAAACTGTTGACCTCGTAACTCCGGCCCGGCAGGCCCCCGAAAGGGGGCTTACAGCAGCAACCCATACAGAGCAAACAACATAAGGAGGATGCACCATGTTGGTAAATAAAAGCAACTTAACGGCGGTTTTCATCAATTTGAAAACCACTTTCAACAAGGCGTTCGATGCCGCCCCGTCACTGTGGGACAAAACCACGATGAAGGTCCCCAGCGGATCGAGCCAGAACGATTACACCTGGCTTTCCCGTTTCCCGAAAATGAGGAAATGGCTGGGAGACAAGGTCATTAAACAGCTTGAGGCCTTCAAGTACACTATCGTCAACGATGACTTCGAGGCCACTGTGGAGGTCGACCGGAACGATATTGAAGATGACAATATCGGCATCTACGCCCCCCAGGCGCAGGAAGCCGGGTACAGCTCCAAACAGCTTCCCGATGAACTGGATGCGGATCTTAAAAACAATGCATTCGCAAATGTATGTTTTGACGGGCAATATTTCTATGATTCCGATCACGAGGTGGATGGTTCAAGCGTTAGTAACCTGGGGACGGCTGCCCTGTCGGCGGCTACCACGGCCCTGGCGGCCGCGAGCTACGGAGCTGCGCGTCTGGCCATCATGAGCTTCAAGGACGATGAGGGCCGGCCCCTGGGGCTGATACCGAATCTGCTTGAAGTGCCTCCGGCACTGGAGGCAACCGCCAAGTTGCTTCTTGAGAGTGACAAGCTCACCGACGAAAGCCCAAATCCCTACAAGGGCACGGCCATCCTGCTGGTAAATCCCAGACTTACATCGGCAACCGCATGGTTTCTGCATGTAACCAATCGCCCGCTGAAACCGTTCATCTACCAAGAGCGCAAAGCCCCTGTTTTCGTACAGCAGACCACGCCCGACAGCGACAATGTGTTTATGCGGAAAAAATTCCGCTTCGGCGTCGAAGCAAGGGCGGCGGGCGGCTATGGCCTGTGGCAGATGAGCTATGGCTCGACGGGGGCCGCATAATCGCATAGAGCATGGCGCATGGCGGGTTTACGCTGTGCGCTCTGCGATAACAAAAGGAGGATGGCATGATCAGAATTACCAGTAAACAGCATCTCTTCAGGCGGGCTGGAGTAGCACATCCCAAGGGGTCTTCCGAATACCCGCCCGACAAATTTTCCGCGGAAGAGCTGGCCGCGTTGAAAGCCGAGCCTATGCTTAAGGTGGTGGTACATGGAGAGGCGAAAAAGAAAACGGGCGAAGAAAAACCAGCCGCCGCCCCGGCAGAGGAGCCGAAGGCTGTTGAAACGAAAACTGCGACGAAACCCGAGGCCAAAACGGCCAAAGCCAAAGCCAAGGGGAAGGGTAAGTAAATGGCTTATTGCACTCAGAGCGATATTCTGGAGCAGATGGATGAGGATGTCTTGATCCAGCTCACAGACGACGATAACGCCGGGGAGGTGGACGATGCCAAGGCAACCAGGGCCATTGCCAACGCCGACGCCGAAATAGACAGCTATTGCGGCGCCAGGCATTCGGTTCCGTTTGCTACTGTCCCGGACATGATCCGTGCCTGTAGTGTGGATATCGCAATCTATAATCTGTATGCAAGACGGCAGGGCGCCGGGGAATCGGTAAAGGAGCGGTACGACAACCGCATCGCATGGCTTAAGGCGGTATCAAAAGGCCTGGCGACGCTGGGAGAGGATGATCCCGACGGCGTTCCGTCTGAAAACAACATGCCGGAAATCTCATCGAGCGATCGGATCTTTTCGCGCGAAACCCTGAAAGGCTGGTAACACCATGAAAGCCCTGCTAATCGCCATAAAGGCCCAATTACAAACCAGCTTGACCTATATCCGGGACTCGGACATCTACATCACGCCCCATGAAAATTACATCCCCAACGCGGTCCGGCCGCCGTGCGTGGGCATCAAGGATGGAACCATTCAGCGTACGCCGATCATGGGCGGATGTGAGGAAAGCAAAATGGCGGTCAAGATTGTCCCCTATGTGCAGCTCCAAAAAAACGAGGCAAGCATCATGGGCGATGCCGCGGCCGGGCAAAAAGGGGTGCTCGACGTTGCCGCCGACATCGAATCCGCTTTAAATAACAACCTTCTGAGCATTAGCGGCATGCAAGATGCATATTGCGACACATCGGCTGAAAGCGAGATGTTCGGAGACGACAGAGAAGCTCTGCAACGCAAAATCATCACGGTAAACTACGAAAAGGAGGGGTAACACATGCCCTACATGTTAAAGCAAAATCAACCGGAATTCGATGTGGTCGACGGTCCGATGGTCGGACATAAATTCCGGAGAGGGATTGTTTACGAGACGGTTCCTGACGGCGACAAAGGCCGGTTCGAGGAGGTTAAGGCGGCGGCGAAATCAACGGTTGCGCCTAAGGTTAAACCGCCTGCTGAAACTAAAAAAAACGCCGGCTCTGAGGATGACAAACCGGCATCCGTGGGGACGCCTAAAACAGGGAAAGGAGGGCCTGACAGATGAGATCCTGGAGAACGCAGCACAATTTAGTAGCGCTGTCCGCCAATAATGCGGAAACCGCGATCAATACCGAGCAGTCGGCGGACACGACATTTTTAGTGGCCAACGGCGATATGATCATGCGCGACCCGAAACGGGAAACGAATGAAAACGAGCTTACCGGAAAAGAGGAGGCCGATGCTATTTACAACCTTGGAGATCTGTCGAACTTCTCGTTCAATTTTGAAAAAGCCCAACCACAACATCTTGCGATGGCTTATGGGTTTGGCCTGGGATCCGTGGCCAGCGCGGCCGCCGGCAGTGGATATGCCCATACCATTACGCCTATCGCAAACGACCTGGACGCATCCAGGAGCAATCCATCCATGACGGGTGTTATGAGGGTCGGGAATCAGATAGTCAAGGGGCGGTTCGCATCCTTGTTTGTTGATTCGATAACCGCGAAATTCCCGCGTGGCAAGTTTGTCAGTTTGAGTGGGGCCATGTTGGGGACAGGCAAATTCACAAGCAGCGTAACGGAAGAAGTTGTCGCCGTCGTGCCTGACGCCGACCCTTTTTCCATCAGCACGTCCCTTACCCTTGCGTCCGCCGTGCAGGGCGCAACGGCTGCCGAGCGGCTGCAAAACGTACAGCGTATCCGGGTGGAACTGGCGACTGGCGTGTGGACGGAAGTGGAGTTTACCGCCGTATCTGCTGCCACGCCTGCCGTTGTAACCATTGAAGCTCTGAACGGTATCAGCACTGATTCGGTCAATTTTAAGGTTCTTTATATCCCGACTGAGCCCGCCTGGTGCACTTTCCCGTCGCAAATTAGCGAAACACCGCTGCGGGTAACGGACGCCACTTTTTATATGGGCGGCAAATACACTGCAGCAGGCGGATTCGAGGGTGGCCGGCAGTTTGGATGCGAAGTGGAGTCTGTCGAGCATAGCTTTCAAAACAACATGCAGATAGAAATGTGCATGGGAGGATCCGGCGCATATGCAGACCGGGGATTCCGCGACGGGCGTGTGCAGACACTGAAGGTGGACAGGGAATTCCGAGATTACATCCTGCAGCAATCCCTCGAAGATGGAGAGATGTTGTCCGCACAGATCGTGGCGGAAGGCCAGGAATTCGATACCGGCCACAATTATACGATAGCCCTTTATTTCCCGCAAATTGCGCTGTTGAAAGCACCCTGGTCCGCGAATGGGAAAAGGTTGGCGGAAGCGGGCGATTTCCGCGTTTTCGAGCATGCAACCGAGGGCAGCGTGAGGGTATTGGTCAAAAATTTGGTGGCCACGTACGCTGCTTGACCTGTATTTGGGGCCGACTGGGGTGCGTCCCTCATTAACAATGCCGAGCTGAACAGCGTTGTGATGATGGGAGCATAAACATGGCCCCACGGGGGGCCTATGGTTGTAGGCAGAGCTGTCATTTCACTCGGGCCGTAAACCAATTTGAAAGGAGAGAAGCATGTATGTAGGCGATTTAAAAAGACGAAGTGAAATTGAAATAACAATGCCGGGTGGTGAGACCATTACTCTTTTTTACCGGGATCCAAAACCCGATGAAGTCCGTGGATACAACAGCGAGAGTGTGCAACGAAAGGGCAATAAGATCGTAATGAAGCACTCCCAGACACAAGAAAAATATGGGTTGAAAATCCTGGAAGGCATTAAAGAGGGCGATTTTGGCATAAAAGGCCCTGATGGAAAACCCGTTTGTGTATCAAGCGATGACTCCTCTAAGTTTTATCGTCAAGACTGGAAAACTATCTTTTGCGAATACGCCCTTACGGCTGTCATCGCACTGGGGGCCGCCATATTTGGAGGTACCGAGGCGTCTGATCGGTCCGAAGAAGTAGGTGAAACGAGCGCCGACCAGGACTGACCGAGGATCTTCGGGCGTTGAGGGAGGGCCTTTGCGGTGATGAAGAGCGTGACAAATGTGAATTTGAGTACGGCAAAGGCCCTGAGCTCGAATGGACATGTGAGAACTGCCCCAAAAAGCCGCTCGAAGATCTTAACCCCTACACGATGAAGCTCTTAAATCTGCGAACCCTGAAGAAAGCGGGATATCCCTTGAAAGCAAACGATCTCTTATATGAGGAATGGCTGGATCTGGGAAGGGTTTGTAGCACCCTGGATACTGGATGTCCGTTTATGGGGTCGGGGAAGTCTGAAAGCGGTGGGCAGAGGACAGAGGACGGATCGGAATGAGTACTCCCCTGAAAATACAGATAATTGTGGACGATGACGGATCGGTCAAAGTCCGTAAATTCGGCCAGGAAGCGGAGAAAGCAGGCCGCAAGGGGGAAACCTCGTTTAAAAAAACCGGGAAGTCGTTGGATGACATGAACCGAAAGACGGCCTCGGCGACCAGCCATGTCCTCAAGCTGGCCGCCGCCGCCGTATCCATTGGGGCGCTGTATATTGCTTTCAAGAAAGTAATCGGCGCACTGGAAGAATACACGTCACTGGCGGGTGTTCAAACATCGGCAGAAACGCGCCTGGCTTCGGTTTTAAACGCCACGGGGTATGCAGCAGGGTACAACATCGACCAGCTCAAGGCAATGGCCGGCGCCATGCAGCTGGCCACCACTACAGGCGACGAAGTGACGCTGAAGGGGATGGCTATCCTCGCCACATTCAAACAGATCCGTGGTGAAGGTTTTGAGCGGGCTACGATGGCGGCCCTGGACATGGCCGAGGTAATGGAGGGCGACCTGAAGGGGTCTATCGTGATGATCGGCAAGGCATTGAACGACCCCATTGCCAACCTATCAGCCATGACTCGAGCCGGTGTTCAGTTTACGGCCGGCCAGAAAGATATGATAAAGCAGCTTTGGGAGACCGGAGAAACGATGGCAGCACAAGCCATTATTTTGTCTGAGCTGGAAAGCCAGTTTGGCGGCGCTGCAAAGGCTGCCAGGGATATCTTTCCGGGGGCACTTAAAGCCACTCAAAACGCACTGGGAGACGTGAAGGAAGAAATTGGTTTCATTATTGTGAAAAACCAATACTTCGTTGAATCCCTTGACATTGTTGAAGAATGGCTGATCGACCTAGGAGCGGAGATAAGGGCTAATCGGGAAGATTTTCAGGATCTGGCCAAGGACGGCGTTTTAAACTTAGTGGACGCTATAACATTGGGTGTAACTGCCGTCGGAATGATGATTACTTCTTTAAAAAGCCTGTCTGGATATTCTCTTTTACTGGAGGAAGTATGGCTGAAGATGAACGAGATCAACATCCTTATCGCGGATCCATTAGGCAACGACAAAATCTGGCAGCAGATGTTATTGGAAGTGAAACAGGCCCAGGTAGATGTGGCAAACGCCCAGGTGAAATTAGCCGAATCCCTTGAGGGCAGTGACGCCGCAACTGTGGCCGTTGTGAAACGTCTTCAGGAACTACGCGACAAACTGGCTGGAGTTGGTGTCAACGGCGTCGAAGTTGCTGGCACACTGGATACGGTAGTGGTCCAGGGCATCAAAGATGCCGGGGATGCGGCGAAGCAAAGCAAAAAAGACCTGGAAGCATTCGCGCAGGCAATGAACACCATCAACAATATCAGCACAGACGATTGGTTTGACTGGGAAGGCCTGGATAGATTCAAGAGAGACCTGAAATGGCTTAATAGTGAACAATTCGCCGCATCCGTCGCGATCGAATGGGAAGACCCCGAAGTGAACATCAAGGGATTAAGCAGTTCGTTGAATGACCTGTTCGAGCAGGCAAGTGGGTCGTTTGACGGCCAATCGTTTGGTGACTCCCTGGCCCAGGGCATCAACAATGCCGTTATTTCCATGCAAGAACTTCTTTCGATGTACGAGAAACAGGCCAAGATCATCCCCGAAATTGCCAAGGCCAGACAAGAGGCGGAAGCCATCAGCGATCTCGATAAACGAGCCAAAGCCCTGGCGCAAATCAACGACATCGAAACCGCCATGATCACCTCCCAGCTCTCCGGATACAGGCAGTTATTCGGGACAACATCTCAGTTGTTTGATGAGAACTCCAAAGAACGCGAAGCTATGCACAACATGGAAATGGCTATGGCTGTCGCTGAAATAGCCATGAGTATGCAAAAACAAATTGCGATAATTGCTACATATTTTACACAGGAAGCGGCTGCTAAAGGTGCGGCTGTTACAAATGCCATAACAGGTATTACCGCCCAAGCGTCCGTACCTGTCGGCGGTTTTGCCCTGGTCGCCGCAATGACAGCATTAATGGCCGGTGTTCTTTCCATTGGTGGCATCGCCTTCGGAGGAGGAGGAGGTGCTTCAGTATCCGCAACACCGGCCCTCCCATCCAGCACAGTATTAGGTGCCGCAGCAGGAACAGGAAGCGAGTCCATAGCCAATGCTTACGAGATGCTGGAAGAATTTCATGCCGAAGAATACGCGGCCTTGAGGGACATTTATGGTGAATTGCAAGACTTGAACCAGAATATCACAGGGTTGGTTACTGCGATTGTCAAAGGTGGGCTTGAGTTTTTTAATCAGTCCGCCACTACCGTTGAAACTACTCGATGGGAGTCTATCGGAAGTGCCTCCTCAATGGCCTTTTTAGATCCTGTTATAGGCAAAATTTATGAGTACATAGGGGGTATGTTATTTGGCGGAGATGTAACAACCACTCCGCTGTATGGAGGGATCAGCGTTGCCGACGTAAGTATCTCGGATGTTTTGGCCGACATGGAACTTGACGTTCGTCAATACCAGAACTGGTTAAAAGAAACCGAAGGTGGGCTGTTTGGAGGCGGAGGCTCAGAGTATTGGACAGAGGTCCAGGCGGCAAGTGATGAAGTTACGAAACTGTTCACAATGATCTTTTCAAATATCGCGGAGACTTTCGTCAATTTAAGTGAGGGCCTGCTTGACGGATCGAATATGCAAGCGGTCCTTGATTACGTCATGGATATTGGCCAGATCAACTTAAATGATCTGGACGCGGAAGGAATAAACGAGGCAGTCAATACCGCACTTTCCAATATGACCGACGAAATGGCCCAGGCTCTTTTCGGGGAAGCATTCGGACAGTATCAACAACTTGGAGAAGGCATGATGGAAACCCTTGTCCGGTTGGTAATGGAAAAAGAGGTTATCCTATCCGTACTTGAAAAAACAGGCTACGCATTTCAAGGTACAGCCGAAGAGGCCGTCGCCTTTACTCAAAGCCTAATCGAAATAGCGGGCGGGTTTGACGAATTGGTAAGCGCCTTCGAAACGTATTACGAGGCTTTTTACACCGACGCTGAAAAGCAGGCAGACCTTTATGAATACCTGACAACAGTATTTTCCGACATGAATCAAATTCTCCCGGCAACCCGGGAAGAATACAGGGCCTTGGTTGAATATCTGGCACAGGCGGGGGAAGAGTACGCAGAACAATACGTCACCATGCTTTCGCTTGCCGGGGCCGCTGATGAATATTACGACAGCCTTGAAGACACCCGGGACGCAATCAACCAGATCGCCATAGATGCATTCAACGATGAGTTAAACGCCCTGGCTTCCAATATGGAAAGGATATCGAGCATATTTCAGCAGGTCAACGCGGATATCGAAAAATACAACTGGCAGAGCGCCAACCCCGGGGCCGTGGACTCGGAATATCTTTTATCTCAGCTTACCACCATACAAACCAGGGGTGAAACCGAAGGATACACCGGGGCCGATTTGGAACTGGCCGCGCAGCTCATGAGCGATTGGTACTACACCAAGGCAGCCGAGATCGACGCGGCGGCCCAGGCCCGGCATTCCTGGACGGAAGTCATAGACAAAACCGTTGAATTGCTTGGCTCCATAGAAAGCACCATCGACAGCATAAAAAACAGCGCCCTAAATGTAAGCCTGCCCAAAGAGAAACTGGACGAAGCCGCCCAGGACTACACTCAGAAATTCGCGGATGCCATGACCGGCGACGCGACCAAGGCCCAGGATTACCTGGACTTCACCTCCACCTATCTGGGCACCGCCCAAGCCGCCCTGAAATCAAGCCCGGAATACCAAGCCGAATACGCCAGGGTCATGGCCGACCTGGCAACCTTGCAGGGGATGGGATTCACGGAAACCGTTGAGCACACCCCGACGGTTGACAACCCCGATGCCGATTACAGAGATCAGGCCTACTACGACGCGATGGACGCGTTAAATTCGCGCTTTGAACTTGCCGCCGAATATATCCACGATGCGATGCTGGACGTCCAGAATGACTTCCTTCTCACTATTGACTGGGCAAACTACAGTGGCAGCATGGCCGATGCCTTGGCTGCTTTGGATTCCATCGTGTCTCAATACGGGTGGGATAACACCATTACCCTTTCATGGATTTCAGATATGGCCGCCTGGGCATCGGCAGACATAGACACCGCAATCGGCATTATGGAGTATATCGCGGAACAATCCGGAGGTTGGGGAACACCGGCAACCTTGACGTTTATTGCCGATTTAGCATCCAACGTGGGCACCATTGAGGATGCTGGAACGATTCTTGCCGAAATATATGCACAAACTGAAGATTGGAATGCGACAGCATCTCTTACGTTTCTTGCAAACCTGGACCTATCGGGCTGGACCTATGACGACATGATGACAGCGATCGGGGCGTTAGTTACGGCCACCGGATCGTGGGATTCCCCAGCTGTCCTGGAATTCATCGCGAATGTGTCTTCTAACATAGGCACCATTGAAGAAGCCG
>Ga0208901_1000651_pt1 | contig 13817 bp, 15 predicted proteins | sample AntAceMetag02UKF_FD_184764 | JGI IMG/M metagenome (GOLD analysis project Ga0208901, IMG submission 184764) | Saline lake microbial communities from Ace Lake, Antarctica - Antarctic Ace Lake Metagenome 02UKF (SPAdes) (version 2) | ecosystem: Environmental > Aquatic > Non-marine Saline and...
AATCAGATGTGGGGGGTGAGGTAGGGGGGATCTGATTGAACCGGGGAAGGGCCGGGGGGCGGTTTCAGTCCGGGCCTGTAGGGGGTGAGGTAGGGGCGCCCGGACTGAAACCGGGTGGGGGGGAGCAGAGGGAATTGATAAAGTGGAGCGGAGGTGCCGCAGTACGCGGCGCCGAGCTCCTCGATTTGGTAGGTGTCCTGGATGGGTATTGACCTGAGGAGGGGGGTTGATCACCAGGTAAGACGAGGCCTGGCGCGGTTCTTGCGGCCGCTCCTGGAGGTGATTAAAACCGCATCGCGGTTTTAATCACCGGAAGGATGCTCCGAAGGAGCAAGGCCATCAGCAAGAAGCGTGACAGGCCGGCGCCCGCGCGGAGAAGGCACCAGGTTGCGGGGCGGGGGAGGGGGTTGGATTACTCTTCTTTTTCATTCTCAAAAGTATCTCTCATTAGATCGTTTGCGGTGCCTTTCTCTACTTCTCCTCGCGCGAATTCGTTTCTGGATTTTTTAATGTTTTCCGCAATCGCATCCCTCCTATGTTCTATCAACGTCCTGTTAGTGACCAGTTGTTCTACTCTTTCTTTCGCTGAAGGATCGTCAAGGATAGCCGCGGCCATCTCAGCAACAGATATATGTGTCATTGTGCTTTCTCCTCCCTGCCGGCGCAGTACTTGTTCTTATGCGCAAACCAGTGATTCACGGACTACAGCGGGCGGGCGGATGGAGACAAAGCGATCCTTGGAATAAAGATAGTCTTCACCGCTTTCGTCAACTATCCGGATCTCTCCATCTGCCCTGGCTTCCGCGTCAGGGATAACTTGATATATTTTGTGGCGCTCAAGGGACGCCAGATAATCTGAGTTATCCACGCAGACCACAAATCTTTTTTCTTTTTCATACATGATTAATCTTAAAAAGTAAAGCCCCAAGGTCGATTTCGAAAGCTTTAAACGGTTCGAAATGTCGCAAGGGGCACTTTTGAAGTTTTAAGTCTACCGGGTTAAACTACTCCCGCAAGTTCTCTTTGAGAGACTTCCTCCGGAGAGCTTTCTTGATCTTCGATAACTCCTTCAGCGGATACTTCTTCCTCCGGAAAGGAGATCTGCGAGCGATCACGGAACTCGTCGTAAGTGCTTTTAAAGTTTTTGATAAAATTAAAAAGCACCTCGTGATAAAAGCGGTCTATTCCCTCGTTGATTTTATCATCATCGTAAGGGGCCGCTAAATCACGGAGTTCCTGCAACAGATCATCGATCTGAAAGACAGCGTGTTTAATCCGGTCCGCGATCGGAGAAGTCGGATCCGCTAAAATCATAGAGAGATTCATATCCAGGGCCGACAAGTAACCGAGGATATCACCGAGTTTCAAATCCTGGTCGGAACCGGCTTCCATCCTGGAGATCTTACTGGTGTGACACCCCATGTGTTTAGCAACTTCAGTCTGAGTTTTCTCTCTGAGGAGTCTTTGAAGGATAAGTTGTTCTATCAACCTCCTGTTAGCGATTAGTTTTTCCACTCTCTCTTTAGCTGAAGGGTCGTCAAGAATATCGGCGGCCATTTCAGCGACAGAATGAGATATGCGTGCCATGATGTTTTCCCCCATACATTTCTGCGTTGGGTTATAAGTTACAAACTATTATTTTGCTTCGCGTATTTTTTTTACCAGCTTTTTAGCCTCATTGATGTCCTTGGATTGGCCCTCCTTAAATCCCATCCCAACAACATGAATAATTTTAGAGTCTTCATCGAAGTAGAGGTATATCCTGGTTTCCTTTGGACTTGGAATACCAGATTGACCTACTCGATAAACTCCACCACTTTCGGACCGAAGAGTTCCAAACTTCAACTTCCCCCCGATCTTTAAGCCCATATTAAGATACTTCTGGGCCGTCGCTATTTGTGCCACACAAGATTCAAATTCAGCCGTATGTTTCTTTTTAACTCTTTTGGCCTGGCTTTTCGTTATGAGAGTCCAATTGATTTTCCACATTCGAGATCACCAACTTGGTTTTAGAGATTAAAGGTTTTTGTTCATATACTACATAAAATATAACCCAAGTTGAAAGAATGTGCAAGTTTTTATTTTATTTTTGCGAATATTGCAATAACTTTTTTAAAAAAAGAGAATACCTTAACAATTAATAGTGATTGAAAAAATTCTTTGAGGCGTTAAATTTCGCCCGGACTTTTCCGTGACTCTCCCGGGGCTGGAAGGTCCCGAAGTTCCGGAGGCGGACCAGGTGACCTTGGTTCACCTGGTCCCGGATCGTCTCGATCACGGTCTCCAGGATCCGGGAGGATTCGGCCCAGGAGAGGCCGTGTTCCTTCCGGATCACTTCGGCAAGTTCGCGGTAGTTCATTCTCTCTCTACAACTTCAATCGTTTCAGTTCTTCGTCTATCCCGTTGGCTATGTCCCGGAGATTTACCGGGGGCTGTCGGAGGACCTGGTCGAGGGTCTGCTGCCAGGTCAGGGTCTCCCGGCCGACATGCTTCTGCAGGGCGGCCTCGGCGTCCTCCTGCAGTACTGTCTTCCGATCGTTGTCTCGGGTGTTGGCGGCGGCCTCCTCGATTACTTTCTGAATCAGCTCATTTATCCGTTGATTGATTGCCGCGATCGCGTCCTCGGAAGATCGGAGATCTTCCTGGTCGCTGATGTATCTTTTGATCACTGAGTTTTTGATGTAGTTAGATTGCCCGTCCATGATTCTCTCCTTGTTGTTCTGCTTTGGCTGCCAGCCTGAACCTCCGGAGAGCAAGTCTCCGGATCCGCTCGCTCAGCCGGCGCAACTCATAGGCCCTGACCAGGTCCTCCGATTTGGCGATCAGGGGGAGCATGACCTCTTCCAGCTCTCCGGTCAGCCGCTTGCTGGAGACCGCTTCGGCCTCCAGCCCGTAGAGGACCGGAGATTCGGGATCTCCCATCTCCAGGTATTTCTGGTTGTCGTATTTCCGGCTGTGGACGTCTTTGAGCCAGTCTTTGTTCTTGGCCTCCATGCTCTTGCCGGCCGGGATCCGGTAGCGGGCCAGGCGGACTTCCCTAGGGGTGAGCATATCGGGATGGATCAGGTCGAACATATGGATATTCTTGATCCCGTAGAATTTCAGATTCCGGACGAAGGCATCCCGGACAATCCAACCGCTCGGGTCATAGTCGACTATCCCGAAGAAATAAAACGATCGGCGGAGATTCACGCTCTGAGCCTTCAGTTCATCGACGAAATACTCCAGGCTGAGGACGGAAGGCTGGCCGCCCAGGGCAATGATCGATACCCGGTATTTCCCGGAGATCTCAGAGAGGAAAGATTGGTGGCCCAGCTTCTCGGAGAAGAGGACGATGTTGGCGTTGGCGCCCACCCGACGGTGGGCCTCGTTGTCGTCCCGGAAGCCAATGTCGGAGTATCGCATCAGGTCGAGGTCCCGGACCATGTGAACGAACTGGTAGACCAGTTGCTTGTACTGGTCGACGTCGTAAGCCAGAGCCCCGGCCCGGGAGAGGGTGGGTTTGATGTACATGTACCAGAAGGTCCGGATCAGTTCATTGAGCGGGGGTTTCTCGCCGTACCGGATCCGCTCCCGGACCTGCCAGATGATGTTCCGCATGAGGCGCGCCACGTTGACCGGGTACTTGGAGGCTCCCTTCTTGAAGTATTTCTGGAGCCACTCCCGGGACTGGTCATGGATCAGGTCGTCAAAATGGCGTATTCCGGCGGCCTTAAGGCGGTCTTTAAGCGATGTCTTCATTTTTAAGGGTTTGGGGCCGGACAAAGTTAAAAACGGCTTTAAAGCCATTTTACGGCCTTTAAATCCGGGTCTTTTATCAAGTAGAGCAGAAAAGAGGGACGATAGCAAATAAAAACCGTGAAGGCCGGGGAATACCCGGCCTTCACGGCATTATTTAGAGACATATCCAGCCGCCAGCATATTGTTCTGCCTTTCCAGATTCCACAGATCATCCACCATCCCGATAGATAAGATTGGATATTGTCCCAGGCAGGAGGGAGTGAAGGGCCATTACTATAATAACCACGGGTATCATGAGACTCTCAACAATGCACCGCCGGCGGATATGTACTTCGGGAGAACCGAGGAAATAATAACCAGAAGGGAGGTAATCAAGCGGGAGACTTGTAGAAAAACATTCCAAGCTTATTATGTTGAAATACATCTAACCCGATGCTAGTATACATGGTTAAGCGAATAACATTGAAGAGAGGAGGTCAATTATCAAAGGCAATTTATGCATAGTATCAAACCGGTTGCCGATAGTGCTGGAAAACGATAATGGGAACTGGAGGATTGAGCCGGGGAGCGGCGGTCTGGTTTCCGCCCTGGGACCGGTTCTCAAGGAAAGAGGAGGCACCTGGATCGGCTGGCCCGGCACTTCGGAAGATGTTCCTTTTCAGGAAATCTTTAAAGCTTCCCAGGAAAATATCGGCTATAAGATCGTTCCGGTCGACCTGGATTCCGATGAAGTGAATGACTATTACTACGGCTTTTCCAATGAAACCCTCTGGCCTCTTTTTCATAACCTGCTGGGCCGGGCGGTCTTCAACCGTGATCACTGGGAGATGTACTGCCGGGTTAATAAAAAGTTTGCGGATATTACCGCCGCCACCGCGGCGGAAGATGATTTTATCTGGGTCCAGGATTATCAGCTCTTACTGGTCGGCGAATACCTGAAAAAACAGCGGCCCGGCATTGAAGCCGGGTTCTTCCTTCATATCCCCTTCCCCTCCCCGGACATATTCTTTCGTTTGCCCTGGCGGCTGCCGATCATCCGGGCAATGCTTAGCTATGATCTGGTCGGTTTCCAGACCCGGAAGGACCGGCGGAACTTCATCCAGTGCGTAAAAAGCCTGCTCCCGCAAGCTCAAGTAAGTTTTAGAGCCCCTTATTCCAAGGTTGAATTTGAGAACCGATCTGTTCTGGCGGGGCCATTCCCGATCGGAATCGACTTCAACCGGTATAATGACCTGGCCAAAAGCCGGGAGGCGGAGCAAGCCGCCTGGTTCCTCCACGAGAAATTCCCGGAGCATAAACTCCTGATAGGAGTGGACCGCCTTGACTATACCAAAGGAATTCCCAGCCGGTTTGAAGCATTCGAGCTGGCTCTAAAAAAATATCCGGATCTTCATCAGAAAATATCTCTTCTGCAGGTGGTAGTTCCCAGCCGGATCGATGTCCCGGAATACCAGGCCATGAAAAGGAGACTCGACGAGATGGTGGGGAGGATAAACGGACTCTTTACCACTCTGGGTTGGATTCCAATTCATTATGTATTCGGCAAGCTGACCCCGGTCGAACTGGTGGCATATTACCGTTCCTGTGAGATAGCGCTGGTCACCCCTCTCAATGACGGCATGAACCTGGTGGCCAAGGAATACTGCGCCGCCTGCATTAACAACCGCGGGATCCTGATACTGAGCGAATTCGCCGGCGCCGCCCATCAACTCAGAAAAGGAGCCCTCCTGGTTAACCCCTACGATACCGAAGAGACCGCCGACACGATCCACCGGGCATATACCATGCCGGTCGAAGAGAAAGAAGGGCGGATGAAAAAACTCAGGAATCAGGTAAGGCGTAAGGATGTCCACCATTGGGTTCAAACATTTCTGCGGGCGGCCGAGGAGGCGGGAGAGAAAGAAAATTGAAATCTCTCCTGATGAACTGGCCCGCGGTCGCGGATCGAATCTCCCTGAGTGCTCATGTTCTGCTATGTTTCGACTATGACGGTACTCTCACCCCCATTGTCGATACCCCGGAGGCGGCACTCCTGCCGGAAGAGACCAGGGATCTCCTGCGCTCCCTCTCCCGCCACCCTCGCTACCGGTTGGCTATCATCAGCGGCCGATCCCTCCGGGAAATCAGATCCATGGTAGGAATTAACGGACTGATCTACGCTGGTAACCATGGCCTGGAGATGGATGGCAATTCTCTCCCGTTCATTCATCCGGCCGCGCGGGCCTCCCGTTCGGTGATTGAAGAATCGGCCAGAAAGCTCCACCGGGGATTGGCGGGAATCGCAGGGGTGCGGATTGAGGATAAGGGCCTTTCTCTAAGTATTCATTTCCGACTGGTCAAGCCGGAAGACCTTGATCTTACTCTGAGTATTGTCCGGGGTATTACCCACGGTCCGGTCGAACGAGGTGAAGTAAAAGTTTCTGCCGGGAAAAAAGTGGTCGAGATCCGGCCCCCGGTCGATTGGGATAAGGGGAAGATCGTGGACCGGCTGGCCCGGGAGATCGGCCGGGAAGAGTCCGCCGGCCCTCTTCTGACAATTTATACCGGTGATGACCGAACCGATGAAGACGCCTTCCGGGCCATCGGGGATTCTGGGGTCACGATTCGGGTCGGGGGAGCAAATGTGCAATCATCGGCCCGCTATTATCTCGAAGATGTAGCCCGGGTGAGGATTTTCATGAACAAACTGCTGGAATTGCAATGACGGATACCACCCCAGAAACCAGGATCATCGAAGATGCTTACCGGGAAGCCCTCCGGGTGGTTCAAGGATGCCTCGGCCCCGGGGGAATGAAGGCATCCGCGGCCGAACCGGGCTATCCCCAGGTCTGGAGCCGGGATACCATGATCACTCTCCTGGGCGCGGTCCTGCCGGGGGACTCCGCTATTAATCAATCCCTTGAGGATAGTTTTCAAACCCTGGCGGAGCACCAGACTCCACTGGGCCAGATTCCTAATAACTTCCACCTCATCTCTTTGCGTCCGAATTTCCAGGCCTATGCCGACAGCGGCCTCTGGTTCGTAATCGGAGCCGCGAATTACTATCAGGCAACCGGTTCGGCCGCATTTCTGGAACGGTATTACCCGGTTATCATTAAGACTTTGAGCTGGTATGAGTACCAGGATGTGGACCAAACCGGGCTGATTACCATGGCCGAAGGCGCGGACTGGGAGGATCTCTTCGCCGTCCGGGGGAAGGGACTCTATGTCAATATCCTGCACTATATCGCTCTTGGGAAAGCGGCGGACCTGGCCGGAGATATCCCGGATGCCGCGGAAGGAGAGATCTATACTGCCCGCGCCGCCCAACTGAAAAAATTGATCAACCGGCATTTCTGGTATGGCGGAGACCCGAATTATCTTCTGCCCCAGATTGAACCAAGTCTGGGAAACGAAATATTCAGCCGGGAGGGACTTGACAGCCTCGGCCGCAGTCATTCGGTTCCGGAAAAAACTTTGCTGAAAGACAGGTCATATTATCTGCCCTATCTCACCTTCCGGGGTTTCGGGGAATGGTTCGATTCGTTAGGGAACCTTCTGGCTATATTATCCGGGATCGCGGGAGAGCAACGATCAGATGAAATTATCAACCTGATAAAAGACCGCGGCCTTGATCGACCCGGGCCGCTGAAATCAATCTCACCCCCCGTCTTTCCCGGCGATCCGGACTGGAGATACTATTATCTTTTTAATGACCTCAATCGCCCTCACTGTTATCATAATGGTGGAATTTGGCCTTTTATCGGAGGATTTTATGTCGCGGCCCTGGTGAAAGCGAATAAGTTTCACGAAGCCGAGAGAGCCCTGGTTAATCTGGCGCGGCTGAACCGGGCAGGCCGCGGCAAACCATGGGAGTTCAACGAGTGGTTTGAAGGAGAGGCCGGTCGGCCCATGGGGATGGCCGGGCAAGCCTGGTCGGCGGGGATGTTTCTATTTGCCTATTACGCTGTTAAACGGCGAAGGACACCATTCTTCTAAAGAACTTAGCCCCGCCGACGGCGGGACAACTTCGTAGCGGCAGCCTTTAGGCTGCCAGTAGTGGCGACCTCAAGGTCGCCGCTACGAGCATTATTGTCCCGATATTTATATTGAACAAATCGGGATCCCGAAGTATTTCGGGGAAATTCCGAAGCAATACGTTATTGGGGGCAGAAATAAGCGATGCAGAAAGATACTCTTTGGTATAAAGACGCGATCTTCTATGAACTCCATGTAAAAGGATTCTTCGACAGCAACGCCGATGGAGTCGGAGACTTCCGGGGAATCGAGGCTAAACTGGATTACCTCCAGGATCTGGGTATCGACTGCATATGGCTGCTTCCGTTCTACCTCTCCCCTCAGAAGGATGACGGCTACGATATCGAGGACTTCTATAAGATCCAGCCTGAATACGGGACCCTCCGGGATTTCAAATCCCTGATCCGGGCCGCCCATAAACGGGAGATCAGGATTGTAACCGATCTGGTTATGAACCACACCTCGGACCGGCATCCCTGGTTCATCGAGTCCAGAAGTTCCCGCCGTTCACCCAAGCGTGACTATTATGTCTGGAGCGATACCGACCGGAAATATCAAGACGCCCGGGTGATCTTTGTCGATACCGAGGAATCAAACTGGACCTGGGATAAGAATACCGAAGAGTATTACTGGCACCGTTTCTTCAGCCATCAGCCCGACCTGAACTATGACAACCCCCGGGTCAGAACAGCCATGCTGAAGGTTATCAATTACTGGTTGCGGACGGGACTCGATGGATTCCGGTGCGACGCGGTGCCTTATCTTTTTGAGAGAGAGGGTACCAATTGCGAGAATCTGGCGGAGACCCACGAATTCCTTAAGGAATTACGGAGCAAAATCGACGCGACGTTTGAAGATAAAATATTAATCGCGGAGGCAAACCAGTGGCCGATCGATGTCCGCCCTTACTTCGGAGACGGCGATGAATTCCACATGGCCTTCAATTTTCCGCTGATGCCCCGAATTTTTATGGCCCTGAGAGAAGAGAGCCGCGCCCCGATAGAGAATATCATGAATGAGATCCCGGATATTCCCGCTTCCTGCCAATGGGGTCTTTTCCTCCGCAACCACGATGAACTTACCCTGGAGATGGTAACTGACGAAGAGCGGGATTATATGTACCGGGAATACGCCCGGGATCCGAATATGAGGTGCAATATCGGGATCCGCCGGCGGCTGGCGCCGCTTCTGGATAACGGACGGCGGCAGATAGAATTGCTTTACAATCTACTCTTCACCCTCCCGGGGAGCCCGGTCATCTATTACGGAGATGAGATCGGGATGGGAGATAACATCTATCTGGGGGACAGAAAGGGTGTCCGGACCCCGATGCAATGGAACGGATACCGGAACGCCGGATTCTCTCTCGCCGACCCGGCAATGCTCTACAGCCCGATCAATATGGATCCGGTTTACGGCTGTCAGAGCATTAACGTAGAGGCCCAGAGCCGGACCTCGACTTCCCTGCTGAGCTGGATGAAGCGGATGATCCAGACCCGGAAAAAATATGCCGCGGTTTTCGGGAGCGGGGATCTGAGATTTATCCCTTCAAAAAATCTCAAGACGCTTACCTATATCCGGCAACATGAAGACCAGATTATCCTGGTTGTCAATAATCTCTCGAGGTTTACCCAGCCGGTAGAACTCGAATTAGGCGAATTTGAAGATTTTATCCCGGTAGAGCTTCTGGGGCGGACCGAATTCCCGCCGATCGGGCAGCTCCCGTATTTCATTACTATCGGTCCTTACAATTTTTTTCTTTTCCAGCTCCTTCCCGGATCGGAAAAAGCCGCGCGGAATCTGAAGAGGATGGTCGACGGCAAAAAGAGAAAAAGACGCGCAAAACGAGAGCATTGATATCATGATTCGAATCCGACGGGCTTATAACTAGGCGCTTCCTTCCGACCGGCGCCGCATACCGACAGTCCGTCAGCCCTGATTATATCGAGGAGGTCGTTCGGTCGGTCACCGATGATCCGGTCCGGTTCCGCCCCCTACGGTACATCAAGACAACTGCGTGGACACCTTCACCCCTCTCGACCGCAACGCCTATCAGGCGGTGCTGGCGGCTGTCGACGTGGTTCTGACCGCGATGGACGAGATCCTGGCCAGCCGTCGGGTAGCCTACGCCTTCTGCCGCCCGCCCGGTCATCACGCCGGACACCGGACCTTCGGAGGGTTCTGTTATTTCAACAATGCCGCCATCGCCGCCCAGCAGCTTAGCAAATGGGGTAAGGTCGCCGTCATCGACAACGATTATCATCACGGCAACGGCACCCAGGACATCTTCTATTGCCGGGATGACGTTCTGACGATATCGATCCATGGCCACCCGGCCATCTTGTGTGACGTCAGATCCTCTTGGACAAAAACAGGCTAAAATTCAAGAGATGGTTTCAGGTATAATCGCCACCGAAAGAAGGTGACAGATGGAAGAGAAACCTAAGAGGATTAGAAAATGGGGACGATTCTCTAATGATTGAACCGAGCTCCCGCGCCACACCCCGGGAGATATCGACATCGAAACCGGCCAGCTCGCCGTTCCGGTCATAGAAGCTGAAGGGGGGATATTTACCGGTTAGGGCCACGGTAAGGCGCTTCGGCGCGGGGGCTTGGCTCTGTGAAGGTGAGGAGAGGGCCGCCCGCCAGAAAATCGTGGCCGAGATGAGCAGAATAACGGTAAGGATAATTCCTGGTCTCAGCCGATTCATAGGTAAATTAAGCCATTCCTGTATCTTAATGATCACGACATTTCCTTGCTATTCATATAGACCGACATATTTTACCTCCACCTGAAACCTAACGATCAGCATGACCGTACAAGTCAATGCTCTTGTTAGCACACGTTTATGATCCCTTGCCGCAGCTCCGAACAGTCTCCTTGATCGCGGGAATCAAGCTGGGCACAACACTCAAAGAAGTGATACCGCACTCCACGAGCCTAGACACGGCTTCGGAACGCCCTGCCAATTCGCCGCAGACCGAGAGGGGAACATCGGGAACGTCATCATGGACCGTGCGAATAAGGCGAAAAATAACATCGTGGATGTCATCGAAATAGATATCAACGGCTTCATTCTCACGGTCAGCGGCAAACGAGTACTGTGTAAGATCGTTCGTGCCGAAGCTCAGGAATTCTGCGTACTTCATGATGTCAGGAGCACTGAGGGCTGCCGCCGGCGTCTCAACCATGGCGCCGATTTTAGGCATGCGCGAAGTTGTGCCTTTTGATGTTAGCTCCTTGAGAACCTGGTTCACTACCTCGATGTCGCTTGGCAGCGTTACCATCGGCACCAGGATATGCAGGTCAAAAGATGATGAAAGCTGTAACAATGCCTCCAACTGCGTGTGCAGGAGTTCCGGGTGTTCCCGAAGGAAACGGATGCCGCGTTGTCCCAATGAGGGATTCCGTTCTCTTGGCATTTCTAGAAAGGGAAGCGGCTTGTCCGCACCGACATCAAGCAATCTGACGTAGACGGGCAGACCTTTGGCCGGCTGTAAAGTCTCCTGCATTTCCTCATAAAGCTCTTCCACACTCGGGGGCTTCTGACGCCCCAAGTACGCCTGCTCAAGGCGGTAGAGACCAACTCCGTCAGCACCGTTTTCGACTGCTAACCGCGTATCCTCTGCGTCGCCCACGTTCGCGAGAACTGCTATTCTTGTTCCATTCGCCGTCACGGCGGGCCCATGCGCCCGTTCGCGCGCCTTTGCGCTTGTCCGCGTCTGCCGCTCCCGCTTCGCGTGGAAGGATTTCTTCTGCTTCGCGGTTGGATTAATGATAACTCGGGCCTCATCTGCATCGACGACAGCGAAAGAACCTTCAGAGACTGCTTCAAGCAGGCCACGGATGCCGGCGATACACGGAAGGCCCATTTCACGAGCGAAAAGTGCTGCGTGAGAGCCTTTGCCTCCAATCTCCAGTAAAGCTGCAGCAGCGGTATTCCGGGCAAGAAATACCGTGTCCGACGGCAACAGGCGTCTTGCCACCAGGACACTGCCTCGAGGTATGTTCGCGAGGGCATGCGCATGGACACCGGCCAGCGCAGATACAATCCGTCGCGCCAAGTCCCGCATGTCATCGCTCTTCTGTCTGGCCACATCAGCTTCCATGGATTGGAACCGACGCTCCCAGCGTCGGAACACGGTTCTCACCGCGCTGCCTGCACTAACTAATTCGTCTGTGATCTCCTTCTCAACTTCTGTCCTCAAGCTCGGATCTTGTACCATGGCCAAGTGCGCGAGAAAGACACCCGAGAGCTCCGAATCGATCTCCTTCTCAACGCGCTCCGCTAATATGCTCAAGTCGTCAGAGATCTGCAGAAGAGCCCGATCCAGACGTTCCAATTCATCTTCAACCTGGGTATCGTCGATATAGTAGAACTGATCAAACCTGTTCAGCACGTCCCGGTAGACAAATATCTGTCCCTCACCCAAGCCGAGCGAAAGAGTCTTGCCTGAAAGCGTCATGGTTGTTTCCGTGTCGTCCATCTATGATCCTTCTCGTGCTAACGTCTGCCTTGACCATCAGAATGGACCGCGCTTGCGCGGTTCATTTGGTAGCGGTCTAAGTGCTCCGTCACATAAATACGGTGGCATTCGATCGTCTATGCATCCCGATCTGCTGCGTTGCTCGTCGGTCAAATACTATAGAGTATTCTTCCTCCTCTCGCCTTGCATATCGGGCGCCTCTGAAATAGACGACTTTTTGGCCGCCCAAGCCAACCCACCTGGCCCACAAAAAATCTCACCAAAACGAAATATCATTTTTATTCCTTCAATCGGGTAGTTAAAACTAACTTTTAAGATAACATTAAATAACAGATTCAAAAAGAAACTTTTTTCTCTTAAAAAAAGTATTTCTATGACATTGATAACTCCAAAGGTACTATGACACTCTGCGTACACGTCTTCCAACCTATGAATAGGTTTTAATTTTAGCGCGCACCCTCATTATTTCCAATTACCAATAGCAACGAGCAAATCCTGACCCATTACCACCCAGGCCCGGCCCATCTTAACGGCTCGGAGCTTGGCGTCGGCAATCCAGCGGCGGAGGGTCAGGACTTTGACAACGTCCAAGCCCTCCTCGATCTCTTTTAGTGAGTATGCCGTATCTCGTTCAATGTGTAGAGCCATGTGACTATCTCTCCTTTAGCGGGATTTTTCTGTGGCTTGTAAACTTACTTTGAAAGAATTGTTTATGCCTGAATATGGCGTTATTTTTTTCTTTTGAGATACTGCCCGATGGCTATATTGAACAACTCCGACAGGCCCTGGCCTTCATGTTTTGCTTTATCTTTGAACTCCTGGAGAAGTTCCTGGTCAATATGGAAGGTTGCCCGGACCGCGTTTTAAAGAAGCTCCGATCTCTCTCCCCCTGCCTGGAGAGGGCACCATCTTTCTTTCGCTTCTCATACCGCCCTGGGTGGATCTGCCGGCCGGTTTCCGAACTGGTCGGACTATTCGATGCTGACTGCTTGTCAGGCTTACCTGGTAAACTTAGTTTACTAAGTTTACCGACTTCTTATAATTTTTCCAACGGAATCGGAACATATCCGTAATTTCGGCCCCCTGAACCGTACCTGTTTTCCCCCTATGATCGATCCGGTACAAAATTAAGAAATTTTTGTACCATCTGTACCGTCTTTAATACCGGCGATCCCTCACCCATAAATTCTTATCCGGTAGTTTTCCCCCTGATCAACCTGTTACAAAATTTTCTTAATTTTGTAACATCTGTAACATTTCCAAAGTTAGTGATAATAATGCCGGTTCAGGAGTGCATAAGCCCTCAGACACCCGTCACGGCGTTTTCTTTCCCGGGATTGACGTTGTACCCTTCCGGAAATCACGGTTTTTCGGTCTTCCGTGTGAAAAAATCATTTCGGATATTGGCCCTATTTTCACCTCTGATTATGGTACTGATAATTAATGTTTTTAGTACCATGCGAAGCCGGTTATTTATACCGACGCGGCCTTCGCCACCAGCTTGGCAACTTCACCGCCCCGATCCTGCCGGTTGTCATCATAGAATCGGAGAACCTCATAGCTCTTGTGCC
>Ga0208901_1000652_pt1 | contig 13816 bp, 13 predicted proteins | sample AntAceMetag02UKF_FD_184764 | JGI IMG/M metagenome (GOLD analysis project Ga0208901, IMG submission 184764) | Saline lake microbial communities from Ace Lake, Antarctica - Antarctic Ace Lake Metagenome 02UKF (SPAdes) (version 2) | ecosystem: Environmental > Aquatic > Non-marine Saline and...
ATCTGAAAATCGGATGCTGAAACTGGAAATTCGAAACTGGAAATTGGATAACACATCCGAATTAATGTGCTTTTTTCTAATTTCCAATTTCCAGTTTCCAATTTCTCTGCGAAAACGAGAAATCACGAAAGTGTAAACTACTTTTTGGCTTAAATGAAGGATGCCAAAGATTTCTAGGTTTTCCTAAATCTGAAGGCATCGTAGATGTATCGAACACCATGGAGAAAGCCCTCCACCCGATTTTCAGCAACGTATTGTGATTATAAATTTATGGCATGCTTGATGCAATTGGTGCATTTGAAGAGAGACTTAACGGACGGAGATGGTCAGCGTTGTGGGTAAAAATATAACTGAGAAACTTGAAATCACGAATCAATACCGGAGAACTGGGATGAAACTATTTTTTAGACGTGCCATTTTTGTAGTCCTATTCATTATGATTGCCGCTGGGGGCTGGCTGGCATATGAACGTTGGATCAAGAAAGAACCTTTCCCTGACGGCATCGCTTCAGGAAACGGTCGCATTGAAGCTACGGAAATCGACATAGCAACAAAGTTCCCAGGCCGTATCTCTGAGGTTCTTTTTCGTGAAGGGGATTTTCTGGAAGCGGGCCAGGTCGTGGCCCGAATGGATGCAAAATCACTGGAGGCACAGCTCAGGCAGGGGAAGGCCTCCGTCGAACAGGCGCGGCATGCAAAAAGTTATGCCTTCGCACTTGTAAGGCAAAGAAAGAGCGAGTTGGGTGTTGCTCAGAAGGATTATCAGCGTTTACAGGCAGCATATGAATCAAATAAGCGTGCCATCGCAATCAAGCAGCTTGACCATGACCAAGCGGCAATGGAAGCCGCATTAGCCCTGCTTGCCGAGGCCGAAGCAAAGGTTCTGGAGGCAGACGCGGCGATTAATGTTTCTATCGCAAAGACTGAAGAAATCGAGGCGAACATCAATGACAGTATTCTTAAAACCCCTATCAGGGGAAGGATCCTTTATCGGTTGGCTGAACCGGGAGAAGTTCTGGCCGCCGGGGGTAAGGTCCTTACGGTGCTTGAACTGACCGATGTATACATGACCATCTTTTTGCCGACCGCGCAGGCCGGCAGGGTGCGGATAGGGGCAGAGGCCCGGCTTGTTTTCGACACATTGCCGGATATTACGGTCCCGGGCAAGGTCTCCTTTGTTGCACCGAACGCCCAGTTCACGCCCAAGCAAGTTGAAACCAGAACAGAGCGGGAAAAGCTCATGTTTCGCATTAAGGTCAAGATCGATCCTGAATTACTGATGAAACATTTGGAGCAGGTGAAGACAGGGGTGCCGGGTGTTGCCTATGTGCGTCTGGACCCGGAATCCGAGTGGCCGGAGGATATAAAGCGCAGGTCATTGCCATGAGCAAGACGCCTGATTGCATAGCGTGTGTTGCAGATCTCAGCCATCGTTATGGCGATACTTTGGCTGTTGATGCTATCAATCTGGAAATTCCTGCGGGATGCATGGTGGGGCTAGTCGGCCCTGACGGTGTGGGCAAATCCAGTCTGCTGGCGCTGATTTCCGGCGTACGAAAAATCCAGCAGGGAACCGTGGAAGTTCTCGACGGAGACATTGGGAAGACCCGTCACCGCACCCAAGTTTGTCCACGCATCGCCTACATGCCCCAAGGCCTGGGTCGCAATCTCTATATGACCTTGTCGGTCTTTGAGAATATGGATTTCTTTGGGCGCCTGTTCGGCCAGGATCGGGAAGAGCGCAAAAGGCGCATCGACGAGCTGCTTACCGGCACCGGTCTGGCGCCCTTCAGGGACCGCCCTGCAGGCAAGCTTTCCGGGGGGATGAAACAAAAATTGGGTCTGTGCTGCGCGCTTATTCATGACCCTGACCTGCTGATCTTGGATGAACCCACCACCGGTGTCGATCCTCTTTCCCGCCGCCAATTCTGGGAACTCATCAATCGTATCCGTGCACGGCGCAAAGGCATGAGCGTGTTGGTATCCACCGCCTACATGGAGGAAGCCGAAGCGTTTGACTGGCTGGTGGCCATGGACGATGGCAAGGTTCTTGCCACCGGCACCCCAGAGAAGTTACTTGAGCAAACCGGAACCAACGATCTGGACTCGGCCTTTATTCACTTGCTGCCGGAGGAAAAACGCAGGGGGCATAAAACCCTGGTAGTTCCGCCACGCGTTGCCCAGGCCGACGGCCCGCCGGCTATCAAGGCCGAGGGACTGACCCGGCGTTTCGGCGATTTCACTGCTGTGGATCATGTAAATTTCGAGATTGAGCGCGGCGAAATCTTCGGCTTTCTCGGCTCCAACGGTTGCGGCAAGACAACCACTATGAAGATGCTCACCGGTCTGTTACCTGTTTCAGAGGGTAAGGCAAAGCTATTCGGCCAATCTGTGGATGCACACGACTTGGAAACCCGCAAGCGAGTGGGCTTCATGTCCCAAGGGTTCTCGCTCTATAGCGAACTCACTGTACGGCAGAACCTGGAGTTGCATGCACGCCTCTTCCATTTGCCCAAGGAACGAATTGCAGCACGGGTCAACGAGATGGTAAATCGCTTTGTTCTTAAGGATTTTACGCATACCCTGGCCGCCCGACTGCCCCTCGGTATCCGCCAGCGTCTGTCCCTGGCCGTTGCTGTAATCCACGCGCCCGAGATGCTTATTCTTGACGAACCCACCTCCGGAGTTGACCCGGTGGCCCGTGATAGTTTCTGGGAATTGTTGATCGATCTCTCCCGTAACCAGGGTGTTACCATTTTTATTTCCACCCATTTCATGAACGAGGCCGAACGTTGTGACCGTATCTCGCTCATGCATGCTGGTAAGGTGTTGGCCCAGGGTACTCCTTCTGAGTTGGTCCGCGCTCGCAGTGCCGATACCCTGGAAGAGGCCTTCATTGCCTATTTGGAAAATGTTGGGAGAGAGGCGCCGGAGGACGCTGACAGGAACGCTGCGCCGATCCCTGAGCCAACACCCGTTAACGAGCCGGCGAAGTATGGGTCCGGCCCGCCTTCTAGTTTGGGGCGAATTTGGGCCTATGTGCGCCGAGAATCCACAGAGATTCGCCGAGACCCCATACGTCTTGTCTTCGCATTACTTGGTCCGCTTATACTCATGATCGTGTTCGGCTACGGCATTTCTTTTGATGTGGAAAACCTTCCCTACGCGGTCCTGGATCGGGACCAGACTCCCGAAAGCCGCACCTTTCTTGAGAATTTTGAGGGCTCCCGCTATTTTGAAGAACGACCGCCAATCAATGATCTTACCGAGATGGAACACCGTTTGCGAAGAGGCGAACTGAGGTTGGCGATTGAAATTCCGCCGGATTTCGGTAAGGATTTAAAAAAAGGGAGGCAGCCGGAAATCGGAGCTTGGCTGGACGGTGCCATGCCTTTTCGGGCTGAGACCAGCCGTGGCTACGTGCAGGGTGTTTATCTGAGTTATCTTAAAAGTCTCGCCCGCCGTGAGCTCGGTGAAGAGATCTATCCTTTGTCGGTTGATATCGAGACCCGCTACCGCTACAATCAAGATTTCAAGAGCGTATTCGCCATGGTGCCCGGCGTAATCATGTTGATCCTGGCCGTGATTCCTGCCATGTTAACCGCGGTGGGAGTGGTGCGGGAAAAAGAGCTGGGTTCCATCACCAACCTGTACGCCACTCCGGTGACGGGCTTGGAATTCCTGCTGGGCAAGCAGTTTCCATATATAGTTATCGCGTTGGTAAATTTTTTGAGCCTCATGTTATTGGCTCTGTTTCTATTTCGAGTCCCAGTGCAGGGGAGTTTTTCAGCATTGGCCGTAGGTGCGATACTCTATGTCATCTCCACCACAGGATTCGGCCTGCTGGTTTCCACCTTCGTTAAAACCCAGGTGGCGGCGATTTTTGGCGCTGCCATTATCACCCTTATACCTGCCGTTAATTTTTCGGGATTCCTTAAGCCGGTGGCATCTCAGTCCCTCACCGGCAAGGCCATGGGCTACAGCTTTCCGAGCGTCTATTTCGATCACATCAGTGTCGGCACGTTTTCGAAAGCTTTGGGGTTTGGTGATCTATCCATCTACTATGTGGCGTTGATGATATTCATTGTCGTGTATCTAGGCCTCGCTAGGCTGTTACTCAGAAACCAAGAGCGTTAAGATGGGAAAGCAACTCAGTAATATTTATCGCTTAGGCATCAAGGAACTCATCAGTTTGCGTTCGGATCCGGTGATGGTGCTCCTTATCCTTTATGTTTTCACAGTGGCCATATATACCGTCGCCACAGGGGGATCCGTTGAGATTGAAAACGCCTCTATCGCAGTCGTCGATGAGGATCGTTCACCGTTATCCAGGCGCATCGGCGCCGCCTTACTGAAGCCTTATTTCCATGCCCCGGCGAAACTCGGCGTGGAAGAAATCGATGCTGCCATGGCTACCGGGCGTTACACTTTTGTCATCGATATCCCACCGGACTTCCAGAAGGATGCCATGGCCGGTCGCAGTCCAGCGATCCAGGTCAACGTGGATGCCACCGCTGTCAGCCAGGCAGGAATTGGCGCTGTTTATCTACAAAACATTATTGCCCAGGAAGTCCTGGCGTTTATGCAAAAACAGGACGTCATGCTCACGCTGCCGGTTGATTTAGTTGTTCGGGCAAAATTTAATCCCAATCTAAGATCATCATGGTTCAACGCCGTCATGGAACTTATAAATAATGTGACCATACTGGCCATTCTCCTCACCGGTGCTGCGGTGACCCGGGAACGCGAACACGGAACGATAGAACATTTGTTGGTCATGCCTTTACACCCCGCTGAGATAATGCTCGCCAAGGTGTGGGCCAACGGGTTAATCATCGTCATAGCAGCCACGTTATCACTTTACCTCGTCGTGCATTGGCTGCTCAATGTTCCTATCATGGGATCGGTATCCTTGTTCGTGTTAGGGACGGTTATGTATCTGTTTTCGGTGACTTCGCTTGGCATTTTTCTGGCCACCCTTACCCGATCCATGCCTCAGTTCGGATTGCTGGCGATTCCAGTTTTCGTCTCCATGTACCTCTTGTCAGGCGGCACTACGCCCCTGGACAGCATGCCGGAGTGGCTCCAAATAGTGATGCAGTTTTCGCCGTCGACTCATTTTGTCAGCTTAGCCCAGGCCATCCTCTATCGCGGCGCAGGATTAGACGTAGTATGGTCGAGTTTGCTGGCCATAACTGCCATTGGCGCTGTGTTCTTTTTAGTAGCCTTAGGTTTATTTCGCAGAACCGTGAGCTTGACACAGGTGTGAGGACAGAGGTGACGGTGTGATGTATTGATTGAGTTGGTTTAACCAGGTGTTTAATCAGCGAAACAGCACATCTTGACCCCGTTGATGCGCTGCAGCAAGAATAATAATATTACTAAGGTGGTCACTATGAGCGTCATAAAACAAAATATTTCCCGCCATTTTATCAACCGTGTAACAATAGTATTTTCCGGCCTTACCATATTCGGGCTCTTGCTTTCGGGGTGCGCCGCTGTAGGCCCCGATTATGTACCGCCAGAAGTATCGGCGCCAAAAAAGTGGAGTGCTTCACTGGCAGGTGGACTGTCTGCTGAAGCTATGGACCCAGAAAATATGGCCAATTGGTGGTCAACTCTCAATGATCCCACCTTAACGAGTTTAATCGAACGCGCAGTTGCTAACAATCTGGACCTGCGCCAAGCCCAGGCGCGCGTTCGTGAGGCCCGAGCTCGCCGCGGCATTAGCCAGGCGCGTCGCTTCCCGACCATCGGCGCCGGCGGCGTCGGCGGCCTTGTCAATGTGGTCCGCAGCAGTGAAGAAACCGGCAGCGGTACCGAGACGGACTTATACGCCGTAGGCTTTGATGCCGGTTGGGAACTTGATGTGTTCGGCGGTGTTCGACGCTCTGTCGAGGCAGCCGAGGCAGCGCTTGAGGCGAGCAAAGAGGGTTTGCACGATGTCATGGTGAGCCTGCTCGCCGAGGTTGCCTTGAACTACGTTGAGGTGCGTTCGTTTCAGACCAGGTTGTCCATAGCGGAGGCAAATCAAAAGGCCCAGGAAGAAACATATGGAATTACCCAGGCGCGGTATAAATCAGGGCTGACGAGCGATCTTGATGTAGAACAGGCCAGGTACAATCTGGAGGGGACCCGGTCGAAGACACCCCCCTTGCAGATCGGGCTTGAACAGGCCAGGAACCGGCTCGCCGTCCTGCTGGGACAGAACCCCGGCACACTGAAAGATGAATTGACTGAACGCAAAGACATTCCGATAACACCCCTTGATGTCGCCGTAGGGGTGCCGGCGGAAGTTCTACGGCGCCGCCCCGATGTCCGCAAAGCCGAAAGCGAACTTGCCGCACAGTCGGCCCAGGTTGGCGTTGCCACCGCAGAACTCTATCCCAAATTCATGCTGACCGGCTCGATCGGTCTCGAAGCCTTGTCGCTCGGCAACTTGTTCTCGACAGGAAACCGGGCATACGGGATAGGACCGTCGTTCCAATGGAATATTTTTGATGGGGGGCGCATACGCCAGAATATCAAGGTGCAGAGCGCACTGCAGGAACAGGCATTGCTCAGTTATGAGGCCTCGCTGCTCACGGCGTTGGAGGACGTCGAAAATGCGCTTACCGCTTACGCCAAAGAACAGACCAGGCGTCAGTCACTGGCGGAAGCATCGCGGGCTGCCCAGTGTGCCGTCGAGCTTGCTCAAAATCAATACACCTCAGGTCTTATTAATTTTCAAGCTGTGCTGGACGCGCAGCGCGCATTGCTGTCTCTTCAGGATCAGTTGGCACAGAGTAAAGGAGCCGTGACCTCCAATCTCATCAGGCTGTACAAGGCGCTCGGAGGGGGGTGGACATCCTTAGAGCCTGCTTCAGAAAGCTAAGTTTATAATCTTCAGCTCAACCGATTCACGGCAATTTTGTCCCATCATTCTATTTTGACTCTTCTTCCCAATGCCTTGCCTTTGGCAAAACCACGGTGAAAACGGATCCTTTCCCCGGTTCACTCTCAACAACGACACGTCCCCCATGCCCCTCCACAATGGCCTTTACCGCCGCCAGTCCCAAACCGAAACCCTCTTTTTTCTCTGCATCTCTGCCTCGACGAAAACTATCAAAAATATACGGTAATTCATCCCGTTCTATGCCCATCCCTTCGTCCTTCACCTTGACCACAACCTCTTCAGCAGTTTCATGGGTGGTTATGGTAATCGTTCCCTTTCCATTTGAAAATTTAATGGCATTGTCTAAAAGATTGGTGAAAACCCTGCGCAACTGACTGGTATCCAGCATAATAATCGGCAATTCTTCGTCATTTTCAAGCACCAGAGTCATTCCGGATTCCGATGCCTTTAGCTCGTAGGAATCTGAAAGCTCCATCAATTCTTTGTCTAAAGATGTGGCGCTGAAGTTTAATTTCAATGTTCCCGTCTGCAATCTGGAAAACTCCAGAAACTCGTTGATCAGGGATTCAAGTTTGCCGGATTCATTTTTGATAATGCCAAGATATTTTTTTTGCTTTTCCGCATCAATCTTTTTTGCTTTCCTCAAAAGACGAATGACAAACCCTCCGATAATGGTGAGAGAGGACTTCATATCATGAGCGAACATGGAAATAAGATTACCCCTTTCCCGTTCCAGACTCTTTAAACGCGAAATGTCATGAAAGGACTCTACACCCCCAATGAGATGATCATTATTGTCAAACAACCCTGCTGTATTTATACGAACCGGAATCGTTTCCCCCCATTTATTAACGATTGTCGTTTCAACAAGGGATACGGGTTTATGCCCGTTCAGGACGGTTTTTAAAGGGCAATTGGCAAGGCACATGCCCCCTTGAAGGATTTCACCGCAATACTTCCCCAGTGCCTCCCTTTTAGAATATCCGGTTATTTTTTCGGCCCAGGGATTCATGCCGGTAATCTTCAGATCTGCGTTAACCGTAAGAACCGCGGCAGGAAGGCTATCGATGACAAATCTGTAGAAGGCAACATCACGGAGGTCGTTGTTATCTCCAGTGGTCATATCCGAATCTTTAGCAGTATTGATCATAAGGCTTCCCCTTCATGGCTGACATAGAGTAGGTAAATCACGCCATCAACCTTCTCCAGACCTCGTCAAATAGTTAAGTCGTCGAGTCGTTGAGTCGTTGAGTTGGAAAATTAACATGTGAAATCAACCATGCCCATTCAGCTCCATCAGATGTCCAATTCTGGGGTGATAGGAATAACCTCGAATAATATCGACTTAACCACTTTCCTACTCAACTACTTAACGAAGTTTGTACTTTCAATACCCCAAATAAAGGAGGATAGTTAGTGTCTGAACGAAAAGCCTGTTCAGGCACTAGTTAGTAAACATTCCGAAAGCTCGGTTAGAAGCTGCTGGTGTACCCCACTGGCGGATGCACGTGGAATTCAGGGGAGAGCAGGCGCGCCCCGAACGGCGTATAATGCACTGCCATGGCAACAAAGAGCGCGGCAATAATCCCGGGGATGCGCCTGCGCTCTAATAACGCCGCCAGCAGGTAGGCCAAAACAAAAAGCAGCGCCAGATTCAATAAAAATTCGCCGATTTGGAGTCCAGTCATAGCGCCTCCCAAGCCCCTTAGAAGTCATTTCCAAGAGCGAATCAGGTGTTTTCAAGTTGAAGGGTCTATGTCTGCCCAGCCGGTAAATTTGTTTTCGAGATTCCACAAGCTCTGTCCATGGCGAAGTAAAACCAGTTTCAACATTTATCTCCCCGGGTTGAGTGATAAAGTTTAAGAGCCTTTTTCACATCTGCATTTTCGATCGTGATCCCATAGATGGCATTACACATGGCTATTGCACCTTGGAGGGATTTCTGATGAATATTTCTTCCCGTGGCATTCCCCGAAGCCCCGCTCACATGAATCTGGTCATGAAGTCTTTTCAGAAAGACCTCCACATCATCACTTGAACCGCCTGCGCACACGACCTTGGTGCGACCTGCTGCCCGGATGGCTTCCTTGAATATCTCTTTTGATTCATAACCTTCCTTTTTGGGATAATTCACCTTAACAAAATCGCTGCCAAGGCATGCGGCAACACCCGTGGCGCCGGCTATCAGATGAGGATCTTTCTCATCGGCCACCACCTTACCCCGGGGATATATCCATAATACGGATATCAACCCATGTTGGTGCGCATTGGAGACAATCCGGGCTGCCTGATGTAGCATCTCGGACTCATAATCACTTCCCAAATAGACCGTATAGCCCACCGCCAGAATATTTAAACCGCTGTTGTCACGAAAGTTCACTACCTGTTCAACGTCCAACCACTGATTGCTGAATGGGTCGGACTGGGACGTTTTGACAAGATTTGTTTTGGAATTCAGCTTTACCAGATAAGGGACATCGGCATAGGAATTGCCGTAACTGGCAATTAACCCAAGCTGGGTCGCAAAAACACCTATATTAGCCTGACTTGCAATCCTGAACAGGTGTTCCGGGTCACCGTCATCCGGGTGAATCCCTTCGCCATAAAAATCGTTATTTAAATGTTCTACCTTTTGATCGCCCGCAAACAACATCAATCGGCCGCTGTTTCTTGTAATCGTTCGATAATTCGTGATATACTTATCTCTCACCGCCTTTGGAACATCCAGAGGCACTACAACATCATTCTTTTTAAGATCCATACTTATCTCCTTTCTGACCGTAAGAATCGTGAAAATCTATTCAATACATTTTGAACGAAGTTTTCTCATATAGAAACATCGTCCTTTGTACCTCGTCTTGATGAGTTGTCTACGTTCGATCAGCCTCTCTATGACAGACCAATCTGCGCCGGCACGCGCCAGGAAATCGTCCACGGCCTCTTCCCGCATGGGATGCACGGCAGTGATACTCAACAGGTCTTTCTCGACATCGCCCGTGAAAGCGAAGGCATTGCCCTCATACCCTATTAGATATTCCACATGATCAACCCGGTCGTGAAGGATATGGTAAGCTCGACTGATGAATTCTTCAGAAGGAGGTTGTACCCATTCCTCTGCGGGTGGCCTTGTAGGCACGGCTAAATAGGATATGGCAGGTCTCAAGCGAGCCAAGAATCCTGCGATTTCCCTTAGCGAGGCATCACTGTCATTAAGACCTTTTACCAGCATTGTCTCGGTTACCAATTCTCCGCTGTAGTCTTTCGCAAATTCGAGCATCCCATCAAGAATGGGGGCCAATTGCAACCTCCCATAAGGCCTATCAACCTTTCTCCAGATTGGCTCTCGCGTGGCATCTATCTTGAGTGAGACCCAGTCTGCTTTCATCAAATTATCTCTTACATCCTTTTGCCATATAAGCGACGCGTTGGTGATCACAGCGATTTTGATTCCCAATGGCTTAAGCTGATCGATCTCATGGCCGAGATTAATATCCAGGGTCGGCTCTCCATCGGCGACAAAGGTCAAGTAGTCCATAGATCCACCCTTTTCCCGGATCTTTCCAACTTTGTCTTTAACAGCCTCTTGAATTTCCTCCGGGTCATAGAACACACTCCGCTCAAACCGCATATTTTTTGTGCATCCCAACTGGCAATATACACAGGAATACGTGCATATCTTGGGTGGAATATTGTTTATCCCGAGGCTTTTCCCCAAACGCCTGGATGGGACAGGGCCAAAAGCAATCATAGCGGCAAAGTCTCCCCATGGAATCCGGCGCTCTTTCCCACCATATTCCGGGCACGGTCTCGAAGATTGTTGTAGTTTTTTATCATCTCTTCTCTGAGGGCAGCGGTGTGAAAAAGGGCGGCAGGGTGTTGTATGGGAATTATTTCCTGATCACCCGCCACAAAAATATTGCCATAGACGCTATGAAATTCAGATTTGGAAGGGGATGAAATACCATATTTTTCAAATATGTATCGGGTTTGATAATAGCCCAGCGGCACCAGAATCCGGGGTCTTACCGCCTCTATCTCGCGTTCCAGGAACTGGCCGCAAGTTTCAATTTCGTCCGACTTTGGTTTTCTGTTGTTGAGGAGCAGGCATTTTACCAGGTTGCTCATATAAATATCTTTCCTGTCCATCTCTATTCTGTCCAACATCTCATTAAGAACTATTCCGGAAGGCCCAATGAACATTCTCCCTTCTCTGTCCTCATTCTCTCCGGGAGCCTGAACAACGCACAAAATTTGGGCAGATAGATCACCTTCCCCGCAAACGGCGTTTTTTCTGGTTTTGGCCAACCTGCATTTATTACAACACCTGATCTCTTTATTTAACGCATGTATATAATTCGCTATACCCATTGGGGATATCCTTCCTGACGATAATATGTCCATCCATCTCCAGGCCTGAAAGGTCCATTTTCTCTCCTGGTTTCAGACCAAGTAACAAAAAGACATTGATTAACCATGGGGTTCACGCTTGTTTCATATTAACAAAAGCATAAAGTGTGCCATCGGATTGAATTCCGTTTAAATGATATAAAACCAGTCAGTTAACTTTGACGGTATCTAAGGATAATTCTACCATGAAGCTCGATTTAGAAAGATTGCGAAAGTTCTTTTCTCAAAATTTAGAAAGGTCCTCGACCACATGGCCTCCTGGAAGTATTCCTTGACTCGTGAGGCCCTTTCCCTATATATTTTTTTTACGATGGGATGCATTTCACCTAACGGCAACAACAAGTCGCCTTATTTCAGTGGATACGTTTGCTCGTGTGAAACTCCAGGAAAAGCGAATATCCAATATCGAACAAGGAATAACGAATTTCGAAGGAAGGTGTTCTATCGATCTCTTTAATTCTGGAAAAGTCAGAGCGAAGCGATTCCACCCTTCAATATTCTGCGGTTCCTTGTTCGATATTCTGCGGTTCTCTTTTTCCGGTTACATGCTCCAGTGTGAAAATACGTAAGTTTCTTTCTCAATCTGACTAACCATTTTTCCCTGTCAGAGGCGGCGCTCATGAACAAGACCCTCTCCCAAGAAACTCTCAAACAGATGGTTTCCCGATGGCTCCCTCCCCATCAGGTGCCCCGACGTTTTCGAATCCATACGGATACAACCAACTTTGTCCAGGTGGAATATGACGACGTGGTTATCCTGAGCGATCGGCACTATCTAATTCGCCATAATGCCAAGGAACAGCGATTCGGGCTTGATGATGAAGTCAAGTTCTGGGTCAAGCGAGCGATTGATCTGGAAGACGGTAGCCTGAAAATCATGAAACTGGTGTTTTATGAGAGGTTCATGTCCCGTATCGGGGATATTGAATTTGAGCGTTTTCGAAGCCCTAAAAAGGAGGCCCGCATCCTCGACCTGGTCTCCGGTCACAAAAACTTCATGCATGGATATTCGATCAAGGATGAAAAGGGCAATCTCATCCGAATACTGGATTTTATTAAGGGGAAGAGTCTGGCCGTCCATATTGAAAATATGGTTATGGATCATGAGGCCTATTACCATGAGCGCTTCCCGGAAATTTTAGATCATTTTTTTGAATGTGTGCAGTCCATCCGTTTTCTCCATGAAAATGGCGAACGGCATGGAGACCTGCGGCGGGATCATATCCTGATCGACCGGGAAACAGGTGATTACCGCTGGATCGATTTTGACTTCAATTATAAGCACAGGGAAAACATATACGGCTTTGATCTGTTTGGTCTGGGCAATATCCTGGTATTCTTAGCAGGTATGGGAGATGTGTTACTACCGGATCTGAAGAGGGAAGCGCACCCTTGTCTCAACACACTGAGTGATGCGGACCTGAATATTATTTTCAACCATCGGGTAGTTAATCTCAAGAAGGTGTATCCTTATATATCCGAACCCCTCAACCGGACCCTTATGCATTTTTCAAAAGACGCCAATTGGTTTTATGAGAACACTGTACAACTTCTCGACGATCTGGAGGAGGTCAAAAACGATCATTAATCTTGTACCGTGTCCATTGAATGCCTGTCTACCCTGCCGCAGACCTTGACCGCAAACGTTCAACCGTTAAGGAGAAAAAACATGATTGAGGAGGAAAAGATTTTCAATAAAAATATCCTGATCGCAGTGGATGAGTCAGAAAATGCTCGTCGCGCGGTTTCCTATGTGGGGCAGCTCTTGGGGGATGTGCCCGGCTTCAAGGTCACCATCCTGCACGTGGTTCCTGAACCAGAGGCAGACTATTTTCCTACATCTACTCAGAAAGAAGAATGGCTCACTCAATACATCCTGAAAATGGACGCATTGCTGGAGGACTACCGCCAGCTCTTGATCAACAAAGGATTTGACCCAAAAGATGTAGCAGTCCATTCAATGCTCCGATACTGTCCCTCGATGGCGGCGTGTATCCTGTCGGAAAGAGATAAAACCGGATCCAGCACCATCGTGGTCGGAAGGCAGGGGCTTTCGCGAAGTGAGGAGTTTCTCTTCGGCAGCATCTCAAGCAAGGTTGTCAACCATGCACGCAACTGTACGGTCTGGGTGGTGGAATAGCTGACTTCATCAATTTCTTCAAAACCGGTCAACCTCAACATGGCGCCGGCAGGGTTATTACACTTCTTTTCAAAAATGGTTGACGCCATGTTCGGATCAAAGCAACATCCTCCCCCAAATGGCGGGATCTTCGATGTATCTAGATGCTTTACGCAAATCATACCCCAAAATAGATATGGAGTTTACTGTTGATGCCGTGGGTAACATCAACAGGACGGTCCCCAGCAAATAGAATATTCGGGCTTGATCCTAACGTCGGCCATTAGAGTTGTTTTCTTACTCATAATCTTAATCGTAATCATAATCGAAGAGCCCTGGAATAGGTTAAAAGGAGTATGATTATGATTAAGATTATGATTAGGAACTGTCGAACG
>Ga0208901_1000654_pt1 | contig 13778 bp, 12 predicted proteins | sample AntAceMetag02UKF_FD_184764 | JGI IMG/M metagenome (GOLD analysis project Ga0208901, IMG submission 184764) | Saline lake microbial communities from Ace Lake, Antarctica - Antarctic Ace Lake Metagenome 02UKF (SPAdes) (version 2) | ecosystem: Environmental > Aquatic > Non-marine Saline and...
GTTTTAAGAGGGGCCGGCGGGATGCAGTTTCGCTCCGCTCCACTGCCTGCCACCAGCCCTCCTCTCATCATCAAAATATAGCTTATTAAAACCTTGTGTTTCACGACATCAATTCACAATCGCGGGGCCTTTTTGAATAATCGTAACAATTTAATCGTAATTGTTTTAAGGTTTTTTTGTGACATAGCAAAGAAGAAAAGATGTAAAATAATTTTTGATTTTAATGGAAGATAATACCTGTAAATATTGTTGTAAATTATAATGGCATCTTGAAGGTCTTTGACTTTATCATCATTAAGTAACCTGTTAATTAATGTGCCAGGAGTAATTGACATGGTACAATCCAAAAATTTTTTCCAGTAATTTTTATTTAGGTTTAAGGGTATATGAGATAGAGTGGATAATCCTTTGCCCACTACTCCAAATGAATACCATCCTTCTCTAGGAGGTATAAATTTCACAATCTGTTTTGAAGAGAATTTAACTAAACATTTTTCATCATCTAAAGCTTTAAATATTGGAATTAAGTGTGGAATATAACTGTAACTATATTCAAATGCAAAACCTAAATATTCTTGTATGTTCTCTATATTATATACATTAGTTGATATAAAGACTAAATCGCCACGTCTAATATTTTTTTCATGGAAATAATAGTCAATATACTCTTTAAGATTTAAAACAATAGCATCTTTTTGAATGGAGCCTAATCGTGCAAATTGAATCATTCCAGTATTTTCAGGACAACATGCTATTTCTTCACAAATTTGATTAAGAGAATTATATAATGTTTCATCGTCATCAGAAAGCAGCCAAAACCATTCTGTCTTACAGTAATAAAAAGCATTAGCTATATTTGAATGAACTCTAATATTGAAAGGATTGCTAACAATTCGAATTTTATTCGTTTTAAACTGTTTTACTAAATTTGAAACATCATAGGCACTATTATTGTCAAGTATAATAATTTCATCAAGATTAGATGTATCATAATCAAAGATGCTTTTCAATTGATTATAAAGTTGTTTTTCCCTGTTAAAAGTAGGTATTACAATACTTAACCCAGTTTTGAAATTCATAGTTGATTTTTAATTGGTTCCATTTCCGTTATCGGGCTTCCAAACATCATTTTGGGGTAAACATTGGTATGGATATCTAACGAGACATTTAAGAGAAATGGTTGATCCCGAATTTCCCATAATCGTTTTAATCCATTTTCAATTTCATTCGGAGAACTAATTGTAAAAGCATTTATATCGTAAGCTTTTGCTACTTTTTCAAAATCGGGTGTATTGTATCCATTTACAGTTGATTGGTAGCAACTGTCGAAATAAGCATCCTGGAACTGGCGTATCATACCCAAGCAATGATTGTTGATAATTACTATTTTGATGGGCAGGTTATTTCTTCGTATGGTTTGCAATTCCTGTATATTGATTTGAAATCCTCCATCACCGGCAATACAAACAACAGGCGCTTTACCCAATGCAAATGATGCCCCAATGGCAGCGGGGAGCGAATATCCCATGGCTCCCATTCCACCTGATGAAAGAAATTGTTGTTCGGAAGATAGTTCGATTGATTGAGCTGTCCACATTTGGTTGTTGCCTACATCGGTGGTAAAAGCTTTTGCATGTTTTGAACGTTGCGATAAACGATGAATAAATATATTGGGATTAATTCCTTTGATGTTGCTTAACTCGGCAGTATCTGGCAGTTGTTGTTTCTTCTGTTCAATTTCGTTGGTCCAATCGGAATAATCGTTTTTTGAGTCGGTTGTTAGATTGGACAGATTCAGAAATTCGGTCAAATTGGCGTTTAAGGTTGTGCATCCATCGAAGCGATTATTTAATTCGGCCTTTTCAATGTCAATGTGGAAGATTGTTTTGTCTTTGCGGAAAGAGTCAAGATCAGAGCCTGTTTGCCGAAGGTCTAAACGGCTTCCCAATACGATGAGCACGTCGCAAGTTCCAAGGGCATAATTGGCCCATCGGTTTCCGTAGGTACCAATAAAACCAACCCGATTGGGGTGATTGTAGGGTATTGCATCCAAGCCCAGCAGAGAACTTACAACCGGCAGATTGTGTTTTTCGATGAATTCAAGGAACTCATTGTTTGCATTTGCCAGGCGTACTCCATGGCCCACCAACACCAATGGTTTTTTACTGTTTTCAAGCGAATTGTTAAGCTCATCAATAAAAAGTTGGATTGTCTGCTTAGAACTCTTATTCACTGTTATTGTATTTCTTTTTTCCGGAATAGTAATTTCATCCTTCTGTAAATTCATTGGGATATCGATTAAAACAGGGCCGGGACGTCCTTTTGTAGCTATGTCCCATGCTTCCTCAAATATTCGGGGAAGTTCGCTGGCTTCCTTTACTGCATATGCCGCTTTTGTTATTGGACGAACAATGGAAACAATATCGGTTTCCTGAAACCCAATCTGGCGGGTTTCTTTATCTCCCTTTTGTTCGTTAAGGTTCACCTGTCCGGTAATAAAAATAGCAGGAACAGAGTCGAAATAACAATTCCCAATGCCTGTGATTAAGTTGGTTGCTCCGGGGCCACTTGTTCCAAGCGCAATTCCTGGTTTGTTTGTTATCCTTCCATAAGCATCGGCTGCAAAAGCAGCTGCCTGTTCATGATGCATACTAACAATGTTGAATCCTCCCTGTTTGCTGAGTTCATCCAGAATTCGGGTAATCATTCCTCCCTGCAATTCAAAAACGGTATCAATTCCTTTTTCTTTTAGGAAGTGAGCGATATATGTTGTGACTTTCATTCTTGTCTGTTTTTATGGTATTCAATTGTTTTTGCCAATCCGGTTGTCAATTCAGAAAGGGAATCATCATCAAAATCAAACTGTTCTTTGAATTTTGTATTGTCTCCGGCGATTAGCATATTTTGCCTCTGCCTTTGGGGAATAGCTCCAAACTGAAGTAAACCAGGTGCTACATTCATTAAAGAGGCTATTTTTAACAGTAAATCTTTTAAAGCAATGGATTCGGTGTGACAAATATTATAAATACCTGATTTATTCTCGTTTTGAAGAAGAATACTTAATATTTGGGTTACAAAATCGTTAATGTATAAATAATTGTATTTCTGTTGGCAAGAGGTTAACTGAATTGGCTCACCGATAAGCAGTTTTGAAATAACTGTTGGCATTAACCAGTTGGAGTTTTCTCCTTCTCCGAAAACTGAAAAAACCCGAATCCAGTACCATTCTGCTATGGAGTTGTCGCATAAGTTCCGCAGGTAATTGGCGCTTAATGTTTTTACTGCGCCATAGGCATCGTCTGGTTTTGGTGCGGTGATTTCGCTTGCCGGGAAATCATTTCTCCCATATTCAGCCTGGGAACCTAATGCGATTATTTTTTTTACCTGACATGCCATAGCTAAATCGAAATATTCTTTTGCAAGCCAAAAATTACGAAGCTGTAACTCCCAATTGTTTCTATCTCCAGATTCTATTCCACCCCAGGCAGCATGAATGATTTGATCAGGCATTATTTCTTTAACTTGATCTTTCCAGTCTTTATTATCGGTATTTATCCAACTGATTTGGTTACGAAAAGGAGTGCATTTATCGAATGAAGAGGAGTTTCTATAGGTTGCATAGACATCATAGCCTTGTTCTAAAAGTCCTTTGGCGATGTTAGAGCCAATAAACCCGGTTGCACCGGTAATTAAAATCTTCATAAAAGCTATATTACACGAATAAATACGAATTACACGAATTTATTCCCAGTCATCGGTTAATATATTAGTTGCCTGTACTCCTTTGGTGATCAGCGAGTTTTTAAAAGCTTTAATCATTGCCGGAGGGCCGGAGATAAAGTAGTTGCTATCTATGCCATTCTCATTAAATATTCTTTCAATATCAAGTATACCTTCCTTGTCTTCATACCATGATTTCACGAATAAGCACGAATTACACGAATTTTCCAGTTCCTTATTATATATGTTATACTCCTTTGTTCTGAATCCGATGTAAATCTTTGGATTGATATATTCGTTAAAAGATTCGTGGTTAAAGAGCGAGAGAAAGGGAGTGATGCCTGTTCCGCCTGCAATAAAAACCGTGTTTTCTTTCTTGTGGGTTTGTTGGAAGAGATCGCCATAGGGGAGTTTGAGCCATACTTCGGAACCAACTTCCAGTGTTTCTTCCATTTCTTTTGTGAATTCTCCTTTTATGGCATAGGTAATTTTAATGGTTTCTTCGGTTGGATTGCTTTGCATGGAGAAACAGCGTGAGTCGGGCCACTGGCCTATGCCGTCGTAATCTTCGTCGAGGGCGAGGTGGAGGAATTGGCCAGGGGCATACTTATATTTCCCACGTAGGGAAGCAAACTCCAGCGTGTATATTCCTTCGAAAGGATTTATTATTGAGACTATTTTGGACTTATATTTCTTTGCTAGCATATGAAGATGGATTTCACGAATTTTGATAAGAACGAAGTGAGTATCTGTTCTGTATAATCAAACATTTCCTTTGTTAACCCGGGGTAAGTTCCCAGGAAAAAAGTATTGTTCATGATGTAATCCGTATTGGTAAGGTTGTCAGTGATGCGCCATTCTTTGTTTATAAAACCGGGTTGTTTGGTCATGTTTCCGGCAAAAAGGTTGCGGGTTTCGATTAGTTTGGAATTAAAGATATTTGTTAATTCATCGCGTTTAAAGGGTGCATCTTCTTTTACTGTTACAATAAAGGCAAACCATGCCGGATCAGCATATTCTGTTGCTTCCGGTAAAATGAAATATTCGGGGTATTTATTAAATATTTTATACCAGGTTGCAAAATTTTCTTTTCGTTTTTCGCAGAACTCAGGCAGCTTTTCAATTTGAGCTGCACCTATGGCAGCCTGAATGTCGGTCATTTTTAGATTATACCCAATTTCGGAATAAACATACTTGTGATCGAATCCAAAAGGTAATTTTCCAAAGCGTTGAGAGAAACGTTTCCCACAAGTATTATTTTCGCCACCTGCACAATAACAATCGCGTCCCCAGTCACGGAAAGCTCGCACCAGTTGAGCCAATTGCGGATCGTTGGTACAGATGGCTCCGCCTTCGCCGGTTGTAATATGATGAGCGGGATAGAAAGAAATGGTTGAAAGATGCGCGTAAGAACCTGTTTTCTTCCCTTTGTATTCACTTCCAAAGGCATCGCAATTATCTTCAATTACCCATAAATCATGTTCTTTTGCCAACTCCATCACCGCATCGATGTTAAAAGGATTACCCAAGGTGTGTGCGATGAAAATACATCGTGTTTTTGGAGTAATGGCTTTACGCATCATTTCCACATCAATGTTGTACGTGGGGATTTCAACATCCACAAACACCGGAATCAGTCCGTATTGAATGATGGGGGTCACTGTTGCCGGGAATCCGGCTGCTACAGAGATCACTTCGTCGCCGGGTTTTAAACGTTTATCGCCAAGTTTTTCTGACGTTAATGCTGAGAATGCCAGCAGATTGGCAGAGGAACCTGAGTTCGTTAAGAGTACATGTTCAACTTCAAGAAATTCTGCAATTTTTTCGGAGAATTGTTCGGAAAAACGTCCCTCGGTGAGCCAAAAGTCGAGCGATGCTTCTACGGCATTAGAGATTTCCTTTTCATCGAAAATACGTCCGGCATAGTTTACACGGGTTTTGCCGGGGATGAATTCTTTTGGGGAAAAACGTGCTTGATGGTATTCTATGGTTTTTTCAATGATTTCTTTGCGGAGTTGTTTGTGATCAGACATATATTTTTATTCTTTGTTAATTTGACTTGTTCACCACGGATTTCACAGATGAACACAGATTATTTTTTTAAAGATTACACGGATTAGAATGGATTACACAGATTGTGCGAAGTATTGATTGATCTGTTTTTGAGTTACTGAACGGATGTTTTCTCCAGCTAACCAGGCTTTGTTCCAGTCTACAATACTTTGCAGTGCAGTCTGGATGTTCCATAATGGAATCCAGTTGAGTTCTGCCTTTGCTTTTGAACAGTCGAGTTTTAAGTAATTGGCCTCGTGAGGTTGTGGATTTTTATCGATTTCGTAGGTGGCATCTTCATCCCACATTTCGCAAATGGTTTTTGTTATCCATTCTACATTTTGTGCGTCGTTGTCGTCGGGACCAAAGTTCCATGCTTGTGCATAAGCTGGTCCTTCAGTAAAAAGTTTCTCCGCTAAAGTTAAATATCCGGTAAGTGGTTCCAGCACATGCTGCCAGGGACGAATGGCGTAAGGGCTGCGTATTTGTACTTTTTCGCCTTTCGAGATTGCCCGTATAAAATCAGGGATAAGCCGGTCGTTTGCCCAGTCGCCACCACCAATTACATTTCCAGCCCTTGCAGATGCTATTGCAACTCCATGATTTTTATAATCTTTTGGATTAAAAAAGGAGTTACGGAAGGAGGCAGATACCAATTCGGAACAACCTTTACTATTGGAGTAGGGATCGTAACCACCCATGGGTTCGTTCTCGCGGTAACCCCAGTGCCACTCCCTGTTTTCGTAACATTTGTCGGTGGTTACATTAACAAGTGCTTTTACTGAGGATGTATGACGGCAAGCTTCCAGAAGGTTTACCGTTCCCATTACATTGGTGGAATAGGTTTCAACCGGTGTTATGTACGATTGTCGCACCAAAGGTTGAGCAGCCATGTGAATAATAATTTCAGGTTGAACTTTGGCGAGTACTGTTTGAAGCTTATTTAAATCGCGTATGTCACCAATGTAAGAAGTAATTAATTCATCGATTTTAGCTTCAATAAATAAACTTGGATTTGTTGGCGGCTCCAATGCATAACCATAAACATCTGCTCCTAATTGGTGTAGCAATAAACTGAGCCATGAACCTTTAAACCCTGTGTGCCCAGTTACAAGGACTTTCCGGGTTTTATATGTTCCGTTAAATAGATTTTTCATTTTATACTTATTTCGCTGATTTTAAGACTGATTTCACAGATTGGGTTACCATTTGATCCAGGGGGCGGTATCCTCTTCTATCATTTCCTGTAACTGGGACTTATCGCGTATGTTATCCATGGGTTTCCAAAAACCGCGGTGTTTAAAAGTGTATAAGTGATTGTCTTTTGCCAGGTTTTCAAGTGGTTGACGTTCAAAAATAGTTTTGTCATCATTTGCTATGTAATCAAACACTTCGGGTTGGCACACAAAATAACCTGCGTTTATCCAATGTCCATCTCCTTTGGGTTTTTCCTGAAATGATGTTACTTTTTCTGTGTTATCGATTTGTAAGGAACCAAAACGACCTTCAGGCTGAACAGCGGTCATTGTAATTGCTCTTCCATGATTTTTGTGGTGGTTCACCAATTCATCGATATTAATATCACCAACACCATCGCCATAGGTAAGCATAAATGGTTCGTTTCCTACATAATCCTGCACTCGTTTAATTCGTCCACCTGTCATGGTATGTAAACCTGTATCTACCAATGTTACTTTCCATGGTTCAGCATGATTTTTATGGTGTGTTATAGTATTGGTACTCATGTCAATGGTCATATCAGACATGTGCCGGTAATAATTGGCGAAATATTCTTTTATTAAGTATCCCTTATAACCACAAAGAATTATAAAATCATTATAACCATAATGCGAATAGGTTTTCATGATGTGCCAAAGAATAGGTTTTCCACCAATTTCAACCATTGGTTTCGGCTTTAGGGTGGTTTCTTCAGAAAGGCGGGAGCCAAAACCACCAGCAAGAATTAATACTTTCATAATTTCTGGGTTTTTAGACGTGCGTTAATTGTCAATAGTTTAGTAAAATGAAATTATTCTATAGATTTATCAAGGAACACCATTATTTATTGTGAATAATTCCTATTTTATGTAAAGTCTTTTAAAGTATTTCTCAACAATTTCCACATCTTCAGGAATGTCAACTGCTAACGAAGTCAATTTTGTTTCAACCATTTTTATTTTTATTCTTAAATCAAAAAATCTCAATATCTCAATATCCTCTAATTTTTCGTAATATGCCTTTTCTTTGCATGTACCATAAGCTTTTAATTCATTATAATTAAATGCATAAATGCAAACCTGTTTAAAGTAAGTAGGAGTACCGCTGCTTTTTATGCCCGGGATAGGTAAACGAGACATGTAAATTAAATCGTTTTTGTTATTCACCAAAACTTTTGGAAGATTTACGTTCTCCGGATTTTCCTCTTCAGTAATTTTGGTCATTCCGTTAATAATAAAATCAGGATTGTTTTTCTTGACTTCCACAAAACGAATTATTTCATTCGGGTCAAGTGTTGGTTCATCGCCTTGTATATTAACATAAATATCAGCCGGTATTTTCTGTGCAACTTCCCACAAACGGTCAGTTCCGGTTAAACAGTTGTCTGAGGTCATAACAACATTATAGCCATAACTTTCAACCACTTTTTTAATTCTATCATCATCTGTAGCAACAAATGTATTTTCTTTACCCAATGCTTTCTCCGTGATTTCGCATACCCATATAATCATGGGTTTGTTTAAGATTAAGGCCAGTGGTTTACCCGGGAATCGTGAAGATTTGTAACGTGCCGGAATAATACCTATTACTTTCATAATTTAAAGAATTAAAGTTTGCTGTAAATTGAAATAGTGTTAAATCCCTGATAATTAGATGGAGTAAGCGAAGTGACAACATTGCCGGTATTTATGAATTCATTGACAAGGAATTGATTTTCTTTAGAAACTTCAACCATTTGTTCATCGGTTTTCATATCATAACCGTCAAGCCCAAACAAATAAACTTCTTCTGAACCCAGGTCCTTACTTAGTTGAAAAGCTATGGTTAAAAGTGAGTCAGGATAATTTTTTATAAAGTTAATTTCCGTGAGCTCAAATGTTTTGTCGATCATTTCATCGGGTAATATAGTTCCCATTTTTCGAGGGGAAGGCTCTAAAATGCATTTAATATTTTCCAGATTTAAATTGGGTAGTGCTCCTTGTAATTTATACCCCTCGGCTCCCAACAAACAATAAAACTGCTGGTTGGGCAAATTATTAAAAGTTTCAACAAAACGGGAACCTGCATGAATTAATACAGTTTCAGGATATTTTTTACAAAATAATTTTAAAGCATGGGCATGTTTTTGAGCGTTTGGTCCACCACCAACAATTACAACATTATTTACCGCTGGTTCATTTTTTAAAACCGATACTTTATGGTTGTCGGACAAATTATTTTTACGGTTTTGCAGGGCATTAATAATGCTTTCAGTTGTATAACGCCGTTTGGAAATCCAGCTCATCACATCTTTTTGTGGGAGAGAATAAGCTCCGGAAATCATATAGGGTAAACTAGTACCCCAAAGATAATCTTTTTGCATTTTCTCAAATTCGACTACAACAGGATTTAATTTGTTAAAATCGACATAAATCAGCTCTTTAGAATTTAAACTGGTGAGTAAAAGTTCTGTTTTAAGATTTCCTGCTCCCCTACCCATGCCTGTAATAGTCGCATCAATTATATCGCATCCGTTTTCAATTGCAGTTAATGAGTTGGCCAATCCAAGTTCCATGTTGTTATGTCCGTGAAATCCAACCGGTATATTAACTTCCTTTTTAATGCGTTTCAAAGCATTTTTAACATCATCGGGGTAAACACCCCCAAATGAATCGACCATATAGATATAGTCAACTTCACCTTCCAATTGATTTAGTTTTTTGATAAATTCAACATCATCTGCCCATTTCGACATGTACATCAAATTGAACGCCACTTTAAAGCCCATGTTTTTTAAAGCTTTTCCAAGTTTTGCTGCACGTTCAAGATTGGCAGGTGCCACAGCAGTTCGAACAAGGTCGATATAATTTTTATAGGGCAACAGTAATTCATCCAGATCTTCAATTTTTGTGTCTTTTTCATTTAGCATGACGGCAATCTGCTTTTCGGGGCATAAATCCTTTGCCATCTTTAATACATGTTCCGGGCAATAAAAATATTCACCATAATATTCATCCATTGGTTTACTTCTATAACCAATTTCGATGTGTGTTATGGCTGGAAGATCATTCATTGCTTTGAAATACATCTTTACCAGGTTTTCTTCGAAATCCCAGTTAGTATAATATCCACCATCTCTGAGGGTGCAATCACAAATTTCAAGTTTATTACTCATAATTTCTATATTTTATCTTATTATACGGCCTATTGAATTTCCTTTTACCAGTTGCAGTATTTCCTCTTTTGTTGCTAAACAATAATCACTTGATATAGAATGCTTCAAACAAGAAGCAGCTGTGGCGAACTCCAGAGTTTTTCTATAATCGTTATTGAAAGTATTTAAACCGTATATTATACCTGCAGAAAAAGAATCACCTGCACCTACTCTATCAACTATATTTTTTATTTCATAATTTGTTGATTCAATAAATGTGTTTCGCGTAGCTAGAATAGCAGACCAATTATTGTGATTAGCACTTATTGATTCTCTTTTGGAAAAAGCAATGGCTTCACATTTTGGGAATTTATCAAAAATATTGTTACAAATTGCTATGTAAGATTCAGATTCTAAGTCCCCTTTATTGACATTTATTCCGGGATTGTCGATGTTTAACATTATAATTGCATCTTCTTCATTTCCAAGAATAACATTTGTTTCTTCCAGTAATTCATGCATAACCTCAAATGGCTGAATTCCATACTTCCAAAGCTTTGATCGGTAATTTAAATCGCAAGAAATTTTTAGGCCATTCTTTTTAGCAGATCTTATTGCAAGTTTTATATTCTTTAAACTGTTTTCGTTTAAACCTGGAGTAATACCAGACCAATGGAACCAATCACAACCTTCAAAAGCTTTATCAAAATAATTTTCTGTTAATTCAGATTTAGAAAAAGCGGAATATTCACGATCGTAAATTACTTTGCTCCCTCTTTGATTTGCTCCTTGCTCAATATACAATAATCCTAATCTCTCTTCTTTAGTTTTAAAAATATGACTTGTATCTACCTTAAATTGATTTAAATCGTTAAGAACCATCTCTCCCAAGGTATTGTCAGGAACTACGGTTAAAAATCTTGCGTCAACTCCCCAATAAGACAAATCAACTGCAACATTTGCCTCAGAGCCAGCAAAACTTATTTCAAGAGATTTACTTTGAATTAATCTTTTGTCATTTTGCGTGTTAAGTCGCAGCATGATTTCGCCAAATGTTGCTATTCTCATATTATTTCTTTTTAGATTAAGTTTTAATTCTGGTTGTTTTAAAAGAGAAATCCCTGTTTGGATTACGACTAATATTAGTGTGTAAAAACGTTAGGTGTACAAAAATAGAACTTAAATAGAATTTTAATTGATAGTGGGAATATTCTGTATATTGTTTATAACTTATATACATTATTCGAAGCATCTTTAATCATATTCCTCATATCCACAATCATTTTGGCGTGTTTTTGAATATACTCCACATCGAATGCCGAATGATTTGTAGTAAGTACCACACAATCCGCCTGCGCTAAAGCTTCGGCGGACAGGTCGACTGAGTTGAAGGTGTTTCCACCGTTGGTTTTAACGGTAGCTATATGTGGGTCATGATAAGTAACAATACCACCTTTGTGGGCTGTGATATCCATGATTTCCAGTGCGGGTGATTCCCGTTCATCGTCGATGTTGGGTTTATAGGCCACACCTAAAAAGAGAATATTGCTTCCGTTTACTGCCTTTTTATGTCGGTTAAGGGCAGTGGCAATTTTTATGTACATATAATGCGGCATACGCATATTAATGTGGCCGGCAGCGTGAATCATACTTAAATCGAAATCAAAACGTTTGGCAATGTACTCGAGGTAGAATGGGTCGAGGGGAATACAGTGTCCGCCAATGCCTGGGCCGGGATAAAAGGCCTGGAACCCGAAAGGTTTTGTTTTGGCTGCATCAATTACTTCCCAGATGTTGATGTCCATTTTTCCGGAGAGTAAAGCCAGTTCGTTTATTAAACTGATATTTACCAAACGATATGTATTTTCCAGGATTTTTACCATTTCGGCCACGCGGGGTGAGCTTACGGGGTAGATGTGGTCGATGGCTTTTTTATAGATGGCTTGTCCGATTTCCAGTCCGTCGGGTGTCATGGCTCCCAGTACTTTTGGGGTGTTACGGGTGTGGAAAGATTTGTTTCCCGGGTCAACGCGCTCGGGGGAGTAGGCGAGCCAGAAATCCTCACCGTGTTTTAATCCGCTTTCCTTTTCAATAATCGGAAGCATTAAATCTTCTGTAGTAGTGGGGTAGGTGGTGCTTTCCAAACTAATAAAAGTTTCCGGTTTCATGTTTTGTCCGATGGCGATACAGGAGGCTTCGATGTACGACATGTCGGGTTTACGGAATTTATCGAGGGGAGTGGGTACGCAGATGATTAGCGCGTCACACTCTTTCATTTTTGTAAAGTCGGTGGTGGCCCGGAGGGTTACTTTATCGACTACCTCGCGGAGTACCGCATCGCGGATGTCTTTGATGTAGTTTTCGCCGGAGTTGATTTTGTTGACTTTGGCTTCGGATTTGTCGAAACCGATAACTTTAACGCCAGCTTCGGCGAAGTTTACTGCCAGCGGCAGGCCTACGTATCCGAGGCCGATGATGCCGACTACTTCAGTGTTTTTCGATATTTTTTCTAATATGTTTTGTGTGTGGTTCATATTGTAATTAATATGTTTTTGTAATTAGTTGTTTTTTGTGAAGAACATCTCTGTGGTTTTCTGTGGTTAGCACAACACAATCTGCCTGTTCTAAAGTTTCTTCGTTTCCCCTTTTATTTCTCACTCTTCCAAATGAGCAATGTAGGTTTTTCTTTAAAAAAGTATTTCATCTTTTTGTCTGTCATGGTGAGGTACATGATTTTACGTCCGATTAGTCCCTCTGCTTTTGGAATAAGCTTATCGATATAATCTGTATCGAGCTCTTCTCCCACCAGTGCCATTTCTATTACATCTGCATCAACTCCCTGCGCAAAATTGCCGGTAATATATGCTGCTTTAAGGTTACCTACTCTACTGGTTACATTCTCAATAATTTGCTCAACACCTATTGTTTTACGTACAATCACTTTGAGCCCTTCGTAGAGGGGATGTTTTGTATTGGCTTTGTAAAACCTTTTGTTTCCTTCTAACTCCGAAGTAAGTAACCCTGCATCCACAAAGTTGTTCACTTCGTGGCGAACGGCATTAATGGTTTCTCCAAACTCTTTTTCCATCCCCCGGAGATATCCCCTGTTGTTGTCGATAAAAAAGAATTTTATTAAGAGTTTGATGCGGGTTTTGGATTTAATAATGGTTTCGAGCATTATAAAGTATTAATTAGAACCAAGTTCGAAAGATGAATACAGATGTGTGTGTTTTATCTGTAATAAAATAACGGTAATTTACAGCTTCGCCCCGTCAGTTACATTATTCATAGATGCAACCAAAAGCAGTACGCATTAAATATAGTGTAGTAATTTTATACAAAATACAGCGTAAAACTAATACTAATTTTTAAATATGAACTGTTTTGAACATAAAATATTTTGACACTTCAAACTACCCCTCGTTTGCAACGAGGGGCAGTATGGAATTTTTTGTCAGGAGGAATCAATACAATCCCATCATCAGGAATGTCCACCATAAAATTCATACTTATTGAATCAATTCGAAGAATAAACCTGTTTTTCCCATGAGGTTTAATCAATTCTCCCCTTAACCCTGCCAATGGCGGCACAATAATTTCTGCCATTTTACCAGGTATAAAATTCTCAAAAGAGACCTCAACCGGAAACTCTAAT
>Ga0208901_1000656_pt1 | contig 13712 bp, 10 predicted proteins | sample AntAceMetag02UKF_FD_184764 | JGI IMG/M metagenome (GOLD analysis project Ga0208901, IMG submission 184764) | Saline lake microbial communities from Ace Lake, Antarctica - Antarctic Ace Lake Metagenome 02UKF (SPAdes) (version 2) | ecosystem: Environmental > Aquatic > Non-marine Saline and...
GCCGGACCTGGCGCGTTTCACATTAAGGTGACGTTGTATATGCACCGTTAATGTGCCGCATGACCTGGGGCAAATTCCCGGAAGGCGTTTCAATCAAAAGATGATAATGGTTGTCCTCCATAAGACAGAATGCGTGAATAACGGCATCATATCTTTGTGTGGCCGACTCAAGATATTCAAAAAACTTCTCCCTGTCGCGCTTACTTTTGAATACATTCTTTCGTTCATTACCTCGGGAAGTCACATGATAAAAGGCCCCCGGATAATTTATCCTCAAGGGACGAGCCATATCTTATCCTAATATATCGGCAGTAAATATTTTACCGTACCGTATAGCTATTACTCATATAATCTGTCAAGAATGTAGACCTGACCCCATTGTCTTAAGGCTAAAAGATCAATCCAGAACAGTGTCGGCATGCCCTATCTCTCACGTCTTTCTATCCGATGTCTTTGCTTGATTTCGAAACCGGCAATCTGATTCGAAAGGTCGTCCCCTGCGGCCCGGTTTCAGCCACTTCGATCTCACCTTGATGTTCCTTGATAATGCCATAGCTGATGGAAAGACCGAGACCCGTTCCTTTTCCAACCTCCTTTGTCGTGAAAAAAGGATCAAAAATCTTTTTATGAACCTCCGGCGACATACCCGTACCATTGTCTTTGATCAGGATCTCAACCTGTTTTTGAGAAAGTACGGGGCGTTCCGACACCAGATCCATCGAAATTTCAGCACGGGAGGTGCATTGAGAATTATGCTCGACAAATTCACATCGCGCCGTGATCTCCAATTTTCCGATAAATTCTGTATCCGTTTTCATTGGTTTTTTCTTCGAGGCGATCGCATCCCGGGCGTTGGAGATAATATTCAAAAAAACCTGTTCCATTTGGCTGGTATCGAATCGAACCAGGGGAAGCTTGGGGTCTAGATTTTTAACTACTTCAATATTTAGAAGTTTCAACTGTTCACCGATCATAACAAAAGAGTCCTCTATGACACTATTTATATTGGCAGAGGAATACTCTTTCTTAGATTGCCGTGAAAATCTTTGTAAATGTTTAATAATGTTCATCATTCTTTTTGTATTCCGTTCTATGGGTTCCAATTGTGCTATGATTTGGTCAACCCCTGCCTTATTTTTTTGGAGGGTTCTGCTAAGAATTTGGGTTAGGGAACGGATGACCATCAGCGGCTGGTTCAACTCGTGAGCTACGCCGGCGGCCAACTCACCGATCGATGCAAGCTTAGCTGACTGGATGAGCTGGGCCTGGGTGTTTTGGAGTTCCTTGTAGGCAGAGAATAGTTCAGCCTCCGCCTGCCGTATATCCGTTATGTCACGAAGAACAACAACCTTGCTTATGACATTATTTCGGATATCCAAAAGCGAAGAAATGCTAATATTATAAGTCAATTGTCTCCCATGTCTGATCAAAGATATATCCGCCGAGGCGTTTGGCTCATTGATGGCGTTCGACAAATGGTCAAGCCACTCGGGTATGACCTGCCTGACAGGCAAACCAATAAGTTGGTCGGATTCAGTTTCTATGAGGGAGCGAGCCGCCTTGTTTACTTTCAAAATACATGATGCATTGTCCAAAACGATAACGGGATCGCGCATCTCTTCAATAATGATTTCATGGGCTGCGGGAACGATATTCGAAATTCGCAGACGATAGAATACCACACAAAAAGGGATGCTTATGAGTGCAAACAAAAGGGGATTGAAATCAATGAACTGGAAAGTAGGCGAAAGATAAAACCGTATCGCGTATATGGAAAGAACGATGCCAAAAACAAAAATCGTTGATTTGATATGCATTCGATATAGAAGAGGTTTCTTGATGAGTTCTTGAAGGAGAATTAGACATCCCCCAAAAAACAAAATATACATATAACTATTGAGTAGAAATTGATATGGGGTATCCTGAGCCTCAAAAACAGTAATCCCACTTTCGTTAACAAAAGAAACTTTACTCCAATAAATTTCGTGAAATTCATTGGTAATAACCAGAACAAGTGCAACCGAGGGGATAATAAAGAGCAGTATGAGGAGGCGCCGTGTGAGCCATTTTACACGGCCTGTATAAACAAGAGAAAAGATAAACCATAATATCGGAAATCCATACACGCCAATGTGTTTGACTTTCTTAAAAAACATCTTTGTTGCGAAGTCTAAAAACAACATTTCCATGGCGTAACATAACATCCATATGCTGCCAGCCAAAAGGATGGCAGCACCAATGGCAGCACCTTTTTTTACCTCTCTAACCCTCCAAACATAATAGGCAAAAATTGTATCGGCAACAGCACCGGCGATCAAAATAGTGGCCATTAAAATAAATTGTTGTGGCATAGTTTTATTTACTTTTGATAAAAAAAGATTGTTTAAACACAGAAAATATGTCCTCGGGTGCGGTCAGCGCTTGTCGGCTTTTTCTGCCGACACACGCTTTTGACGACGCCGCGCCAATGATTATTTATCCCGCAGAGTCAAATTGACAATAACCATTTTTCTGTAACTAACATGGATGGTCTCGTAAAAAGTCTCCAAAGCCGTCACTCCCGGTTGGGGGTTAAATTTGCCGTTGACTCTTGCTGGTTCCCGAAACTAGACCTATAGACCTAAGAGCAATACCCGTGAATGAATTCCATTCACCTTTGTTTGTCAGGCATTTGCGCGTTACTCGACTTTGCTCTCTTGTAGACCTTTTTCAGGTGTCAGGTGTCGGGTGTCAGGAAAAAACTTGCTGTCATTCGATTGATTCAACATAGAATCATAGAGTTATGTTGACTCAAATCACATTTCTGGAATATTGGACCCGGAGCCCTGACACCCGACACCTGACACCTCGGCGAGGACAGGATCTCGAAATTCTTCACCGGAAAGCGGTATGAATCTCATTCATTCACGGGTATTGAACCTAATATAACCATAAATAACCGATATCGTGGAGCTAATAGCTAACGGCTAACCGCTGATTGCAGCTTTTAGGCGACTCAATTCGGTTTCTTAGTATCCAACCGTCATGACCCTCTCTTCAACAATAGTCAATCCCCTATTTACCACCATTCATAACACCGGTGCAATCAACTTTACAAAAGCTTAACAATTCTATCCGTAATCAACATAATTCCTTTACGTTCATTGTTTATATTGCACTCGAAACCGCGGAGGAGAATCCCCCGGAAAACGACAACCTAAATAAAGAGGGAGATACATTATGAATTCGAGACTCGGCAAAAAAATCAGTACAGGGCTAATGGCGCTTTTGATCACGGTATGCTTCATACCCGCAATTGCAGGGGCGTTCGCACACGGAGACGGAAAGCCGGAGAAGGGGTTTCACCGGGGAGATCATCACCGGTCTGCCCTTGGAATCTGGCGGGATCCACAAATGATTGAAAAACTGGGGCTCACGGAAGCGCAGGTCAAACAGGTTCGGGATGAGGATTTTAGCTTCTGTGAAAAGAGTCTGGTGCTAAAAGCACAGCTCGACAGCTTACGATTGCAAATGGATAAGGCTTTTTCCGATGACGTTATTGAAGATGCGACTATCCTTAAAACGGCGCAAAAAATTTCAGATGTAAAAGGTAAACTGTTTGTTCAGGAAATAGAAGCTCGCTTGACCCTTGGGAAAGTTCTCAATGCCGATCAAATCAAAAAGCTGAAGTTGTATGCACGTGCACCAGAAAGGGAAATGCCGAGGCAGTGCAAGAAGCGTATCTTCCGGTCCCGTTCTATTGGAAACCCTGATGCCGGCACGCTTTTAGAGGATTTAAAAAAATAGCGTCAATGGATTATCTGCATGGCGCCCTTCCGAATCAGGAGGGGCGCAGGCAGGGGATGCCGCACGCAAAGCCGTCATCTTGGCTCAGAACCAATATGAGGCGGGCATGATCGATTTCAATGAAGTGCTGGAAGCCCAAAGGTCTCAGCTTTCCTTTGAAGACGCGCTGGCCCAGAGCGAAGGGCAGGTTACCACCAATCTGATTACACTTTAGAAGGCCCTGGGCGGCGGGTGGGAAGCCTTGGATCCTGAAGAACTAACGAACAGGGAAACCCGGGGACCAGAGGAAAAACTGCAAAAGAGAACAATCTAAGGCGGCATAGCCGCAACCAGAATATCTCGCGCAAGACGCAAAGGCGCAAAGATTTTCTTGTTTTTTGTGACAGGGTTATAGGTGATACTAAAATGGAAAATAACACGAATCCTTCAATTTCGGTGGCAGAAACCCTGGGCGCAAATGGGACACCGGGCCGCACGCTTTAAGTGGCAGGCTGTCCTGATCCTCCTTCTGGTGGCTTCTGTCACCAGCGCACTGGCCATCCAAAAAATGGATCGGCCCGATCCGGTCCGGTACAAAACTGAAAAAGTGGAACGGGGAAATCTCATCGTCACTGTAACGGCCACGGGAAATCTCGAACCCACCAACCAGGTGGAGGTAGGGAGTGAATTGTCGGGAACCATCCGTGATGTTTTGGTAGAAGAAAACAGCCGGGTGAAAGTGGGTCAAATACTGGCCAGACTGAAGCATGTACGCCAACTGAGCCACAATAAGGTTCCTTCCCAATACGACCTGGATGCAGCCGAGGCAACCCTGGCTCGCGCTCACGCCGACGAAGCATCTGCAAAGGCCGATGTTTCACAGGCTCAAGCCGCTCTTGAAGTAATGGAAACGGATCTTAAGAAGGCAGTGATTTGTTCTCCTATGAACGGCGTGGTTCTGGACCGGGATGTGGAGCCGGGACAGACCGTGGCCGCCTCACTACAGGCTCCGTCTTGTTTATCCTGGCCGAAGATCTTGCCCAGATGGAGCTTAAAGTGGACGTGGATGAGGCGGACGTGGGTCTGGTGCGGGAGGGACAGGAGGCCACATTCCTGGTGGACGCCTATCCGGATCGAACGTTCAAGGCCCTGATTACCCGCGTGTGCTACGGCTCGGAAACCACGGACGGCGTGGTCACCTACGAAACCGTTCTGAAGCTCGACAATAAGGACCTGTCCCTTCGGCCCGGTATGACCGCCACCGCGGATATCATTGTCAACAACCTGAAAGATATTGTCCTGATCCCCAACGCGGCATTGCGCTTCACTCCACGGGTGGAAAAGAAAGCCGAACCCGGCCGGTCGCTGATGGATTCACTGCTGCCAGGCCCTCCTAAAAACAATAACGAAGCGCATGACCCAACTCCTATTATCGGCCGTGGCCGCCGGATCTGGATACTGCAAAAGGGTCAACCCCAAGGGGTATCGGTCGAAATCGGCGCCAGCGATGGCGTGAAAACCCAGGTGACGGGGGAATCCCTTGCACCCGGAATGCAGGTGATTCTGGAACGTCAAACCGACGGGCAAGGGTGATCCATGCCGACATCAGCGTTAAATCCATCGCCCATCATTCAACTAAAGGGCGTCAGCAAGGTTTACGGCGCCGGCGACACCGCGGTGTACGCGCTTCGGGATGTGGATCTGCAAATCACACGGGGTGATTTTGCGGCCGTCATGGGCGCCAGCGGTTCCGGAAAAAGCACGTGCATGAACATTCTGGGATGCCTGGATGTTCCCACATCCGGGAACTACCGAATCCTGGTCCTTATTTCCTCAATATAATTCTTGCATCTACAATATCCAGTCCATTCTCGTACAGCATGACTGGATTAAGATCCATTTCTTTAATTTCAGGGTAGGATTCAATCAGCTCTGAACACATGCCAATAAGTTTTCTCAACGATTTTTTATCATAACCGTTATGGCCTCTTACACCATTTAACAGGACAGAGGACCGTGTATCTTCAAGCATTTTCTTGCAGGCCACAGGAGAAACCGGCAATACCCAGAATGTCACATCTTTCATGATTTCAACCATGATACCACCCAAACCATACATGATAATAGGTCCGAACTGTTCATCTATCTTGGTTCCAATGATGATTTCAAGACCCTTTTGCGCCATGGGGGACACAAGGACGCCCCGGATGTCTGCACTTTGGTTATAGGCCAGAGCATTGCTGATAATCTGCTGATATCCCTTCCTGACATCGGTCTCAGAACCCAGATGAAGCATTACCCCGCGGGCATCGCTCTTATGCAGAATGTCCGGAGAAACAATTTTCAGAACAACCTCTCCATCGATGTTTTCCGACATCTGCCAGGCTTCATCCTCGGTTCTTGCCACATGGCCTACGGAAGTCGGAGCGCCATGCAGCTTAATCAATTGTTTTGCTTCATGTTCAAGAAGAACTTGGCGGCCTTCTTTTCCAGCATTTTCAATTATTTTTGCCCCTTCTTTTTTTGCCTTGGCACCCCAGTTAAAAACAAAATTGGTAATGGCATGGTAGGATTTCAGGTAATTGCCGTATTTACAGAGAGATGCCACGCATTTGCATGAAATGTCCAGGGAATCATGGATCGGTATGTCATAATACCTCAGCAAATCCAGCGCATGGGACTCATAAGATCTGTATAAAGAATGAACAAAAATTGGCTTGCGTCTCTTTTTTACCATTGCTCCCATTCTATGGGCTGCAACCTCTTCTCCCATGGCCAGCGTTTTTTCAAACCGAATGCCGTATCCGCCAAAAAGACCGACCACCAGGAGACCGCCAACATTGGGGTCCTTTAAAATAATCTGGGCACAGTCCGCAAAAAAGCTGGGATCAGAATCGGTCCCCCCGGCCACGTCAACCGGATTTACGACCGATGCCGCCTCGGGCAGAATCTTTCGTAATTTTTTTTGGGTTGTTTCAGATAACTCCGGCAGATTGATGCCGTAATCAGACAGAAGATCTGCCGCAATTGTTGCATGTCCTCCGCCATCGGCAAGGACGGCAATGGCATTGTTCTTTATGGCAGGTTGGCTTGAAAGGGTTTCGGCCACCGGAAAAAGTTCATCTGAGTTTTCGATCACAATGATCCCGGCACGTTCAAAAGCGCGCTTTGCAACCTCACTCATCCCCGCAAGAGATCCTGTGTGGGATCCTGCAGATTTCTTCCCTGTAACCGACCTTCCGCTCTTTAAAAGAACAATAGGTTTTTCAATACTGGTTTTATAGGCTTCCTGTAAAAATTTTCGGCCTTCACTCATGCCCTCCACGTACATCAGGATGGCTTTTGTATCCGGATCATTTCTGAAGAATTCAAGGTATTCATGGAATTTGATATCAGATTCATTCCCGACCCCGACATAATAGGTAAACCCTTCATGTTTACGAATTGTTGCTTCTGTAATGAGTGTAAGTGCCATATTACCGCTCTGGCATAGAAGGGCAATATTTCCCCGGGGTACATCTTGGATACCTACAAGATTCATGTTGCTTTTAAGATTGATCATCCCCGACGTATTGGGTCCGATTAGTCTGACACCCCCTTCTTTTGCCGCAGCAACTGCCTGAAGCTCGAGTTCTTTTCCTTTATTGCCCAATTCCCTGAACCCGCCGGCGATAATAACTGCTCCGGCAACTTTTTTTTCACCGCATTTTTTTAGAATTCCCGGTATCGTACGGGCAGGCGTTGTAATCAAGGCAAGGTCTATAGGCGCTTGAATTTCAGTGATATCTTTATAACAACGTAATCCCAGTATCGTGGCTTCATTGGGATTAACCGGATAAATCTTCCCTTCAAAACCGTCTCCAAGAAGGGTTTTGATTGCCTGGTACCCTCTCTTTGTTTTATTTTTTGATGCACCGATGATGGCAACGGACCCGGCATTTAGCACTTTATCTAACATAACATATATCCTTTGTTTATTTTTTCCTTTCCTCAAATTCTTTTAACGAGGATTCCCTTTCTTTTGTTGAAACACAAGCCAGACAGGCTTCAATCTCATAATCCATCAATGCCTCAAGGCTGGATTCTCCCTGGGCCATGAGCAGGCCTTTTTTGATAAGTTTCAAAGAAAAAGACGAATTGGCAGCAATTTTCCCTGCCATTGCAATCGCCTCATCCATCAGTTTTTCCAATGGTACAACCTTATTGACCATTCCTATGCGATGGGCTTCTTCTCCGGTAATATTTTCTGCGGTAAATAAAAGTTCTCTTGCCTTGCCCGGCCCGACCAGATTCTGGACCAGACGGAAGGCGCCTCCAGTGACAGATGACGTCACCTTTGCCTCAGGAGATCCGATAAGGGCGTTATCTGCGGCAATCCTGATATCGCAGGCCAGGGCCAGCTCATATCCTGATCCCAGGGCATATCCGTTAATTGCCGCAATGGTCGGTTTTTCAAACCGGATGATCTTTCTGGAAGCTTCCTGCAGGGATTCAAGATAAATCCGGTAATCCTCAATAGTCCTGTCTTTTGAATCCTTAAGATCTGCTCCGGTGGAGAATGCCCTGCCCTCTCCGGTAATGATGAGAACCTTGATATCAGGGTCCTGTTTTACAATTTCAAGTGCATCCTGCATTTCCATCCAGAGTTGCGGGTTCATGGCATTGAGTACCTTGGGCCTGTTCAGCTTGATGATACCGACCCTGTCCTTTTTTTCATAAATAATACATTCATAGTCCATGAAATTTGCCTTCTGTAAAAGGATTAGATTTTTGATGCTTTCACCATACCCTATTCGGTTTGATTTATTAACAGGAAAATTTAAATATTTCATGCAAGATACATTGTGAATTAATTATTATTTGTGCAATAATGTTTCCGATAGTTGCTTGGGTGATTTTTTTCGATGCTGGCATGGAATATAAGTTCCAGCGCTGTATGAAGCATTCAGAGACCAAAAGACTTTATGATACCAAAATAATTCAAAGCCTGGGATTATTGGTTAATTTGAATACAGGGATACATACTGACTGATACTTTCAAATTCCTTGAAAAAGCAAGTTCCTATCCTTACACCTAATTTTGATATCATCCTTGCTTTTTATAACACCCTCATTTATTTTTTTGGTAATAATTTTAGCGATAACGAGGAACTATAATGCCAATTTTAAATGAATTAAAATATATCCTTCCCAACGTAAAAGCATATAGGCTCATGTTACAATTATTCACAGAAAATAAGGGCCTTACCGATATCATCGGTACTTCAAAAACCATTCGCCAGGCAAAAAAAAGATTAAAGACCTGGGCCTTAGAGATCCTTTCCGAAAACAAACAGGCCAATGCTTACTATCTCCGGGAAAAAATCGGCAAAAGCCAGCTCGATAAGCTGAGACCCAAAGATTATGCCGCCATTCGTATCCTGGATTATATCAGGCATTCCGGCAGGCAATTCGAGGATCTTAATCACAAGGGCGAAATTGTGGAAAATGATCCCTTTGCCATTCTCATGCAATGTGCCCGCAAAGGGACTGGCGGAGCCACCCCTGCTTTCTTTTATGACATGATTCACCTGTTCAGACAGTTTTCAGGGCATATAGATCCTGCACCAGATAAATTGAAAATTTCATCATGGATGCACAGATATTCTTCAGGTCTTGATCCGGATATCATCAGGCAGCGGGAAAAAAACAAACTTCGGATACTGAAAATCATCATTAAAACAATTGATGAAAAAAGAACAAAAAGCAAGCGGTTTAGATTTGAAAAAGGGATGTCACAGAAGGAAAAAATGGCCCTGGCCAAAAAATGGTGGAACGATCATCAATTCCACCTCAAATTTGCAGTCAGAACCCCTGAAGACCTAAATGAAATGCTTGGGTTCTCCCTTGATAAGGAAACGATGGGCAACCTGAAACAAGCTCAAAAAGTTGGAATTCCCTTCTTTGTCAACCCCTATTACCTGTCGCTTATTGACACCCATGCCTCTCCTGTTTCCCTGGGTGCGGATCTTGCCATCAGGCAATATATGATCTATTCAAAGGAACTGATCAATGAATTCGGCACTATTCATGCCTGGGAAAAAGAAGATATTGTGGAGCCCGGAAAACCCAATGTTGCAGGCTGGATCATTCCAGATGACTGTATCCACAGACGATATCCCAACGTTGCCATATTAATTCCAAAAAGCATGGGCCGTGCTTGTGGCGGACTGTGTTCAATCTGCCAGAGAATGTATGGCTTTCAACAAGGTGATTTGAATTTTGACCTTGAAAAATTACAAGTCAAGAAATCATTTGTCGAACGTTTGGAAGCCTCTATCAACTATTTTGAAAATGACTCCCAGTTAAGAGACATCCTCATCACTGGCGGTGATTCTTTGATGAGCACCAATAAAACCCTTCGGAAAATTTTTCAAAGCATTTATAATATGGCCAAAAGAAAACGCAGGGCCAATAGGAAAAGAAAAGATGGAGAAAAATACGCAGAGATCTTAAGGGTAAGACTGGGCACCAGGCTTCCGGTTTATCTTCCCATGAGAATCCAGGCCGGCATTGTAAACATACTTGCCGAGTTCAAAGAAAAAGCTTCAAAAGTAGGCATTCAGCAATTTGTTTTCCAGACCCATTTTGAATCTCCAATGGAGATAACCCCTGAAACAAGATTCTGTGTAGACCAGCTGAATAAAGCCGGGTGGATTGTAACCAACCAGCTGGTTTTCACATCGGCTGCGTCAAGAAGGGGGCATACGGCTAAACTCCGAAAAGTACTCAACGATATCGGGATTGTTCCCTATTATTCATTTACCGTTAAAGGGTATATGGAAAATAGCCATCTTTTTTCACCCAATGCACGGCTGGTTCAGGAAGGCATGGAAGAAAAGAGTATCGGACTTCTGCCGGACACATTTTTTCCGGATCTAAGACAACTGCCTTTAGATGCTGAAAATATAGTTGATAACATCGCCCGGTTGAGAAGAGACGCTGACATCCCGTTCCTATCCTCCGACAGGAATGTACTCAATCTTCCGGGGGTCGGCAAGAGTCTTACCTTCAGGACCATCGGCATTACCAATGACGGCAGAAGAATCCTTGAATTTGATCATGATGCCACGAGGGAGCATAGCCCAATGATAGAAAAAATAGGAAAAATCACCATCATTGAATCTAAAAGTATCCATGACTATCTCCAACAGCTTGACAATATGGGCGAAGATGTGAGCGAGTATGAATCAATTTATGGATATTCGTTAAGTGAAACAGAACCCAGGAACCCAATCTTTGAATATCCGGACTACGACTATGGTGTAACAAAAAAAATGACGAATCTGGATCTTCAGTTGGCTTAAAAGAGGCACCGTCATGGTCTTATTTGCATCTGTCAGCTATTAAAAGGGGACCAAGATTAGTATTAATTAGGTCCCCTTTTAAAATGGTCTGGATCAACAGAGTATTTGACGAAGTTGAAGAAAGCTGTTAGGTGGTGTTGACATCTTGACACATCAAGAGGATTTTATGGGTTCAAAACCTGGCAATATGACTTACTTACTTATCCATGTGTGTGATCAGACCTTTGAAGTTATATCGGATTCTTTGGGTTGGGGGTCAAGTCTGCCTTTGACTCTTGCTGCCAATCTTCAGAAACAATAAGAGTCAACGGCAGACCCCTTCACTTTCATGAAGTCCAGCATCATGTGTCCACAGTCCATCAGTGGCGACCACAAGATGTGGGGGCCTACAATCATGGCCGCTAAGACGACTTGAGTTATGCATGGCCTGGATCACGTCCCGTAAAACATGAAAACAGCTTTCAAATTTTTTTATGGAGGCCATGGAATGCCAACCTTTCCAAGGGGTTCAATGTTTCGGCCTAGCGGTCATAACCACCTGAAAATTGTACGTTCTTTATCTGTAGTCTTGTGATGAGTATCTTTGTGATCCGCTTCATGACGATATAGCCCATTTCAAAATCTTCAGAAAAAAGCGCGTTCAAATCCGAGGCCGCCCATTTGAAAAGTTCTAGATCCGTGATGGCTTTCGTTGTTCCAATGTATTTTTTGGGTTCCACATCCACCATGGAGGAAATGCCGAAAGTCATGCCGGGGGTAAGTTCCGTGACAACGACGTGCTGTGTAGGGGATTTTTCAAATTCAAGGCTGACTCTCCCCTTAATAACAGCCCATAGGTTATTGGAGTAATCATCTTGTTTGAATACATACTCCCCGGCTTTCACTTTGACGATAGACGTTATTCTTGAAATTTTCTCCAGCATTGGATCGCTGAGATAATTCAGCATAATAACCATTTTCAATTCATTTATGCCGTACACGTCCGCCTCCTTCCCTAGAGAACAGGAGAAATATACCGGTATGAATTACCATGCCTCCCACTCCAGACGTTTATAAATGAACATCAATTGTTTCTCGGTCAGCTCTCCCACTTTTTCATTGTTCCATTTCAGATCACCCGATGCAATCGCCGCTTTTGCCTCCATTGAACGGTCATAGTTGTTCAGTGTCATGGTGCCATTTTTTTCCACCAGATCAAGCCAGAAACCCCAATCTTCGGCTGTACGGTTTAATGCCTGGATGACCGCTCGCTTCTGATTTAGTTTTTCTTCCGTTTCCCCGGTTGTCCGGCTAGAGGGTTCAGCCGCAACGGCCACATGGGTTTCCTTCAGCGCACTGTCAATACTCGCCTTGATCTACTCTTCAGTAAATGGTTTAGGCAAGAAATCACGGACCCCTAATTTCATGGCCTCTACCGCAGTGGAAGCAGTGCCGTAATGCGACTTTCACGATGTCACATTTGGCAGCCCGGCTATCTTTCAGAAGCAAGATAACTTAAAAGAAGCTCAACATGGATGTAAGACCCGTGGCTTTCCGTCTTCATCTTACGATGAATTTGGCTTTGTATAGAGAAGTCTGGGCTCCCAACAGGTCAGGCTACACCTATAGGGAGTTAGGCATGCACAATTTGATATGTTTTTCCATAAGACGACCTCCCGAATAGAGGTTCGATGGTTGATGGGGATACTTTCAACTCATGAAATGACAAAAGATGTTTTATGTCAAGGAAAATCGGCTTTTAAGGAAATTCATTGCAGTCAAAATTTTGCTTTGAGAAAAAGAAACAATATGGTCAGAATTTCTTGATATTTGGGAGCACCGGGGATTCCCGAATTCGTACATTCTTAGGTTTGAATGGCCTTCATTATTGCAAGGTTACAAAATCAAAGGTTGCAAAGTCAAGAAGTGAAGGATACCCAAATAAACCATGATTGTCACCGATCTCAACGTCATTCGGACGTTTGCAGGATCAAAAGATAGCTTTTAAACGTAAGATCGCAGGGCGGTATAGACATGACTCCAATTCTTATGCCGGCCAGCTGTCGAAAGGTTGTTTTTCGAGCTCCATTTCATTGTCATCGCCCTTGTAAATATTGATCCAGGCGTTCCAGTTTCGGGTGTCCGGGTCAGGGTAATCCAGCCTGTAGTGGCTGCAGCGGCTTTCTTTGCGCATAAGGGAAGCCCGCAGTTTCATCTCGGCATTCAGAATCATGTTCGAGGTTTCATGGGCGAGCCTGAGCTCATGCATGTCGGCGGCCTTCAGCATGGGCTGGTGATGATCCCGCAGTTCTTCAATGTATGCGAGCGCGGCAGTCAGGATTCTCTCTTTCTTTATGTAGAGAACAAAATTTGGAATTATGATGCCCTGAAGGGTTTGCGTTACCCACGCGGGGCTGTACCCCCGTTCTCTTTTCAAGGGCGCCAGTATCTCTTCCTGAATTTTCTTTTGTTTCTTTTTGGTAATCGCGGGCATTTTTATGCCCTTTGCATAAAAAGCCGCAGCCTCGGCGGCAATGCCGCCCTGTACGGCGGATCCCGCCAGCGATGAACCCACTTGGGTATAAATGGCGCCTGCCATATGAGACCCCAGAGCATCGCCGG
>Ga0208901_1000659_pt1 | contig 13679 bp, 12 predicted proteins | sample AntAceMetag02UKF_FD_184764 | JGI IMG/M metagenome (GOLD analysis project Ga0208901, IMG submission 184764) | Saline lake microbial communities from Ace Lake, Antarctica - Antarctic Ace Lake Metagenome 02UKF (SPAdes) (version 2) | ecosystem: Environmental > Aquatic > Non-marine Saline and...
AATACAAATACCTCCTAATCAGATACTTAAATGGAAGTTGAGGAACGATTCTTATCCAAGAGAATAAAAATGAGATTCACGAAAACCGAAAATAAAAAATGTCATTTTTCAAAGAGCGAAACGCAAGATATAAGAAAGGAGGCAAGAACTGTTATGGCAAAGGGTGAAATTCGTTTTATGGGGCACTCTTTTGTAGAATTGACTACCGCTGAAGGCAAGGTGGTATTATTCGACCCTTGGACAAAAGACCATGGTAACCCGGGATGCGAAACCAATCTTGAATATATTGAAAAAGCCGATCTGGTCCTGATCAGCCATGATCACGCTGACCATAACGCTTCAGCCGTGGATATCTGCAATAAAACCGGAGCTTTGTTGGGCGGTCCGGTTCAAACCGTACAACGGCTTATTAACGATGGATTTGACGCGGAGAAAGTCGTCAACTTCGGCTTCGGCTACATGGTGGGCGGCGGGGTAGAGCTGGATTGGGTTAAGGTGACGGCAACCCCGGCCTTTCATTCATCCGACACTGCTTGCGCCCTTGGCAATATCGTGCAAACGAAAAATGGCTTTACGGTTTACCATGCCGGCGATACCTCCATTTTCGGAGACATGGCCCTTTGGGGCCAACTGTATCCCATGGATGTCGCTTTACTTCCTATTGGCGGGGTCTTCACCATGGACGCGTACCAGGCAAGCCATGCGGCCGCTTTGCTCAATCCTGCTGTAGTAATTCCCATCCACTACAAAACCTACCCCATAATAGCTCAATCAGCCGATGAATTTGTGGAACTCACAGGCCGGCAAGCTCCCAAAATAGAGGTGAAAGTGTTGAATACGGGAGAAAGCTTTTCTTTTTAATAAGCGATGAAAATCATCAAGCGCCACCTCGCCAGTCTTGAAGAAGTCTATACCGTCTCCCTCCTGAAACTGGATGGTAAGACGCATTTCCTTGCGGCTACGGAAGCACACGGCCCCTGCCTGCTGTTCCAATCTCCTGAATGGAAGGCATCTGTAGTATGGAATGGACCCGGAGGGGCCATGGGAATAGTTCCTCTCGAAGAAAAAACAGGCTCCTTTCTTGCCATCCAGGAATTTTTCCCTGTCTTTAAATCGGAAAGCGCCGGCATTGTTTACGTCGAGGCCGGCCTTTCTATTGAAAAACCATGGAAAATGGATCGTCTTTTAGACTTGCCCTTTGTCCACCGTTTTGATGTGGTCTCCGGGGAAAGACAACGCTTTCTGGTGGCAGCAACCTTGTGCAGGGAAAAAGACTTTCAAGAGGACTGGTCGAGTCCGGGAGCCGTTTATGCTGGACCGGTCCCCCTGGAAAGGTCTGGACCATGGTCTCTAAAACCGATCCTGCAGGGAATCTCAAAGAATCATGGCATGCATATTACCCGGTTGGATGAAAAAACCGTGGTGCTGGTATCGGGACAGGAAGGGTTATTTCAAATCGATGTGCCACCCCAATGGCAGTCGGATTGGCATCACGAGCAACTCCTTGACCATGAAATCAGCGATATATCCACCTTGGATATAGACGGGAACGGTTTTCCGGAGATCGTGGCAATCGAACCTTTCCACGGTGACGGGTTGGTCATCTACAAACAAAAATCCAGAGGCTGGGAGGCGGTGATGGACATGCCTATGGACTTTGGCCATGTTGTCTGGGGAGGCCCGATTTTGGGTAAACCCGCCATCGTGGCAGGTAATCGCGGGGGGCAAAAGGAGCTCTTTCTTCTATTCCCGAACCTCAAAAAGAATCGTGGGATGGAAAGGGTGGTCATTGATCGGGATGTGGGGCCGGCCCAAATCGCCGTTTTGAATGAACCGCATCGGACCCTGCTTTTCAGCGCCAATCATGCAGCCGGTGAAGTGGCCCTCTACGAAATCCTACTGTAGTTTCCCACATCTCCAGCGGAATGGGACAGCCCGATTCCTTCAAATCACGGTTGTTTTTCACACGCTGCCTTCCCGCTTCAAAGCGGGAGCTGATCGAGAAAGAAACTATGCATTCCCACGCTGGAGCATGGGAACGAGGAAATCCCGATGGTCCCTGACTGCCTACTGCCTACCACTTACTACCTACTGAACTTTTCACATGAGGTAATTAAGAATGGCTGATTCTCTTGCGTTACTTTCCTTACTCATCGGTCTGGAACTTGTTTTAGGTGTAGACAATATTCTCGTTATCAGCATCTTTGTGGGCAGACTTCCTGCATCCCAGAGAGGAAAAGCCAGAATCATAGGCTTGGGCCTTGCCCTGGTTGCAAGGGTTCCCATGCTTTTTATCCTGCTCAGCCTGTCCAACCTGACCACGCCCCTGTATCTGGATTTTACGGTACGCGACCTTATTCTCGTAGCAGGTGGGCTCTTTCTTTTATGGAAAGCCGTCACCGAAATCCATCACACCATAGAGTTGAGGGATGACGTGAAAGAGACCGCGCAACCCTCGAAATTTTTTTCCCGTTATCTCTGGAATCGTCCTTTTGGATATAGTATTTTCCGTTGATTCCGTCATCACGGCCATCGGATTGACCGATAAGATCTGGATCATCATTACCGCTGTTATCGTCTCTTTCGTGTTGATCCTGGCTTTTGCACGACCAATCGGAGATTTCATCCTGAAACACCCTGCCCTCAAGATCCTGGCGCTTTCCTTCCTCTATGGTTCCGTTAACATTATGGGTGGAGAGCGGCCCCTCGAACGGGTTTTTCCTGACCGGCAAACTTGGCAGTAATTTTTCTGCCGCCCAGTTCTGCACCTTTTAGAGATTCCAAGACCTTGTGAGCCACGCTCTTCTCCACATCAAAGAAAGAAAATTCCCTCTTGGGGGCAAGGCCACTCAATTTATCCAGGGAAACGCCACTTTTTTTAGAGACGAGCCGGAAGAAGGCTTTTTCCTTGATTCTATCCAGCCGGCCCACATTCACAAAAAACCTTTGATTTTGTTTCTTAAACGACTTTTTCCTTTTTGCCGGTTGCCGTTCAGGTTTGGGAACGCCGGCTTGAATATCTCCCATGTCTCGATAATAATCAAGAAAACGGTTGAACTCAGTGGAGACAAATCTCTGTATCAGTTCTTCCTTTGTAAAGGATTTCAAGGTTTCGTAAACCGGAGGCAGGTACTTTTCAATTTCCTGCTCATTCACCGGTACATCCACCATTTTCTTTACAAGGGAGTAGAGCTGTTTTTCACAGATGGATCGGCCTGTCGGAATTCTGCCGAAACTGAACTGAATACCGATTTTATGCTCAATATGTTTTACCCTGCCCATTTCCCTAGCGGTTGCAAGGACCATGGAAATCCCTGATTTTCCAGCCCTGGCTGTCCTTCCACTGCGATGGGTATAACGATCAGCCTCATCCGGCAGATTGTAATGAATCACATGGGAAATGTCATCCACATCCAGCCCCCTTGCTGCCACATCCGTGGCAACCAGGACCTGGAGCGCCCGTTCTCTGAATTTTCCCATAACATGATTGCGCTGGTCCTGCGAAAGATCACCGTGGATTGCCCCGGCATTGTACCCATCCTTGATGAGGTTTTCCGCCACAATACGAGTTTCATTTCGGGTACGGCAGAATATGAGTCCAAAGATCTCCGGTTCATAGTCAATGATCCTCTTGAGAGCTGGATAACGGTCTTTCTCCTTGATTACATAACAGATGTGCTCTATGGACTTCGGCCCCCTGTTCCGCATTCCAACGGTCACCAGTACCGGATCTGTCATGTAATCATCCGCGATCCTCTCAGCTTCCTTCGGCATGGTTGCCGAAAACAGCCAGGTTCGTTTGTGGGTCGGTGTCTTACTCAATATGGTATCAAGATCGTCTTTGAAACCCATGTCCAGCATTTCATCCGCCTCATCCAGAACCACATATGCAATCTTTTCCATCTGAATGGTTTTTCGGCTCATCAAATCCCTGCATCTGCCAGGGGTAGCCACAACAATCTGGGCGCCCTTCTTGAGTTGCCGGATCTGTTCACTGATACTCGCCCCGCCATAAACAGCCGCAATTCGCGCGCCTCCCACATAACGGGCATACCGTTTCAACTCTTCGACAATCTGCAAGCATAGTTCACGTGTTGGACAGAGCACCAGGCCCTGCGGCGCCCGTAAATGGAAATCAATTTTTTGTATCATAGGAAGACCGAAAGCGGCCGTCTTTCCAGTGCCGGTTTCCGCCAATCCAACCAGATCCGTATCTCCATCCAGGAGTTCAGGGATCACTTTTTCCTGAACGGGTGTCGGATATTCAAACCCAAGGTTGTCAACAGCCTTGAGAATTTCTTCATTCAAACCAAGTTTATCAAATCTCATATGCTCCACTTCCTGAAAGCAGGGGTTGTTTTATTCAAAATCAAGCCCATATTGGATAGTTATTGATGTGTAAAGGAGGGAAACGGGAACAATAGGAAAAAAGGCTCCGGCTTTCCTGCCGAACGATTTGCGCATAGAATACTGCCGCAGATCTTGCTTAATTAAGCAATGTAATCATCAGAAACACATTGGCAATATTTTTGCGCTATAAATTCCCTTTGAAAGCCCGCAGCTTTCATCTTTATCCCATTTTTCACGTTGGTTTATGGTAGGATACTCATTTTCTATACTACGGGATTTTAGTAGCGTTCTGGATCTAAGGCACTCGGCAAAAATCTCTAAAAGGATACAGTAACTTCAGGCATGGCCATTTTTTTTACAACCACCAGCCATCCCGTTTATCGCGGGTTTAAAAATACCGCCACGAAATGGGGATTTTTCATCCTGCTCGTCTTGTTCTCACCATTACCTCCCGCCCACGCCCAGAAAAAAAGCCTACCCTATGAAGTGAAGGTCCAATGCTCCGACAAGGCCCCTCCCGAGGTTGTAAAAATCATGGAGGAGGTTTCCCGAACGGTTCAGAAAAAAAGCGATCCTCCGCCATCCTTGGCCCTTCTCAAAAGACGTGCAGAAAACGATCTTCCTGAAATGAAAAAAGTTTTGCGTTCGTTCGGCTTTTTCAAAAATACAATATCTCTGAAAATAACTCCCCCCGGGGAAGTGGCGCCAACAGGCTCCGGTCCCCAGGTAAATCCGGAAAACCCTGAGGAACACACACCCCCCGGGGGGGAAGCGGCGCTTCCCGCGAATGTTTTATTCCAGGTCGATCCGGGACCCCGGTTCAGTTTTGGAGAAACCTCCGTTATTCTGACGAAAGAAACCCCGAAGGATACCCTGGCACCCCCTTCTCCTGCCGAAGCCGGGATCGTAGAACACGCACCTTATACCGCTGCAAAGGTTGTTGAAGCAGGCAATTTCCTCCTGACCCATTACAAAAACAATGGCTACCCGTTTCCAAAAGTTGCCCATCGTGATGTAGTAGCCGATTTTGCAGCGAACACGGTGCAGGTAAAATTTCAGATGAATCCGGGGATGCAGGCAAGGTTCGGAAAAACCGATGTAACCGGCCTCACAAAACTCAATCCCGAGTATGTCTATGAACTGCTTCCCTGGAAAAATGGAGAAAAATACGATAACCAATTGATTGAAAGGGCCCGCCGTATTCTTTTTGGTACCAACCTTTTCAGTACAATCGAATTCAATAACCCTGGAAAAGTGGATGCTCAGGGCCAATTGCCCATTACCATACAGATCAGGGAACGCTCACGGCGGACTATCCGTGTGGGTCTGGAATATACAACCGATTACGGCCCCGGGATCAACGGAAGCTGGACCCATCGAAACCTTTTTGGAATGGCAGAGAAGCTTACAGCCAGCGCTATCTTCAACAACAAAATCCGTACGGCCTCCCTGCGTTTTGATAAACCGATGTTCCTGGACAAGAAAAATACCCTCATCGCCGACAGCACTTTCAACGACGAGACAACCGATGCCTATGACGCCAGATCGGTGGAAGTATCCACCATCCTGGGCCGAAAATTCACAAATACCTTCCGAGCGGGGGCCGGCGTTGGATTCCGCTATGGCAGGAGCAAGCAAGTGAACGGTGACGAATACACCACCTACCATCTGGCCTTTCTTCCCCTTACGGCTGCCCAGGACACCCGGGAAAATCTCCTGAACCCGACCCATGGGTACAATCTTACCCTGAGCATGGCCCCTTACCAGGATGTGGTGGACGGAAATCTCCGGTTTTTTCGGTATCTGCTATCCGGAAGTACCTATTATAACTTCAATACCGGAGATAAAATGGTTTTTGCCATACGGGCCGCTTTTGGCCAGATGGTTGGTGTCGACCACAACGAAATGCCGGCCGACCTCCGTTTTTATGCGGGTGGCGGCGGTTCCGTACGGGGCTTTGCCTACCAGTATGCCGGCCCGGTAAAGGGGAATGTGCCCCTTGGTGGTCTGTCTACCATGACTTTTTCCCTGGAACTTCGCTTCAAAATCACCGAATCGATCGGCCTGGTTCCTTTTCTAGACGGGGGAACGGTTTTCTTGGACACAATACCTGATTTCGGAAGCCAGGACCTGTATTACGGCACCGGCTTGGGTCTCAGGTATTATACTGCCATCGGCCCCATTCGGCTGGATGTGGCAACCCCCATCAACTGGCGAGAGGGCGTAGACAGCCGTTACCAGATTTATGTAAGTATAGGACAATCTTTTTAAATGCCTGTCGCGGATAAACCGGAACCGAAAAGGTCTCACCCAAAGGCGCGAAGGAAATATGGGAATAAATTTGCTCGAAAACCTTCGCGTCTTTGCGCCTTTGCGTGAGACATCTTGCCGGATTAGTGTGCTTTATTCTGTTTCGTCCGGGATTTTGTGGCTGTTTTTCCAGAATTCGGATCGATGAGTTTTTCAAATGCCTGAAGATAAGAAGAAAAAACCAAAACGCACCGGTTGGATAAGGCTACTTCGATGGCTTCTTTTTTCCCTTTGCGGGCTCATCCTGTTTCTCGTGCTTTTATGGGGAGCGCTTCAGACCAGATGGGCAAAGGATCATCTGGCCAGGCTCATTGAAACCGTTACGGCAGACGCGGGAGACTATCGGATAAAGGTCAAAAAAATAGACGGGCTGTTGCCGTTTTCTCTATCCGTCCAAAGCGTTACCCTGTCAGGACCAGATGGCGCCTGGCTCGAAGCTCAAGGGATCGATTTTTCATGGAAAGTCCAATCTCTTCTTTCCGGCGTAATTGACGTAGAATGGTTTCGGATGGACAGTCTTACCGTTTCCCGACTTCCTGTTTCAGAAGAAAAGAAGCCTGAAACAAAGTCCAAAGAAAACATCTTCCCATCTCTTCCTCGCATCGTCCTTCAGGAATTGGAAATCAAGCGGATTAATCTGGCGAAGGAAGTTGCCGGATCGCCCATGGTCTACAGCCTGCAACTAAAGGCGGAAACAGAAAACCGCCATGTGAAGGTCAGTACCGTCCTTCAAGATCTCAAACACGCAAATGACGCCCTCCACCTGAAAGCTTCTTACGGACTGGAAAACAGGGATATTTCCGTGGAACTCACCTATTTCGAAACCAAGGGGGGACTGGTATCCGGACTCATGGATCTGGCCGATGCCGGGGAAATTCAGCTTGCCGTAAAGGCAAATGGAAAATTGGCCCATATAAAGGGGAATATGAGCCTTGAAGTAGTCCATTACGGCAAAACAAGTCTGGATTTTCAGGTGGGTCTGGATGAAATCAGTGCCGTTGTGGATGGCCGCATTCAGGTGGACGGTAGGATAATCCCCGATGATCTGGCAAAAGCCCTGGGAGGTTTGGATGTAAAGCTCCATTGCGGCGTGGCCCTTTCGCCTTCCCACATTCTCGAGGTGAAAGACCTTACGCTCGGAACAGTTGCCGCCAAGATTTCCCTGACCGGAACCGCAGATCTTACGGCAAAAACCATGGACATGAAGGTCCAGTCTTCCGGTGTCAATATTTCCCCGTTCCTCCGTGGAACCGGCATCGCCATCAAAGACCTGGGACCGGTACAGGGTTTTGCAAAAGGGCCCTTTTCCAACCCCCATATCACAGTAAAAACCGTCGCAGGGGCGCTGAATCTACAGGGCGCGGAATTTCACGATATGGCATTGGAAGTGGACGCTGGTTTTTTAACGGGATTTGTCGGAATCACCAATACAAAGGTTTCCGTCACAGCCAGGCAGATACGAATACCGCAAGCCCCGGGGATCAAAGGTCCCCTGCAAATCAACCTGTCCGGAACCACTCCGGATTTTACCGCATGGGATATCCACAATCTTCATGTCTCCCTGCCACATCTTACCCTGCAGGCAGACCGAATGGGCATTGACACGAAAACCGGAAAATTTTCCTCTGAATTCGAGGCCCAAATCGATCGCATAAAGTTTCTCCTGCCGTCCGGTGATCCTGCCATGGACGGGCATCTCATCATCACGGCTCGAGCCGGAGGAAATTACCAGACCCAAGAGATGGTCGCGGATTTGAAGGCAACACTCAACAAACCTGTGGGACTTCCTCCTATTGTCATGGAAGCCATAGGGCAGAAGTTGAGCTTGCGTGTGGAAGCCTCCATGAAAAAGGAGGTTATCCAGCTGAAACAGGTGCACATGGCCTGGAAGGATGATGGGCTGAAAGCACACGGTTGGTTGGACACGAACAAAAAGACCTTCGATATGCAATATGATCTCCTATTGAATAAACTACCGGCCGTGGACAAAACCCAGGGATTGTACCTGGCAGGAGATTTGAAAAGTCATGGCCGAATTGCGGGCACTTTTGAAAAATTCACCGCCGACATGGAACTTTCCATAAACCATTTTCAGGTAAATGACCTGAAAGGAGAGAATCTCCATGTCCAGTTGAAGGCTGCAGGACTTCCGGAAACGCCATCAGGAGACTTGGATCTCAAGGGGACGGCCATGGAAAAACCCCTGAGTCTGCATACCGGATTCCAATGGTCCGGTAAAACCCTCACCCTTTCCGAAACCCGGGCCAAACTCCCCGGAATTGCATTGAAGGCAGATCTGCAGATTACACCCGCCGGGAATGTATTCTCGGGTAAAGTTCAAGGCGCCGTAGAATCCCTGGAATTTCTTGAAACCCTGTCCGGAGTAAAAGCGGGAGCACAGGGAAATTTTCTGCTTCAGGCAGGAGGACCTTCCAACAGAGGCGGGGCCAGTCTTGATGCAAAGTTCAAAGAGCTGAAATTCCAGGATTTTACGGCCTCCACCCTGGATATCAAAGCTGAAATTGATGACCTGGAAAAGATTCATGGCAAGGCAACCATAAATGCTACAAACGTGGTTCTGCCCAATACCCAGTTAGATACACTGCAGTTTCGAGCCCGAGGATCCATGGAAGAAGCAACGGCGGACCTTAAAGCCAGCGGAACTGCCTCCCATTATGAAGAAAACGGTGCTGGTTCTTTGCCCATCGCTTTTTCAACAGCACTCACCATGAAAAAGAAGGAACAGTGGCTTTTTCACCTCAACACTTTAAAGGCTGCCTATGGAGACCTCCATGTCACGCTGCCCCATCCCGCCGCGGTGGCCATGGACGACAAAGGAATCGCCCTGGACAATCTGGAGCTGCAGACAGGAAAAGGACGTCTTCAGGTCAGAGCACAGCTAAAGGGAGAAACCGTAGACGCGTCCGCCCGAATCACTGATCTTCCTTTAGACCTTCTGGAACCTTTACTGAACCGGGACATGTCCGGCATGGCCACCATCAGCCTGGATCTTTCCGGACCCTTGTCCGACCCCCAGGTACAGTTAGATGTGCACGTCCGGGAGCACAAACTGCTCGATTTGGAGGGTGGAAAGCCGCTGCTCCTTGAAGCCAAATTCCATTCCAGGCGCGATGGCTCCAGTTTTGTTACCGATCTGGTACTCTCGGGCCTGGGCGGGGCCCCATTTAAAGTTGATGCGGCCATACCAGGCCATCTGTCTCTGAAACCGTTCTCTCTTGACCTGCACAAGGATAATCCCATAACGGGAAAACTCCAGGGTCGTCTGGACCTGGTCATTTTTAAAAGCATACCCGACATGACCGGTCAGAATATACAGGGGCTTGTGGAAGTGGATATGGGCGTCAATGGCACGATGAACAACTGGGCGTTAACCGGCGGCATTGTTCTGAGCAGGGGTCTCTATGAAAATGTGGAACAGGGCATCATTCTGGCAGACATGAAAGGCCGGATCGAGGGAAAAGGAAAGGCTGTGCAATTGACGGAATTCACCGCCACCGATGGAAAATCGGGCATCATCCATGTGGATGGTGGGATCACCGTCGAGCCTCCATTTCCCATGGATTTCAGCCTTTCCCTCAAAAAGGCAACCCTTTTGCGCAAAGAGGAGCTGACTTCCACAGCCAGTGGCGCCCTGAGCCTGAAGGGAAGCTTGAAACGGCTGGACTTGAAAGGGGAGATCACGCTGGACAAAACGGAAGTGACCATTCCGGGATCTCTGCCCCCCGACGTAGTCATTGTGCCTGTTACGGAAATCAATGTGCCTTCCGGAATGAAGGCGGAACAACCTTCGCAAAAAGTCTCCCAGCCGCTTTTTTTGGATCTTACTGTCCAGATCCCCTCCCGGTTTTTCGTGAGGGGCAGGGGGTTGGATGCCGAATTCAGGGGCCAACTGACCGCAACAGGACCTGCCGACAATCCGGTGATCAAAGGAACCCTGGATGTGTTTCGCGGAGTATTCAACTTTCTGGACCGTAAATTCAATGTCACCAATGGCCAGATTGCCTTCAGCGGGGCGACTCCGCCGGTTCCTTTTTTGAATATAACCACCGAGGTAAACGCCGGAGAGATTGATGCGCGCGTCAGTCTCTCAGGACCGGCGGATGCCTTCACTCTCACCCTTTCCTCGCAGCCTCCCCTGCCCCAGGATGAAATCATGGCCAATATCCTCTTCGGTCGATCGGTAGCGAAGCTGAACGCTTTTCAGGCATTGCAGATCGCTTCTTCCATAAACCAGATCGCGGGCGGGGGGGGGCCGGATCTGATGGGAAAAACACGCAAGCTTCTGGGCATAGATCGGCTGAACTTCAGCGGGGGAGATGAAGGAAAAGAAGACAGCGGGCCAAGTGTTTCCGTGGGAAAATATGTGAGTGAAAAGGTCTACGTAGGCGTTGAACAGGACCTCACGGACAACAAGCAGGATGTGGTGGTGGAAGTGGATATTACCCCCAATTTTTCCGTGGAGAGTAAGGCGGGTTCCAGATCCGGGGCGGGCCTTGGCTTCAATTGGAAATATGATTACTGAGAAATGAATGTTCTCGCGCAGAGACGCAGGGGCGCGGAGAATGAAGAAAATAGTATTGGCGGAAAAATATTCCAAGCAATGACGATAGCCGGAAGGAGATGGTGTGTCTATGGTAGAAAAGGAAAAATCTCTGCGCCTCTGCGCGAGAACATTGCCGAGGTGAACGGTGTCCGATTTGCCTTGACAACCTTGTGACCCATTGTTATTTGTTCAAAAAATTTAAAATGAATGACTGGTTCACCTGTCGCTATCTAAGGGCACTGTGGACACAGATCAGGGAGGCTTCATGTCAAAATCAACGAGAATCCGCAGCACGGTTTTAATCAGTGCTCTTTTATTTGCATTCTGTTTTATCGCTTCAACCTTTCTGGATGAGGCCGACGCAAGATCCAGGGGAGGCGGCCGTTCTTTCAGTAGAAGCAAATCGTACAGCAGAACACCATCAAAAACCAGTCCGACCACGCGGAACAGCATGAATAGGAGCATGAGAAGTTCCAGCTTCATGCGGGGGCTTGGCGGAGGTCTTCTTGGTGGTTTTCTCGGAAGCATGCTCTTCGGGGGTGTAGGCCACGCGGGGGGAGGGGGAGGCGGTTTCGGCGGCAGCGGAATTGGTCTCTTTGAGATACTGATCATCGGTGGAATCATCTTTTTCCTTTACAAAAAATTCGTGCGCCGTAAAGCCGAATCTTCCGGATCGGCAGCCTATTCCGGCTCCGAATCGGCTTACGATTCCGGAGGGGATGCTTACCAGAGGTCTGCCGGTTCCATTCCTGATCTGGCCCCTCCGGGGGCGGATACGGGTGATCCTGTATCCGATCCCTCTTTTGACCAAGAGGCATTCAAGGAATTTGCACAGGACGTCTTTTTCAAGGTGCAGGCCGCCTGGACCCGGCGAGACATCGCAGTCATGCGACAGTATTTGGGCAGCGAACTGCTTTCGGAATATGAAGACCATTTCGCGGACCTGAAGGCAAAAGGCCGGATCAATAAGTTGGAGAACATCGCGGTCAGAAAGGTGGAGATCGTGGATTCAGGAGAAATGGGAGGAGAGGACTTCATCATCGTGCGTTTCATGGCCAACCTGTTAGATTATACGGTAGATGAAGCCTCCGGAAAAGTCCTGGAAGGGGACTCGGCGGAACCCGTAAAATTTGATGAAAAATGGGCCTTTGCCAGGCCAAAGGGCTCCTTTGATTGGAAACTGGAGGGGATACGAAATTAAAAACTGCAGTAGGCAGTAGGAAGTAAGAAGTAGGCAGCACTCGTTTTGAAACTACTTTGGTTCTGGTTGCTCGTTACTCGTTGCTGGTTCCCTCGTTCCCATGCTCCAGCGTGGGAATGCATAGTTTCTTTCTCGATCAGCTCCCGCTTTTAAGCGGGAAGGCGGCGCTCGTGTGAAACGAAAAGCGAATATCCAGGAAAGCAAAGACTCCGATATCGAACAAGGAATAACGAGGTAAGCGAAGACTCCGATGTCGAAGGAAGGTATTCTATCGAACCTATTTGCCGTGAAAAAGTCAGAGCGAACATCCACGCCTCGTCATTTTGCGGTTCTTGCCCATAGATCACGTCTTTAGCGTGATTTGATATTCTGCGGTTTGCTCTTTCTGGATTTCACACTCCGGAGCAACCGTGTCAAAATTTCCCGTCATTTTTAGGCCGTATTTGCCTGCGGTAGATATACATCCCCACAAGACTTGCAATAAAGAAAATGATATAAAACTGGCCGATAAGGCCCTCAAGGATTGTGAGAGTCTGCGCTATATTTGACAAGGCCACCACATCACCATATCCGATGGTGAGGAGTGTGACGAAACTGTAATAAAACAAAAGGGCGTACACCTCGTCCATACCCGGGTTGGGGCCGTGTATCCCAAAACTGAAGGACCCGGGATGAATCAGTTCAAGATTAACGAACAGGATGGTCCAGAACAATCCCATCAGAACATAGACGCAAAGGCCACCCATCACGGTATCCAGCCTGATGTCCTGCTGCTTGACAACATGGGTCGCGATTTCCAGGGTAACAAGAAAAAGGAAGGCGCACGACAGGAAATTAGTCACGATAAAAACGTGCAACCGGTCAGTGAAATAGCTGGTTACTTCTCCAACAATGACCAGTGCGCCAAAGATAATAACCAACTTAAAAAACGGCCGGCGCGAAAAGAAAGAGATAAAAGAACATATCGGCTACAAATCCGGCTGCAAAACTGTGTTCAAAAAGAGGCGAAATTAACGACATCCCCAGAAAAAACACCAATATCAAAGCAAAACGATTTTTTGCACGTTTGTCCCGAGACAGTCCGAACTTCATGCGGTTTCCGTCCTCTCCTTGTTTTTACGGCTCAACGCGCCTATGGGAAAGTAAGTCAAGAAAAAACACTTCCCCATTAGAAAAAAAATCTCTTTTTTTTCTTGCTTACGGTCTCCGGTCTTTGGCCTACCAGACACATTGTTTTGAAACCCCATTCTTTTC
>Ga0208901_1000662_pt1 | contig 13583 bp, 17 predicted proteins | sample AntAceMetag02UKF_FD_184764 | JGI IMG/M metagenome (GOLD analysis project Ga0208901, IMG submission 184764) | Saline lake microbial communities from Ace Lake, Antarctica - Antarctic Ace Lake Metagenome 02UKF (SPAdes) (version 2) | ecosystem: Environmental > Aquatic > Non-marine Saline and...
GAATGACAGAAAGTCTTCCCGCACCTTCAGCACCCGCGAATTGCCCGATCAGGTGCTTTCAGACATGCTTTGGGCGGCGTTCGGTGAAAACCGACAGCATTCGGGAAAACGCACCGCGCCCTCTGCCATGAATTGGCAGGAAATCGACATTTACGTCACCACCGCCCGGGGCCTTTACCTTTATGATGCGAAAGCCCACGCCTTGAAACCAGTTCTCCCGAAAGACGTCCGGCAGCAGCCGGGCGTCAGTCGTTCGTCGGGGAGGTGCCCGTGAACCTCGTCTATGTGGCGGATTTCTCGCGGATGGGTCAGGCGAAAATCGACGAAAAGGTTTTCTATTCTGCTGCCGACACGGGCTTCATCAGCCAGAACGTTTACCTGTACTGCGCGTCAACGGCATTGGCCACGGTTGTACGCGGGCTTATAGACAGAGCCACTCTGGCGAAGATCATGGGGCTGCGACCGGGCCAGCGGGTAATCCTCTCACAGTCGGTGGGATATCCAAAGTGAAGAAGGGGGATCAAGTCTGCCGGTGACTCTTGCTCTCTTTTGGTCGTTTGCCTGCTTTTCCTATTTTCTATTTGCTATGCCACCAAAAGCCAAAATTGATGCTGCAGGTGCACTTCAGCACATCATTGTGCGTGGAATCGAGCGCCGAAAAATCTTTTGGGACGATCTATGTAATAAATCAATACCTGCCCCCCATGTCCCCCTTGACATACTCGTTGCGAGAGTCATATAATACCCATAAAAACGTTAACAGAGTTATATATGGCTAAAAATACGCGAGCAATATCCAGCCTTCCGCCGGAAGTGGCAGATAACATTTCCCGGTTGGGAGAACACATCCGTGTCGCCCGGAAGCGCAGGGCTATGACCCTGGACGATATGTCGTCGCGCATGTTCGTGACCAGGAAAACTTTATCACGGCTGGAAAACGGCGACCCTGGCGTCTCCATGGCCGTGTTGGCGTCCGCCTTATGGGTGTTGGGATTGGACAAGGACCTTCGGGGGATCGCCGACCCGGAAAAAGACAAGGTTGGCATCCACAAAGAACGGCAACGCCTTCCCAAACGGGTTCGGCCCTCTAAACCTACATTAGATTTGGACTTCTGAGCATGGCAGAAAAGAAAATCACAGTTTTCATTTATTTGCCCGATGAAACGGTCGCGGTTCCCGCCGGAATTTTCACCCATGAATCCGGTCCAGGAATCGGATCCTTTGCCTATGGCCGAAAATATCCGGAGCGCGAGAATGCCCTGCCGGTGGACCCTATTGCCTTGCCCCTTGGTCCACCGCCCAGGGAAGTGAGAACCAACAAGGGATTATACGGCGCGTTCCGGGATGCGTCCCCGGACTATTGGGGAAGGCTGGTCATCGCAGCAGAGCGCAAGGTTCCACCCGAAGCCCTTTCGGAAATCGACTTCCTGTTGGACACCAACGCCACCCGTGTGGGAAACCTTGATTTTCGGGAAACCCATGAGTCCCCTGAACCGGAACTGGAACCGCCGCATTTCAACCGGTTGGCGGATATTCTTGACACCGCTTTCAAGATCGAGACAGGGGAGGAAGTTTCCCAACACCTTTTGCACCTGTTGCGTCAGGGAACCAGTGTGGGAGGAGCGCGGCCCAAATGCACGGTGGAGTGGGAAGACAATCTCTGGATTGCAAAGTTCCCCGCTAAGGACGATACCTTGAACATCCCCCGGATCGAATACGCAACCATGACCCTGGCTGGTGATTCTGGGATTCGGATCCCGCCCATGCGGCTGCAATCGGTTAGGGACAAGGATGTTCTCCTGGTTCGGCGGTTTGACCGTGAAAAGATCAAAAACGGCTGGGTGCGGAAAGGTTTCCTGAGTTCCCTTTGCCTCATGCAGTGGGACGAGGCGGATCGTCTGAGTTGGGATTACGGGGCCATCGCGGATGCCATGCGACGTCATGTGCCAGTGGAGAACATCCGGGAACTGTTCCGGCGGATGGTTTTCAATATGCTGGTGCGTAACACGGATGACCACCCCCGGAACCACGGGTTTCTCATCGATGATTCCAGCGTGACCCTTTCCCCTGCCTACGACATTGTGCCGTCCATCACCCGGCTCGGAGTGGGGACCGAGTTTTCCCTTGCCATGTCTGTTGGAAATCGCGGCAGGGAGGCGACTCTTGAAAACGCCCTGAGTCGCGCAGTCCGGTTTGGATTATCCAAGGATGAGGCAGAAGGAGAAGTGAAAACTCTGATTGCGACCGTTCGCGGATGGCGGGATCACTTTTCATCGGTGGGTTGCGAGGATTCGGAAATACGGGCTTTGGAACCTTCTTTCAGCGGGATGGGGGACGGGTATTGATGTAGAATTAAACTCTCTTTTTCAAACGATTTCTTTCAAATAGAATATTCCGGAACAAATCGATACTGTCATTGGCCTAAGTCAAATTTCTGTTTTTTGTGTTAATGATGGTAATTATTTAAAATGTAAGAAATAAAAGACGTTCAGAAAGCGCCGGTTAAAACCGCCACACGCTATGAAAGGAAAATTATTATGCCCGATATCCATAAAAAGGCCATTGATCGAAAAGTAAGACTGTCCGATGGAAGTCAAAAGAAACTAAGTCAGTTCTGGGAAAAAGAATCCCTTGCGCTGGTGTTTATTCGGCACTTCGGCTGACCCTTCGCCAGAGAGCAAGTGACGCAGTTGCGTGACAAGGCGGTCGATTTTGAGAAAGCCGGAGCCCGCGTGGTGCTGGTCGGAATGGGTCCCCCGAAAGAATCCGAAGAGTTTCTTAAGAAGTTTTCGATTCCGTTTGAGATGATCTGTGACCCCGATCGAAAGCTTTATGAGGCTTATGGTCTCAAACGAATGGGGGTTCTGGGTTTTTTCTCACCATCCCTGGCGTTAAAAAGTCTTTCTACCGTCGCAAAGGGCAATCTGGTGGGAATACCCGAAGGGGATGTGAAACAACTGGCGGGCGTTTTCATCATCGACATTACGGGACATGTAATGTTCCGTCATCTTTCCCCTGATCCGGCAGACTTTGCGTCTGCAGAAAATGTCCTGACAGCGATCAAAAGCCTCAACAAAAACTCCGTTTCATAATTGGAGAAGGAAAATTTTGAATATTGTCCAGGGTGTGGGAAAGAGTGTTCCGTTCAATCGAACCTATTGGGTGGTCCCCGGAAAATTCTTGGCCGGAAACTATCCCGGCTCAGAAGACCAACAGCAGGCCCTTCATAAACTGACAGGATTTATAGACCACGGAATCCGAACTGTCATTAATTTGATGGAACCAAATGAGTTCAACTGGGCCGGCAAGGCTTTTCAAGGGTACGAGAATCAGATGGAATCCATTGCTGCCTCGATGGGCCATTCGATCACTTTTGAAAGGATGCCCATTCGGGATACCTGGATTCCTTCAAGAATTCATATGATGGCAATCCTGGACCGGATCGACGGTTCGATTAAGAAAGGAAAACCTGTCTACGCCCATTGCTGGGGCGGCAGGGGCCGGACCGGGACTGTGGTTGGCTGCTATCTGTCAAGACATGGACTCACCTCAAACAGAAATGTCTTGAAAATGATCCAGGAACTTCGGAAAGGCACTGAAAATCATCACATGCCTTCACCGGAAACCTCCCAGCAGGCCGATATGGTGCTTTCGTGGGTTGAGTCTGAGTAAACCATTTACTTTTACTGAATCGGAACGGGAAAAATAGCCAGTCTGATCGAGAAAGAAACTATGTATTCCCACGCTGGAGCATGGGAACGAGGGGACCAGCAAAAAAAACTGAGGCCTGATTAGACGACCTTCATAGTGATGCTTTGATCGCTTTGAAGGCTCCTTGTCCAGTGGCAACGAGCTGGCCTTCCTTGTCAAGGATGTCCGCTCTGACAAAAATAATTTGGGTAGCCTGATGAGTAATCCAGGCCTGGCAGGTGAGGATATCTCCTCCGGCCCGCTTAGTGTACTGGATGTCCAGATTTATCGTTGCACAATTGTGTCCTTCTTCAAGTCTTGTCAGTACCGCCCAGGCCATGGTGGTGTCCATGAGAGTAAACAATATCCCTCCGTGCGGTTGCCCCTCAAAGGGCCAGCAGAAAGTCGGTACCGGTCTGAGTTTCGCGCGTGCCTTCCCTTCTTTCACTTCTTCGACAACAATCCCAAGGGCTTGATACAGTGAATTGCTGTTATGGCGGGACATTTCTTCAGAAGAAAATTCCATGTCTGGCTCCTTATGATTTACAATGGTTGAATACGGTCGCTGAGATCAAAAAGCTTTCCGGCAAGACGTTCAATTAATTTTCTGTGGGTGATTTTTTCCAGCCAAGGCCTGGGAATACCATTTACTCCGTAAAATGCTCCTGCCAGTTGACCATATACGGCCCCGGTTGTGTCCGCGTCATCACCAAGATTCACGGCCAGAAGGCAACCGTCTTCGAAAGAAGTGGAATGGCAGAAGGCCCAGAGTGCCGCTTCCAGGGATTTTACCACATAGCCCGTGCCTTTGATTTCAGGCGGTTCCTTATATTTGAACCTGCCCTCTGCGATTTCAAAAATTTCTTCAACCAGGTCGTCCTTCTGCCAGGTACGCCCGTCTGGTCGATACCCCGGCGAAAGAAGTTCCTTCCTGGAAACACCTTTGACGGCTCCCGCAATGAGCCCTCCAAAATACCGGCAGGCATCAATACAGGCCCTGGTGCCATGGGTCGTGGTGGAGCTTTTTCCGGACAGTTCAATGGCTGTCTCAGGAAAGTTGGCGTATAAAAGAGGGACAGGAGCCAGTCTCATGATGGAACCGTTTCCAGCTGAACGGGAACCTGTGGGGCCAGAGATGGGGTCGCCTGTTGCCTGAAAATCTTCCAGAGCTTTTCGAACCGTGTTTCCGATATCGAAGCATGTGCCATTGCTGCTGAGATAACCCTCCTTCCACCATCGTACATATCGCTCCATTTGGTCTTTGGGATTGAAATCCCCACATGTTATTAGACTCTCTGCAAGGCAAAGCGCCATAGATGTAACATCCGTCCATTGCCCTGGTTCCAATCTGAATGGCCCACCTCCGACCATATCGGTCAAAAGAGAAAAGCTGCCTGGCGCCTTAAACTCAACCGTTGTCCCAAGTGCATCTCCTGCAGCCAGTCCTATCATGCACCCCTGATAGCGCATTTGCGCTGTAATCATGTTGGCTCCTCCCATCTCAGTATGTACTGTTCTTGTTCTCTTGTTTCCGGGGTATCCCCGGCAAGGAATTTACCTGGGACCACCCAGTAACATTGCGCTATCGGTTGAGACGCCATTATTAATGAACCTTCCCTCAATCTCTTTAGAATAAGGTCTGTTGTCAGCCCCGCTGCAGGGGATGATCTTGTTTGCGGTTGTAAAGTGGGCTTGTTTCGGCCACAATGGGATTTCCATACCGGTTCGCCATTGTTTCCGCCTCTGTTCTGATTTCTTCCCGGAGAGATTCCGGTTCAAGGACTTCGGCCTTTGATCCCCATGTCATGATCCAGAACCTGATCTCGTCGGTTCCTGCAAGATCAGCCTCAAAGAGAATGGATCCGTCATCTTGAGGGTGGATCTGTTGGGATTCGTGGCAGATCTTTTTTTTGATGTAACCGGCCACATTGGGATAGAACCATACCTTTATATGGGTGCCCTCCCCCTGGTATACCCCGAAACTTGACCCGGTGAAATCCTCCAGACTGAAATCCTCCGGCACCTCGAAAGTCTCCTTTGTCTTATGGAGCATCTTGATCCGGTCCAGGGCGAATATCCGGACCTCGTTTCGCATATGGCAGAGACCTATCAGATAAAAGGTTCCGTTAAAGAACCAGATCCGGTAGGGGTTTATTTTTCGCCGGGATTCTTTTCTGCTGCTCATGGTGTAATAGATGATCTCGATGGCTTTCCGATTGATGGCCGCATCATTTACCTGCTTCAAGATTTCCTTGAATTTTCCGTAATCTTTGTAGGGTTTTATTCCAAGGTGAAGGGTCTGCTCGACATTTTACACATTGATCGATTCCGGCGGTAAGGTGGTCTTGATCTTCGCAAAGACATCCAGGAAGTCGTAAAAAACAGTTCCGCGAAAGACCTTGAGCATGTCTCTTCCGAAATAAAGGGCCATGAGCTCTGTCAGACTGAACGGGAGAGGGATCTGGTGCTTCACCGTATCCAGCAGAGACCAGAGGGCTTTTCCATCCAATTTTTCGGTATAGATGAACCCCCGCCACCTGGAGGGCCTCCAGATCACGGTAAAGGGTCCTGGGATGGCATTCCAGATCGTCGGCGAGTTCAGCAGCCGATTTTCCTCTCTTAGATGAAATCACGGTCTGAATGATCTTCCACTGCCTGCCTAACTGGTCACCTCTGGCCATGACAATCCTCCTGAAAAAAGTCCTCTCGCGTATCCTGGATCCCGTTTGGCGGGGCTCGCTTCGCTCGTTCGAGCCCGCAGCCTTCGGCCGGGAGGGCCTACGCCCCGGAAGGAGTTCGCTGAGTTTCCATTGCTAATCTGTGGATTTCTTAAAATGACATGAAAATGGGTATGAAAGAAAAAATGAGTTTACTCATTTGGTCTTTTCATCCCGTATCCATGTCCAATCCCATCCTGGAATTGAAATCTGCACCGCAGGTATATTGAAAGATAGTTTCTTAACCCTCTGTGCACTCCCGCCGGGGCGTAGGCCCTTCCCTTCCGGGCCGGAGCCTGCGGGCTCTGTGAGAGACATTTTGATGCTGCCATTACAGAATCGTTTCGAGGTAAGGACGGATAATTTTCTTCACCCTGCAGATCGATGCATAATGCATGAAAAAAGGGTCAAGTCTGCCGTTGACTCTTGCGAATCATAGTCAAAAAATAGCAAGAGTCAACGGCAGACTTGATAATCAGATTAATTCTGCTCATTTTCGGCAAGAAAAACCGGGTAGATTTCGGGACGTGGAAGCAACGGAATTTTGACCGAGAACTTTTCGGACGACTCATGCGATACGGTCTGCCCAGCGGGATTCAGTTTTTCCTGGAGATTTTTGGATTTACTTTTTTCATCCAGATGCTGGGCCGCCTCGGAGACCTGGAATTGGCCGTATCCAGCATTGTCCTGTCCATTGAAACGCTCGCGTTTCTCCCAATGGTAGGATTTCACATAGGAACTGTCACCCTTGTGGGGCAGGCCATGGGAAAGGGTCGACCGGATGAAGGGGCCTATTCCACTATAAGCGCCTTCCACATCACCCTGATCTATATGACAATTTTGGCATGCATGTTCATTTTTCTGCCGAAACTCCTGCTCCATCTATTTAAATCGGATCAGTACAGCCTCGCACAATTTGGTGAAATCCTGGAAATGGGTGTCATCCTCATACGTTTTGTGGCCCTGTTCTGTTTTTTTGACGCCCTGAATCTGATCTTTTCCGGGGCGCTGAAAGGCGCAGGCGACACCAGGTTTATCATGTGGACCATCGGAGCGCTTTCCTTTGGCGTTATGATTATTCCTGTTTACCTTGCGACGGAAATCATGGGAGCAGGAGTATATACGGCATGGGTACTGGCAACCGTCGATTTGCCTACGCAACATCCAATGAGAACATCATGGAGGGAATAGAAAGGCTGAAAGATTTCGTGGGGAAATACAGGAAATAGAAAAATCATTCCAGCACCCAGAACTCCACGCTCTCCTCCCACCAGGCGGACCGTGGCAGCAGGGCCAGTCGGTGAATGAGCGGTTTCAAGTCCTTCTGACGGAGCTGGTAATATCCCATGGTCCACTCCAACCCATCGACCAGGTCCGCATAGCTGGCCTGCTGTTCCACCCCAATCACTTTGACGACCATACGCCCAAGAGGCGCCTCTACGGGGTAGGACACGGCCCCGGGGTCCACCGATGCGGGGAAAAAACAGGACACCTTTTTTTTGAAAATTCGGGCAGGAACTTGTGGGAGGGGATAGAGGAAAATGACGGAATCGTCTTCACTCCGGGGATCATAGTTGAAAATATAGAGGCGGCAGTCCATGGGAGGGCACACGGAAAAACCCATCAGTTCGCCCACACGGAAACCGGGGGGATCGCCCGGGAAAAAGGCGACTGGTTTTCCCTCCTGGACCCTGAACAGCCGTAGAAAATTGCCCCTTGGTTTCCCCCGTTTTGCCGGTCCTGAAACGGCCTCAAACACCCCTGCCGTGGCATTTGAAGGAGCCGGGGTATGAGCCAGCCGCTTCACATCCGGAGTCAAAGGCAGCTGAACATGAGCCGCGCCCAGAGAGCGTCCGGACTCGGGAGCCAGAAGCCGGCAATGGATGTTCAGATGGTTGTCCGCCTCTCCATAGCTCCCCGTCACAACGGCATCGGCCTTGAGTCCCCGGGCCCACTCGTCCAGATCCTCCCCCGTGGAGGCGCCGAAGGTCAACCGTTCCGCGTCCAGTTCAGCCATGCGCAGCCGCTCGACCACATGAAATTTTCTTGGAGATACCGCCGACAAGGCATTGGTGAGGAGATCCTGAACACGAATGCTCAAAAGGGTCCGGATTCCCCCGCTGGATAAAAAAGGCCGCACCGCCACGCTCTTTCCGTCGGGAATTCCGTGGACCAGTCTTCGGGCCAGGGCATCGCAGGCATCTGTCAGGTCCGTAGGGGTGGAGTTGAAACCAGCCGCTGCAAGGCCCGACCAAAGGAGCAAACAAATGAAAAGGATTGGAACCGTTGAGAAATATTTCATGATGAAGCTCGGATGCATGCCCTTACTTAACCTGTGTGAGCGGAATAGCGGTCCGCACACTCATCTGGGGGTTCTGCTCCAGCCCCAGGGCCTCTAATTTACCGCGGGCATATTGATAGGCCTCCAGGGTGTCCACCCAGCCATTGTGGTTTTCATCCCCTTCCCCCATCAACCCTTTCAGAAAAAAATAGGTAAAGGCACCCTGCCGGCCCGGCCCGTACTCTTCGGCCGGTCGATCCGCGGCAGCGGCGGAGATAAAGAGCTTTTTGGAGGCCAGAAGGTTGGCGTTCACCCGGGGTTTGATCAGCCTCATGCCGCTCACCGATTTCCCCGACCCGGAAAAGCAGGCATCTATCAGGCACACCACCTCTTTGTTGGGGAGTTTCCCCAGCTCCTCTCTCAGGTAGGCCAGAGAGATGGCCGTACGGTCGTTCAGGTTGTCAATGGTTGCCTCGTAGGGCACCAGTAACCCATCCGATATGGTGGTCCTGTCCCTGCCCACCACCGGGGATCCGTGGCCGGAAAAGTAGAAAAAGATCCGGGCATTGGGGTTCAGTTTCCCCTTTTGCGTGAGCCATTTGAGGTCTCCGTACAACCTTCCGATAGTAGCGTCGCTGTTGGTACACAGGCGCACGTGCCCGGAATCGTTTCGAAACCCTCCCATTTTCGTGAGCAACCTCTGCACCTGTCGGGCGTCGTTTTCCGCGAAACCGGGACCGTTCAGATTCTGGTATCTGCGAATGCCCACGATCAAAGCGAATGCGTCTTTCGTGGTTTTGGCCGTGGTTTTTGCAGCCCGCAGGGGGAGTACCTCGGTCTCGGGGGCCTGCCAGCCCCCGGCGCCGGCCCTCTGCTGCTGGTCAGGAAGGGGCTTTGGCAAAGGGATATCCGCGGTGTCATTCAGGAGAGCCGCCACCATCTTATCCTTGGCAGCAGCAAGAGAACGGTTGCCGGGATAGCGCTGGCTCAATTTGAGCATCTCCTGGGCCGCTTGTTCTTTCTTTCCGGCACGAAAGACGTTCCACTGGGTCTCCATCACATACTCAGAGGCTTTCTGTACCGTTTCAGCCGGCAGGTTCCGCCGGTTCTGTTCAACAAAGGCCAGGGCATCCAGATATTTTCCCCGGGCGAACAGGATCTCCACTTTCACAGCCATAACATTGGCATCCCCGGGCTTTACCCGGCCCGCCTTCTCGGCCCAGGAAGCCGCCTCATCCCCCTTCCCCAAATCCAGGGCCAGCCATGCCAGATTGCTGAGCAATTTCCCGTCCCCGGTGTTTTTCGCCGCCAGCCCGCTCCAGGTCTTATAGGCCATGTCCGGCCTTTTGTACCGGTAGTAGGCCAATCCCAGATTATAGGCGATCTCCGTATCATCCGGGCAGTATTTCAAGGCCTGGATGAGACCGCTCAACCCCTTTTTCTGATCGGAATCAAAGGCCTTGAGGCTCTTGGCCGCCATCTCCTTCGCCAGCGGACACATGTCGGCATGGGCCAGCTGAAAACCCAGTGTGAAAATCCCTGTTGCGGCCAGAATCGCAATGATTACGTTTTTCATGACAATCTCCTCTGCTATGGCTTATGCGAAACATATTTTCACTTTTCGGTTCTCGAAAGATTTTACCATGAAGGGCATGAAGAGCATGAAGAAAAAGCCAGACGCGCGCTTCGACCCCTTCATGTTCTTCATGTCCTTCATGGTATTATGCACCCCCTCGTTCCAGCGCGGAGTGTGGGAACGTATTCCTCAGCCATTTATATCAAATTGAAGCGGCCTGATAAATAACCGGACGATATTCCGGCGGTGGAATAGGTTTACCTTCCGCCAGTGCCGTTTCCAGCCATAGCTTTCTTGCTTTTTGGACCTCATGCAATGCTTCATCCGGCGTTTCACCAAATCCAGAGCATACCGCAAGATCTGGGATATCCGCGATGTAGCCTTCGTCATCCTCTGAATAGAAAATATTAATATGGTAGTCTCGCACTATTTATCCTCCAGTTTGAGATTATGTTTCTCAACCAACTTCAGGAACTGCCTCATTTGATATGGTTTTGTCTGGCCTTTCACATTTTGAAGGTTAACGAGTTCAGAGGTATTGGGCCGAGAAAAAATATGATGGCTTCCATCAGTTCTCGACAGAACAAAACCAAAGCCTTCAACAAGATTGCACATATCCGAAAATCGAATATTTTTGGAGCCTGCGATTATTTTTCTCAGCAGCCGTCGCCTGTTCATATTCCCCCCTTGTTTCCAAAGGACCGCCTGATCCGGCATCTTCGAGACCTTTCCGGCCCTACCGATCCCGGATCAGGGCTTCCTCTTTGATCCCGCCCGCTTTCAGGACGAAATGCGGGAGACCGGTTCTGGACGGGGGCGGGGACGGTCCGGACGGCCGTGGCCATGCCGGATGCAGCCACCCCCCCCGTGCTCACGAGGCGGAAGCCCAGGTTGTTGTTCCTGTTTTACTCCTTTTCGCATCCTATGGCAACTCCGCAATCAATTTTCCCCCTCGTTCCCACGCTCCGCGTGGGAACGCACTCCTGGACGCTCCGCGTCCCTTCCACCGTCATCCCACTCGTTCCCACGCTCCGCGTGGGAATGCACTTCCGGACGCTCCGCGTCCCTTCCCCTACCAGTCTGTTAGAACCTCCAGAACCCCTTCCACCCCCGCATAATTCCGCGCGCTCGAATACCGCCAATGCACCGGATCATCCACATACCCCCGCCGCACAGGATTTTCATGCATGTACCCAAGCCGCTGCCGCATCATCTCCCTGCCCTGAATCAGCACCGGATGGCTCCCCTCCTGCCAAATCTGGTACTCCCGGTCCGTCTTATGGGGCAGCTTTCCGTGTTTCAACTGACGCAGCGTCCCTTTTTCCCTTTTGCTGATGAGCAGATCGATGATCCTACGGGCCGTGAATGACTTGAACCGCCCCATGGTGCGAGCCGGATTCTCGCTTGAAACGATGAGATGGGCGTGGTTTTCCATGATGACGAATCCATACAGGATAATCTCTTTCCTTGACTGGAGATACCGCAGGGAGTCAAGGACAATGTCAACGGCCTGGGGTCGGGTGAATATGGGGAGCCATTCCACCACGGTGCAGGTCAGAAAGTGGGGGCTATCGTTTTGTTTTACTTTGTAGCGGTCTCTTGCCATGTTTTTACCGGAACGGACGCGGAGCGTCCAACCTTGCATTCCCACGCGGAGCGTGGGAACGAGGGAAGGTAAAAAAACAAAAACTAACGGGTCCTCACGAGGCGAAAGCCCAGGAGGTCGTTCCTGCCGTCCGGGCCGCGGCTGTTCCGAAGGCCGCAGCGAACGCGCCTGGCATCGGAGTTCCAGCTGCCGCCGCGGACCACCCGGGCGGACCCACCGGCTGGACCAGTAGGATTCTTCTGAGAACCGGCCTGGTACTTGGCATACCAATCGTCACACCATTCCCACACATTTCCGCTCATGTCGTAAATCCCCAGCCCGTTGGGAGACTTGGTCCCCACCTCATGGGTCCTTCCCCCACTGTTCTTATTATACCAGGCCACCCGGTCCACATCGCCGCCCCCCGCATACTTCTCCGGTTTCCCCCCGCTCCGGCAGGCATATTCCCATTCGGCCTCCGTGGGCAAACGGAATTTGTATTGTCCCCCACTCTTTCCGTTGAGCCGGTCGATAAATTGCCCGCAGTCGTTCCAGGAAACCTGCTCCACAGGATAATTGCTCCCATTCTTGAAGTTCGACGGATTGCCGGCCATCACCTTTTCCCACTGCCCCTGGGTCACCTCATATTTCCCCATCCAGAACCCGTCCAGGCACACTTCGTGGATAGGCTTTTCATTGCCATAGCATTTGTCGGCCCAGCTCCCGCAGCCCATCTGGTAGCACCCGCCGGACGCCCACACAAATTCCATGCCGGTCACCGGATCCGTCCACGTCTTGCCGGGGGCCCCGGATTCCGCGGTGGATGTCCGAGGGGCTCCGCCGCCGGTCTCCCGCTTTTTCGCGGGCGCGGACGGCCCCAAGCCCGTGATGGGCCGCCACTCCAGGTCGATGCCGATCTTGTCGCCTGCAAAGGCCGGTGGGGAAAAGAGCAGGAGCAAAACCAGGATCGGGAAAAGGAAGCCGGAGCTTCCAGAGCAATGCGTTCCCAAGCTGGAGCTTGGGAACGAGGGGCGGGATGTTATTGTTTTTTGAAACATAGGCATGTCCTCTCGTTTTCGTTCACTGGGTTTTGGCGAGGCGGCATGACGCCGGGAAAACGGCCGGATTCACATGTATTGTTTATCATGCCTGTTGAAACGAGTCAAATAACCACCCCCAGAGGAGGTGGCTTGTTTGTTGGTCCTAGAAGGTACCCTGTTACAGGCTTATTTGAAAAGAGACATTTGTTTCTTCTCTATCTCTTTTTCCTTTTTTTCCTGGTACTTGACGTATTCTCTAATCTTTTTCTCATTTAGCCCCACAGTGCTAACACAATAGCCTCGGCTCCAAAGATGGCGACCCCAATATCGTTTCCCAATTAGCTCGTAGCGTTGAAAGAGCCTTAATGCCAATTTCCCTTTCAGGAATCCCATTAGCGATGAAACAGAATATTTAGGCGGAATCGATATCACAAGATGAATGTGATCTTCTTGAATATTCAGCTCCAAAACCTCAACCAGGTCCTTCTGCCGACACAGAACATACACTTGACTCCTCGTATATTCCTTTATTTCATCTTTGAAAATCCTGTGCCTATACTTGGGACAAAAAACGATATGATATTTAGGCATCCTTCATTTCTCGGTTTACACTTTTGGTTAATCCTTGCACAAAAGAATGCACCCCTACATTTGTGGCAAAGTTGTTGGTTGTCACTTATGGGCTCTAGAATAA
>Ga0208901_1000665_pt1 | contig 13534 bp, 10 predicted proteins | sample AntAceMetag02UKF_FD_184764 | JGI IMG/M metagenome (GOLD analysis project Ga0208901, IMG submission 184764) | Saline lake microbial communities from Ace Lake, Antarctica - Antarctic Ace Lake Metagenome 02UKF (SPAdes) (version 2) | ecosystem: Environmental > Aquatic > Non-marine Saline and...
GACAAAATAACAGCGTCGCTACGCTCCGATACTCGTGTCCGGAATCACTGGACTGAGTGTCCGCTTTCCCGTGGACTGACTGTCCGGTTTCGACTGGACTGGGTGTCCGGATTCAGTGGAATACGCACGGAGGCAACTACCCTGAGCGAAACCATTCAACCTCTCCCTGCAAGTGTTCCTTTTCTAGAGGGCATTATGCATCTGCGGGACGAGGTCATTCCTGTGCTCAATCTCAAAAAACGATTGGGTCTCAAAAAGTCAGGATATAGCGATGATGCCAAAATTGCTGTCATTATCCTTGCAAATCAGCACTTTGGGCTTCTCTTTGATGATATCAAAGAGGTGTTAAGAGTGGATAATTCACTCCTTCTTCCTATCCAGCCTGCCCTGCAATCCGAAGATTACGTTATATCGGATCTGATTACTCTTAAGGAAGAACATCGAACGCTTGAAGTCCTTGACCTTGAACGTCTGTTTCTAGAGGGAAGTTTTTCTGACAATGGACATGGCCTTGCTTCGACAAATCAGGCACAACCCTCAGAAAACTTTAGCTATTCAAGATATGTCATATTTACTTCAGATGGACAGGAGTATGGCATCCCTGTAGAAAATTCACGGGAAATCACATTTCTTGCTGATATTGATACCACCTTTAATTCCGGTTGCCTCGAAGGAGCCCTGCAACTGCGCGGGCATACAATCCCCGTTATGAGTGCCGGAGCCCTTCTCAGAGGAACATCCAAAAAGAACGATGAGCACAATGACCGAAGCCGTATACTGGTCATGGCATCCGAAGAACTCACCTTTGGCATCGTTATAGATGATATTCGGGAAATTCTCACCGTCACCAATGAAAAGATACTTCCAATGCCCCTGCGGGATGAGCAGTCTGTGACCGGCATCTATGAACCACAGGCCGATCGCAACATAATGCTGCTCGATGTGGCCAATCTCATAGCCTCCCAGATAGATCGACTGGAATCCATGGCCCGTATTAAACCTGAAGAAGAAGAGGAGAAAGAAGCAGTTCTGGCTGAAGCCAGGCACCTGATCACCGAAAACTGCTACCTTGTTTTTTCTATCAGCAAGAATTTTGCCATCGAATTAAAAGATGTACAGGAGATTCTTGAACCCAATGAACTGCTTGCTATTCCATCAGCATCTGGTTTTGACGCCGAAGTGATCAATCTGCGCGGTGCTATCATTCCGGTGGTCAACCTACGCAATTTTTACGGATACCCTGAGCGCACTGACACGGAAAATAGCTCCAGACTGATCATTTGCCGGTATGAAAACCGCACGATTGCTCTACAGGTAGATACAATTATAACCATCTATAAGCAGGAACAGTTTCATCTTACCCCATCGCTGAATCCACAACTGCAACCAAGAAAAGATACTCTTGATCATCTGATTGAGTTTGTCGGTGAGATAGGGGTTAAAGAACATGTCCTGGTAGTTAACACCCAAAATTTAATACGTAACCATCTCAGGCAGGACATCCCGGCTACGCCACTAAAAACAGATAAAAATATAACTAAAGAAACCACAGATTCGTTAACTGAGTCTCAACAGGGAGAGAAGTGATGGCCACTGCAACAGCAACACAGGCAAAAATTGACACAACAGGTTTTGAACTGCTAACAAATCCAAGTTACCTCGTCAATGATGATATGACAATCACCTGGGCGAATGATGCCTTCCTTCAGGAGTTCGGCCTCAAGGCCAACATGGTTGTCAATAAAATGACCTGTGAAGAGGCTTGCCCTTCCCAGCTCTGTGGCACAAAGAACTGTCCCATCGTAAAATCAAAGCGCATTAAAAAGACTGCCGAAGGTGAGGTACTCTATACAAATAGTGGAAGTGTCGCCAACTGGTATCACTCAAAAGCGACTCCAATGCCTGCACAAAAAGGGACCCTTGTCTCCATGTCAAATATCACCACGGTTAAGGAGATGCACGCAAGGCTCAGGCAGATGGAGACGGATCTGAATGTTATTCCCACGCCCATCATGGAAATTGACACACAGTTTACTATCACTTTTATAAATCCGGCAGGGGCTGCTGTAGCCGGAAAGACTCCCGATGAGGTGGTTAATACAAAGTGTTACGATCTCTTTAAGACACCCCATTGCAAAACTGAAAAATGCGCCTGTGCCCGGGCAATGAAAACAGATTCTGTTATCTCGGAACAGACCATTGCACGGCCCGCCGACGGCGTCATTATTCCCATTAAATACACCGGTGCTCCGATCAAGGATGCCAAGGGAAATATCAAGGGAGCACTGGAATATATTGTTGATGTCACCGAAGAAGCAGCTCAAAAACAAGCTGCCGATGAAAAAATCAATAATCTCAACACAATCCCCACACCAATCATGTCTATTGATACAGAATTCAATGTGACATTCATGAATCCCGCTGGTGCCGCTGTTGTTGGCATGACCCCGGATGAGACCATTGGCAAAAAATGCTTTGATCTCTTTAAAACACCGCATTGCCAAACCGAGAAATGTGCCTGCGATCGCGCCATGAAGACAGACTCCGTTATTATGGACCAGACCATCGCCCGCCCCGCAGAAGGCGTCATTGTTCCCATTAAATATACCGGATCTCCAATCAAGGATGCCAAGGGAAATATCAAGGGAGCACTGGAATATATTCTCGATGTCACCGAAGAAGCAGCTCAAAAACAAGCTGCCGATGAAAAAATCAATAATCTAAACACCATCCCCACTCCAATCATGTCTATTGATACAGAATTCAATGTGACATTCATGAATCCGGCCGGTGCCGCTGTTGTTGGCATGACCCCGGATGAGACCGTTGGCAAAAAATGCTTTGACCTCTTTAAAACACCACACTGCCAAACCGAGAAATGTGCCTGTGACCGCGCCATGAAGACAGACTCCGTTATTATGGACCAGACCATCGCCCGACCTGCAGAAGGCGTTATTGTTCCTATTAAATACACCGGATCTCCAATCAAGGATGCCAAGGGAAATATCAAGGGAGCACTGGAATATATTCTCGATGTGACGGAAGAAGCGGCTCAAAAGCAAGCTGCCGATGAAAAAATCAATAATCTCAACACCATCCCCACACCAATCATGTCTATTGATACTGAATTCAATGTGACATTTATGAATCCGGCTGGTGCCTCCGTTGCAGGCCTGACCCCGGATGAAGCCGTTGGTAAAAAATGCTTTGATCTCTTTAAAACACCGCACTGTCAAACCGAGAAATGTGCCTGCGATCGTGCCATGAAAACAGATTCAGTAGTCACCGAGCATACTATTGCGCGGCCTGCTGAAGGTGTTATTGTTCCGATTAAATACACCGGATCTCCTATCAAGGATGCAAAAGGAAATATCAAGGGAGCACTGGAATATATTCTCGATGTCACCGAAGAAGCGGCTCAAAAGCAAGCTGCCGATGAAAAAATTAATAATCTCAACACCATCCCCACACCAATCATGTCTATTGATACTGAATTCAATGTGACATTTATGAATCCGGCTGGTGCCGCTGTTGTTGGCATGACCCCGGATGAAACCGTTGGTAAAAAGTGCTTTGATCTCTTTAAAACACCGCACTGCCAAACCGAGAAATGTGCCTGCGACCGTGCCATGAAAACAGACTCCGTTATTATGGACCAGACCATCGCACGACCGGCAGAAGGGGTTATTGTTCCCATTAAATACACCGGTTCTCCTATTAAAGATGCCAAGGGAAACATTAAGGGAGCACTCGAATATATTCTGGATATTACAGAAGAAGCAAAACAGAAACAGGATGCAGACGAGAAAATCAACAATCTCAACGCCATTCCCACACCAATCATGTCCATCGATACAAACTTTAACGTTACCTTTATGAACCCTGCAGGAGCAGGAGTTGTTGGCATTACACCGGATGAAGCCATTGGCAGGAAATGTTACGAACTCTTTAAAACGGCTCATTGCCAGACCGGAAAATGCGCAGTTGGACGCGCCATGCGTGAGGATACCATCATCAGCGAGGAAACAATTGCCAGACCTCAAGATGGAGTGATCATGCCAATTAAATATACTGGTGCTCCCATTAAAGATGCGAAAGGAAACATTAAAGGCGCACTCGAATTCGTACTCAACATTACGGATGAGGCAAGACAACGTCAGGAAGCAAATGAGAAAATTGAAAACCTTAATGTTATTCCAAACGCCATCCACTCGGTTGACCTTGACCACAACATTACCTATATCAACCCTGCAGGAGCTGCTCTTGCCGGGGTCACCGTGGAGGAGGCCATCGGCAAAAAGTGCTGGGATCTTTTCAAAATAGATCATTGTCAGACAGACAAGTGTGGGATCCAGCGAGCCATTCGAGAAAATAAAACAATCAATGAACAAACTATTGCTCATATAAATGGAAAAGACATTGCTGTTAAATCCACCAGTGTTGCCATCAAAGATGCCAAGGGCAACATTAAAGGCGGCCTTGAATATATTGTTGACGTCACATCCGAAGCCGAAGTTGGGCGACTGATCAATGATGCCTCGGCAGAAGTGGAATCACTGGTCTCCACATCCCTGTTGAAAATGGATGACGCCACAAGTAATATGGAAGCAATGAATAGGATCATAGAAAAGGAAGTTGGCTTACTTGCCGAATCTTCGTCAACGGTGGATGGTATGCTTGGTTTTGCCAAAGAGATGGTGGAACTCACCACTAAATCCAGCGAAATGGCCACAGGGGTTTCAACAGATGCCGCAGAGGGTAAAAAAGCAGGCGCCGACGCCGAGAAAAAGATGACTGCCATAAACGACTCCATGGAGAGTTCCAACGAAATGGTTGCAAATCTCGTCAGTCAGCTTGAAAAAATTGGTGGCTTTGTTGATATTATCAAAGACATCGCCTCTCAGACAAACCTGCTCGCTTTTAATGCAGCTATTGAGGCAGCAAGGGCTGGAGATGCTGGGCGCGGCTTTGCAGTGGTGGCCGATGAAATCAGGAAACTTGCTGAAAATTCCTCCAAATCAGCTGTGGATATTGCAAATATCGTTAAGAAAGTGGAGCATGAATCGAAAGATACAATCGTTGCAATGAAGGATGGTATGAAAATGCTTGGAGATGGCAGTGAAGTTATCCAGACTGCCCTCGAAGCAATGGATAAAATCTCAACGGGTATTGTTACTATCTCCGGGGCAGTAAATGAGCTGGATAAAAAAGCTGATATCCTCAGTGGCAATGGCCAGGAAGTAAAGGAACAGATTACCAGTGTGGTAGCCTCCTCTAAGGAAAACAAGGAATCCACCAAGGCAGTAAACTTCTCCATTGATACAACGATTGAAGCCCTGAATAGTCTCGCAGCAACTAGTAAAGAACTGAGTACTGCTGTTAATGAAATGTAATACATAAAAATACGGTACCGACCCTTCAAACGGTCGGTACCCTTTTCAGAAGAACCCTATGAGCCTTTACGGTAACACCCTCTATACTCGAAGGCTGGCGCTTTCGAAAATTCAAGAAGCTGACATCCCGACTGTCGTAGCCTGGAGCAACTCTGAAACAGCCTGTGGTGCCTATCTCACTCCTGAGTCTTACGATGCTGAACGTATGCGTCAACAGTTGGATTCCAATGTCTTCTGGAATGACCAGGAAAAAATGTTCCTGGTACGAGCCAAAGAAGATGAACGCCCGATTGGTACTGCCCACTACTGGCAGCCGCCAGGACATGGCAACACGGTAGCAATGGCACTCAAAGTTGCCATGCCGGAAGAACGAGGTAAGGGCTATGGCACCGAAATACAGAAATTTCTTATTATCTATATTCTTGACCGCCTCCATGTGTCAGCAATCGAGATGTATACGGATATCAACAACACTGCCCAGCAGCGCTGTTTAAACAAGCTTGGATTCGAGCTAATCGAATCGCTCAACTATGATGATCGACATGATAAGCGTACTGGACATCTGTTTCGCCTGACTGCCGAAAAATACCATACTCACCCAATCTATCAATTTCACTATGAATAAACTCGGTCTAGTCTTTGACAACAGGTACCTTCACCATTCAATCTCAAAACCAACACCCGAAAACCCAGATCGAGTGCGTAGGCTGTATATGCATTTACAGCAAAAACTCATCAATGACTGTTTTGTTCATGTTTCTCCACGGGAAGCAAGCGATGCAGAAATTCAAGCTGCCCACTCATCATTCTATATGGAGCAGCTACGAGAACACGCGGTTAAAACTGATCCTTACTCCTACGATAAAGACACCTACCTGATGGAAGAGACCCTCCCAGCGGCACGACTTGCTGCGGGTGGATGCTTTGCACTAAGTGATCAGATAATGGAAGGAGCGATTGATTATGGCTTTGGGTTGATCAGGCCTCCGGGGCATCATGCAACACCTGGCCGAGGAATGGGATTTTGTATTTTCAATAATGTTGCCCTCACAGCCGAATATCTGCGAAATACATATGGTTTACGCCGTATCCTGATTCTCGATTTTGATGTACATCACGCCAATGGCACCCAGGAGATTTTTTACGACACCAATGAAGTTATGGTCTGCTCCATTCATCAGAAAGGTCTCTTTCCCTTTAGCGGTGAGGCCGATGAAATAGGAAGCGGCAAGGGAAAAGGGTTCACCATTAACCTACCGGTCCATCCCCAATTTGGGGACAGCGAATACACCTACCTTTTGGGACGTACCCTCCAGGGGTTAATGGAACAGTATTTACCGCAATTTATACTCGTTTCCGCAGGCTTTGATGCTCACAAAGATGACTCCATCAGTGAAACAAATCTCAGCTCAGACTGGTTTGCCACCATAACTCATATCCTGCGCAGACATGCCGCTGAAATCTGTGACAACAGATTGCTCTTTGTTCTTGAAGGTGGCTACAATCCTGTAAGCCTGGAAGAGTCAATTTTTGCCACCATTGATGCCCTGCTACAGGATAACTTTATTCGTCCAGGAATCTTACCGGTTCCACGGGCGGAAAAAATCCTCGATGGGCACCCACTGCACCAGTACTGGACACTATAAAAAGAGCGTAACCAATGACTAAAGCAATACCTGATAATGCAAATCTCAAAACACTCCTTCAAGAGTGCCGTCAATGTGGAACCTGCTGTAAAAAATATAAAAAAGTTGTGCTGCAAGCCGATGAGATCGAATTTATAAAAAAAATGGGTGGCCATGTGGGCGTCGATGCCACACTGCGCGAACTCAGGGAGAAACCACTGGAACAGCTTATTGAAGAAAACAAAAAAAAGGGAAAGGTCTATATGGTCCATCCGGACGACAAGGGCTGTCTATTCCTCGAATGCCATAACGGCCTGTATCGCTGTAAAATCTATAACTACCGGCCACAGTCCTGCAAGGGGTTTCGCTGCAATCTTGCCGATGACAGCTTTATTACCCTCTTTGGCGATGACGCAATCCATCTACTTGGCCAGGACCGGTTTGGACTACCGCTTAAGTAAGACCGAGTAAACAATTATTCATAGAATCGATTATACAACACCATCTATTCACTATCCTCCGCCCGATTCCGGTCACCTTTACCAGACACATACATTCCAACCAGCCAAGCTACGACAACTGCCGTATAAAACTGGCCGACAATCGCTTCCATTTGGCAAAGAGACGCTGCACCGGCAGTCTGCGGTGTAATATCACCATATCCCAGAGTTGTAAGAGTCACAAAGCTGAAATAATTAAAACTATGGGAAATATTCTGTGGATTATCCAGGAGCGTTCCCGAAAAAGAACCAGGAATTGAGTGATTCAGTAAGGTATAGAGCGATCCCCAGAAAAGTCCGACAATAAGGTAAAGACTAAATGTGGCATAGAGTACATTGGTATCGACTTTTTGAGCATGGCGTATCTGAGAGACAAATGAATAGACAAGCAAAGCATAGTAGACCGTAAAAAGAAGGTTGGCCCCAACGCGGCTAAAAACAACAACATCATAAATACCAAGCCAGTACAGAGTGATCAGCGGCAACAGCAGAATAATGGCAAAGGAACGCTGATTATTCGTTTTATTCACAGCACTTACAGTAGCAACCATCATAATTGAGAGAGAGACATGTGCCAGAATGGTCAGGGAAGGGTACGGTTCTAAAAAAGGAGTGCCAACAATATAGATAAGCAGAAAGAAAAGAAGATTCCTGAACCCATTGCCTTCGGGGGCTTTTTTTTGTTTCCGGTTTGTCACCAATAGTTCTCCACGGGTACTATGCTTCGCACCCCCTGCTATAACTGGCAAAATCAGCGGAGGAAATCAGACAATGGAAAGGCCACTGTCTTCAGACAAAAAAAGGCGTGACAAGTAACCTGTCACGCCTTTGATACTCACCAATCTATTCTACTGGGGTTTGTGCAAAGGCATCGTAGTAATACCTGTTCAGGTCAAACAATCCAGACTGCACAGGTTGATCCTTATTAAAGCGTTCCTGAAACCAGTCATAATGCTCCCAGAAATCCTTGTTGGCCCGATTGACGCCATATTTATTAAAACGGGTACGAGCTTCGTCCACATCTATTTTGTTGAGATTCGTCAACAGATCGAAAAAATCCGGTAAGTCATCCTGATGAATATCTATAAAATAATTCGGGTAGGAACCATGAAACCCCACAAGAAAATCCGCATTATCTTTTGAGGGATCAAGAATCGACTCTTCACCAAACATATACCGAACATTATCATGCCAGCGATTGATGATTAATGAAACCACGGCGTCGGTGCCATCATTTTTACGGATACGGATATACACAACGTTTGCATTAAAATCATTTACAAGCGTAAAGAATTCCGTCCCAGGCTTAGACACGGACCGAAAGGCCTGCAGATAATCGGCCATGGTTTCATACTGATCGGGAAGGGGCGGAAATTCATGCCCTGCCTGCATGTAGTTCACTGTATCAAAAGTAATACCGACCTCAGGCAGAATACGATTATTCACGATCTCTTCAATAAATTCCCGCTTGGGGTCATCGGTTTTAAATTCTATCTTTGTCGGAATTCCTGCATCATAATAGGTGACATCCTTTGGTTTGACCCCCTTATACCAGGATTCCATCATCGGCCTGCGCTGTCCTTCCGGCATAAAGCCAAGGAAATAGCTCTCTCCCTCTTCCCGTAAGCCATCCATATACAGGCGAATAGCTAACTGATGGCCAAGCGTTCCATACACATCAAAACCTGCAACCAGTGCGTAGTAAATACGTTCCAATTGAGGATAATCCATCACCCACATGGTACGAGGCAGGCCACCGAGAACGCCCTTATGCACCGAGGCACTATCAAAATGACGATACACCGTCAAGATCGGACTATCCGAAGCTTTATTCCCCTTCCAGATAGCATCATAGCCCTGTCCCTCATAATTATGGGACATATAATAATCCTGGCGTGCATCGTAATACTTCCACAGGGCCTTATCGTACTTATTTCCGATCAGATCAAAAACAGAAAACTTGCTCCCCTTTTCAATGGGCATGATCAGGTTGTCTTTTTGCAATTTGAGAAAGGCTGGATACTGAACACTTAAGTCATGATCCGGATCCTGAAACATAACCCAGAAATGGTCCTGTATGACGTTGAGAGCCACCTGCCCCCGACAGACCGGCCCCCGGATAAATGTCATAAGAATATAGTGGGAATGATCGAGAAGAAACTGATAGCGGGCACGGGGTGGAATCTGCCCGAAGCTATCAAAAGGATTTGCGCTGCTGATTGGCTCATAGTCGACAAGATGCGGTGTCACCAGCCAGTCTGGTGTGATGAACAACTCATTGTAGCGGGCGAGCTCGGCATCATCAAGGGTAAAGACCATATGGGTTTTATGAACAATGGTCGAATGAATTTTACGAAAACGATAGTAGAAGGTTTCCGTACCGGGATCATCATAGGGACGAATCGAATTGATCAATTCGACAGGGCTCCCGGAAGGAGTTGTGGAGCGAAGCAATTCATAATACTCGTTGGTATCGGTACCAAATTTTATATGGGCCAGAAAAGTATGTTCATAAATATAACGGGCCGTCATTGCATATTTGGGATCCGGGTTGTTAAAAAATGTCTCCCATTTCACAATTTCAGCAGCATCAGCATTCTTAGGTGTTGTCAAAATTTTCTGTTCAGCATCCTTGGGCCCTGCTGCCCCTTGGGCAAGCCAGCCTGCAATCAGCTCAAATTCTTCCTGTTTTAATGGAGGAAAACCAAATGGCATCCCACGATTAGGATGTTTTGAGAGATAGCCACTCAGCTCAATGGAGGTCTCCGAGCAGGTTAGATCCTCTGCTTCTGAATGATACTCGCCCGTAGATTCTGGGTTTTTCATCTTATGATTCAAAATCTGGAGCATAAGAGAATTATTCAACCCATCGGAGACACTGCTTTCCGTCACCGTATGAAACTCTTTCTGCCGCCACTCTTCTGTGGATTTCGCATCTATAAACAATCGAGTTGGATCCATGGTACTGAGCCGTGTTGCATTATAAACAGCCTTCTTGCTCCCACCCCGGTCCACACCTTCAAAAGAGCTCAATTTTAACTGACAGGGGGAATTGTAGCAGGAATGACATACTGCACAGCGTTTATCAAGAATCGGCTTGATTTCATGGAGATAATCAACAACATGAGTGGGCAACTTTACTGCAATGGGATCTGGGGCTTTATTGGCACAGCCGGAGAGAAACAAAAAACAGAGTACGGAAAAGAGGGCAAAATTTTTCATAGAAGTATCACACGGAATTTTTCAATCACCAGGAACAGAACCTACTCTGCATCCTCAACATGAGTGAATTTCAATAAAACAGTCTACTTGACCGTTAACTGGTGTTTGGCCAAAAAATGAGCCTATGGAAAGAATCGACTATCATTCAATCCATCCATTCTTTCATCACAACATACTGTACTGTATATCAAAAACAAACTTAAATAAATAATCCTTCGGGCCAATGCTGCAAAGTGCTTTTCATAAGAGAATGACAGATTCAATCGAGGAAGAGCCAAGAAATGGAAGAGCGGAGAAACGAAAACCAACAACATCGCTTCTTTTCATTTCACAGAGGGCTCTTTCAGGAGTAAACTTAGAGTGACTGGCTCAGTGGTGATGATTTATAACTATATATCATAACGAAAAGGGGAAGCAAATTATGAAGATTCGTATTTTTTCAGATTACGTCTGACCATTCTGCTGGATCGGCAAGGGCCTTGTCGAAGAATTCAAAGAGACATTCAGTATTGAGGATAAGTGGATACCTTTTGAGCTGCAACCGGGGACACCAGCCGAGGGCAGGCTGTTAACAGATAAGTTTCAGCCCCATGAAATAACGAGCATGTTTGACCATCTCAGACAGCGTGGTACACGTTACGGAATGGTGTTTAATGATCGTGACCGATCCTCTAACTCCCATATGGCACTTGTTGCAGGGGAGTTTGCACAGGACGCGGGACTTTTTGAACCATTTCACAAGAAGCTGTTTAAGGCATTTTTCACGGATCTTCAAGATATCGGGCAGCTTGATACTCTCCTTGAGATTGCAACTGACTCCGGACTCAATCCCGAAGAGCTGACAAAGGCACTTGCTAGCGATCGTTACGAGGATCGTTTGAGTGTTGCCGCTACGGAAGCTAAGCGTTTAGGCATTCGATCCATTCCCGCCTTTGTCTTTGCAGACGATGAAATTATTTCAGGCGCGCAGTCACCGGAATTTTTTCGTGATGCATTGCAAAATATTAAGCAAGGCACTTACCGCAAACCACTTTTCTGAGAAGATGCTATTTTGTAAGGCTCCTCCTGTGCTTAATCGTTTTAAATGTCTCTAATGCCCTTAAAGTCCCCCCGGCTTTTCCGGGGGAGAATACTTACCCAAAATAAAACTGTAAGGTTTTTTTTCTTTCCGCGACTCACCATATAACAGCAATTGCGTTGTCACCTAAGGAACGCATTTAGTGTTTCTACAACCGATTGCAGTCTATGGAGAGTACAATGCAGAAAAAAATAATTACAGGGTGTCTCGGTTTAGCAATTGCTATGGGTATCTCATTGGCGCACGCCGAGGAAATGCCCGCAGCGGATGGCGATGCACTCTGGAACTATATCTCAAAGGTGTCACCCTACACCAAATGGGATTTCTGGCCCGATCATAAGGACATGCAGGAAGGACGTGCTCCCCACGGACCTCTGCATAAGGTCTTTGTTAACAAACCTGCATTGAACTCAAAATCCGCCCCACTACAATATGGCGCCATTGAGGTGAAGGAAAACTACAGTTCTTCCCATAAGCTGAAGGCCATTACTGTGATGTACAAAGTCAAAGATTACAATCCAAAAGACGGCGACTGGTTCTGGGCAAAATACAGCGCCAGTGGTGAAACCCTAAAAGCCGGAAAGCCCATGGGTTGTATCGGTTGTCACTCCACCCGTGTTGCCAACGATTTTGTTCTAGTTCACGAATTCAAATAAGCCTTGTGCAGGAGACTCTCTATTTTGACAATGCTGATTCTGCATCCGGTTATTCAGTTACTTGCCACCTTTCTGGCTTTTTATGTGCTGCTGCTTGGTGTTGGTCGATTTCGACGGCTCCATTTGCAGCAAAAAACGAGTTTTAACTGGAAGCTCCATGTACGACTAGGAACAACCGTTCTCTTAATCTGGCTGGCCGGAATGTTTTTGGGACTGCTTATGGTGAAACTGTATTGGCATGGACTCCTTATTACCGGAGTCCACGCCAAGAGAGCCTTTTTCATTCTGCCGCTTATCCTGATTGGTCTTGCGAGCGGCTGGTATATGCATAAGCGAAAGAAAAAACGTATTATTCTTCCCCTTGTGCATGGCAGTGTTAATGTGCTTCTTCTTATTGTGAGTGCTCTCCAGGCTTTCAGTGGCTGGCAGGTTTATGACGCTTTTGTCCTTGGCAATTAAGTTTCCTTATAGTGTTGATAGATATTAATTTTTTAGGAAGCTTGATCGTATTTTTGGAACAAGGAAAAACAGGAATGAGTGGCAATCCACGATGGAAAGGCTGATTAGAACCATGGATGATCCTGATTTCGCTATCAGAAGATAGCAAAGTCTAATATCGCTTAGTTCTTCAGTCGGAGTAAAAAAGAAGAATAAAAAACAACGTTTGGATGCTGTTTTTATGATATATATACGGAAACAAAATAAAAACAGTGGAGAACGATGGGCGTGGACAAGCAGGAGCATGATGCTGTTGAATGGCTGAATTTATATGGTGATGCGTTGTACCGTTTTGCCATGTTTCGTGTTCAGGATTCTTTTGCAGCTGAAGATATGGTGCAGGAAACGTTGCTTGCAGCTTGTGGTTCCTATAAGAATTTCTCAGGGACATCCAGTGTAAAAACCTGGCTGACAGGTATCCTGAAACATAAAATTGGCTCTTTTGAAATTCAAGTGGGTAAAGCAAATTCATTTATCTTAGAAAAATCCAGCTTGCCTGTCAAAAGATAAGCAATTGTTTTGAAGTGTTTGCGCTTGTAGCCTCTCGCTTTTCGCTTTGCGG
>Ga0208901_1000666_pt1 | contig 13528 bp, 12 predicted proteins | sample AntAceMetag02UKF_FD_184764 | JGI IMG/M metagenome (GOLD analysis project Ga0208901, IMG submission 184764) | Saline lake microbial communities from Ace Lake, Antarctica - Antarctic Ace Lake Metagenome 02UKF (SPAdes) (version 2) | ecosystem: Environmental > Aquatic > Non-marine Saline and...
TCTTTTTTTGATCTGCAAATTTTAATATTTCAAATCTTTGATTTTCAACAGTTTGTTTGTCTGTGCTAACTCGAATATAGGCAAAAATCATATTTTAATCCCTGGTGTTGTTAAAAACATATTATTGTTTTTATTTTAGACTAAAATTCTATAAAATAAAAGGGTATTTATAACGACATTTAAACTCTATTCTAAACGCCCGTTTTCTAATACTAAAAAGAGGTTATTTATGAAAAAGATTTGGACAGAAAATGAATTGAAAGAACATTTTTCAATAACATCAGAAGAACTAGAATTAATTGCAAATAAGACGGGGTCAAACCGTTTGGGTTTTGCAATATTATTGAAATTATTTCAATTTAAAGGACTTTTCCCAATATCTAAATATGGGATTCCACACTCTATTATTGATTGTATAGCCAATCAGTTAAAACTAAAGCCCAAGATTTTCCGTCAATACAAATGGTCAGGACGCACATTTGTATTTCACAGAGCTCAAATTAGAGAATATTTCGGATTTTCCGAAACAACCACCCAACTTAATTCTGAAATAAAGGAATGGATCTTATCGAATATAAAATGTTACGAAAAAAACACAGTTCAAGCAGCAATGTATAAGAAATACAGAGATTTAAGAATAATATCGCCAACACCGGCGCGAATGAATAGAATTGTTTCTTCTGTTATGTTGACTTATGAAAAAAGCTTTTTGGGTGAAATATACAAAGCTCTTTCTGTTAACTGTATTGCCTCATTAGACCTTTTAATAAAAGAATTTTCTTTACTTGAAGACCATGAAAATTCTAAAGACGTTATTACATTTAACGAACTGAAAAGTGATCCTGGTAGAATAGGACTTGAAAGCGTATTTCAAGAACTTAAAAAACTATACATATTAAGGGGACTGGAGATTTCATCTAATCTATTTAGTGAAATCCCTTTGAGAATTTTAAAAAAATACAAACAGAAAATTTCTTCTGAATTATTGGGTGAAATCAAAAGACATCCTCTGGAAATAAAATACTCGTTATTAGCTATATTTTTCTGGCTTCGTAAAAGAGAAATAATCGATAATCTCGTGGATCTTTTTATTTCTGTTATCCATAAAATTGATTCAAAAGCAGTTAAAAAAGTAGAAAGGGAGATATTAAAGGATATCAAAAAGGTTCATGGGAAATACAATATTTTGAAAAGGATAACAGAACTTACACTTGATAATCCTGATGGGATTATCAAAGATGTTATTTTTCCTGTGTTTGATCCAGATTTACTTCAAGATCTTTTGAAGGATTTGAAAACAAGTAATAATTCTTTCAAAAAAAAAGTATATGCAGTTATGAAAAATTCTTATTCCAGGCATTACCGCAGAATGATACCAAAATTTCTGGATACCCTTGAATTTAAAACCAATAACACTGCGAATCAGGCAATCGTTGAAGCACTTAAAATAATTAAAGAGTTTTCCAATACTCCAATAAAATCCTTTACTCTCAACGAAACACTTCCTTTAACGGGCATCATAACTACTAAATGGAAAAACTCTATTGTTGAAAAAGATGAAGATGGAAATGAGATCATTGGAAAAATCAACTATGAAATTCGTGTTCTTCAGGCGTTGAGAGAAAAATTAAGATGTAAAGAAATTTGGGTAGTTGGTGCAGAAAAATATCAGAATCCTGAAAAAGATCTTCCAGGTGATTTTGAAGAAAAGAGAGAAAAATATTATGAATTATTGAATCAACCTATAAGTGTTGAAACTTTTATAGATAGTCTGAAAGAGCATTTAACAAAAACTCTCCAAAATCTTAACAGGACCATTCCAAAAAATCTTAAAGTTAAAATTTCTAATAAAAAAGGTGGGAGAATAATAATAACCCCTTTTGAATCACAAAAAGAACCTGTTAACTTATCTTCTTTAAAAAACGACCTAATGAAGAAGTGGCCAATGATAAATCTCCTCGATATTCTTAAAGAAACAGATTTCTTCACAGAATTTACTAGCCATTTTAAATCTACAGGAACAAGAGAAAACTTTGATAAAAAAACATTGAGAAGAAGGCTTCTTATTACTCTTTATGGACTTGGTACTAATACTGGTCTAAAAAGAGTCGCTAAGGCGTGTAACAGTCTGGAAACATATGATGATCTCAGATATATCAAAAGGAAATATATCACTAAAGAGAATTTGAGAAATGCGATTGTATCTGTGGTAAATAGAATTTTGGAACAAAAATCGGAACATATTTGGGGCGAAGGAACCAGTTGTGCTTCAGATTCTAAAAAGTTTGGTTCCTGGGATCAAAATCTTATGACTGAATGGCATATCAGATACCATGGACGCGGTATTATGATTTATTGGCATGTTGATAAAAATTCTACCTGTATTTACTCTCAATTGAAAAGCTGCTCTTCTTCGGAAGTTGCTGCAATGATTGAAGGGGTTCTGAAACACTGTACTGATTTGAAACTGGATAAGAATTATGTAGATACGCATGGCCAAAGTGAAGTTGCTTTTGCCTTTTCGCATTTCCTCAATTTCTCTTTAATGCCCAGATTCAAGAATATTAATAAACAAAAATTATATATTCCGGATAAAAATATAATTGTAAAATTATCCAATATTGAACCTGTTCTTACACGGCATATTAACTGGAATCTCATCTCTGAACAGTATGACCACATGATTAAATATACCACTGCTCTTAAAACCGGATCAGCAGAAACAGAAACTATTATGAAAAGATTTTCCAGGAATAATTGCCAGAATTCGACTTATAAAGCACTTCAAGAATTGGGAAAGGTAATAAAAACCATATTTTTATGTGAATATATTATGTCTGAGGAACTGAGAATAGAAATAAATGAAGGCTTGAATGTAGTTGAAAACTGGAACTCTGCAAATAGTTTTATTTTCTATGGAAAATCTGGTGAGATACAGAGTAATAATCTTGAAGATCAGGAACTTTCTGTCCTTTCTTTACATCTTTTACAGAATTGTTTGGTATATATTAACACTTTGATGGTTCAGGAGATTCTTTCTGAAAAGGAATGGATTGATAAAATGCAGATTGAGGATTTCAGAGCTTTGACACCACTGATATATCAACATGTCAATCCCTATGGTATATTTGAATTGAATATGGATGAGAGATTACCTTTAAATATTACTTAAAAAATTAAAATCGGTATTCTCTGAAATCGCATGCCACCAAATGGCTCCCAACCCTACCTTGCCTCTCAGGACAGCTTCGCTTCCACTGGGCCGAATAGGCTATTATAAAGGAGGTAACATACATTTTATTTATGTTTCAGACCTATATGATAATGAAAAGCGTTCCTATGCATTAAAATTATGGGGTAATTTATGTAAAGGCCATGTTTTAGCTTATGAGACTACAGGAGATCATATAGCAATGCTAAACAAAAATAATGCTGTGAATACAGCTAAGATAATTGATGAAATATTAGAAGGGGAATAATTATGTTTAACTATAATTTTGAAGAAAAAGGTGCCAATACGTTAGAAATCACTATAGAAGGTGGATTCGACACAGATGCAGCACTTAAAGTGATGAAGCATCTTGAGTCATATGATTGTAAAGAAATTAGTACAATAGTCTTTGATCTGTCAAAAACCTCTTTAATGGCAAGTACAGGTTTGCGGGTGATTTTCTATGCAGATAGTCGGATCAAAGATGACATGAAAGTTGAAATTAGAGGAGCACAGGGACTTGTTGCCAAGGTTTTGAAAATGAGTGGAGTAGATAAAATAATTAAAATTGTATAACATATATTATGAGCAGAATATTTACAGCTGAGTTATCAGAATTAAAAAAAATGATATCATATATTGTCAAAGAACTTGAATCTTTGGGATTTGATAATGAAACTGTAAACGCGTCCCATGTAATATGTGATGAGATAATAACAAATGTCATTAAATATGCATATGCAAAAAAAACTACGGACGAATATTTTATTAAAGGATGTTTATATAAAAGACCCTTACAGATTTCATGCAATAACAAAAAATTCGATTCTAATAAGGTGAGTATACGTTTTACTGATTGGGGATTATCTTTTAATCCATTAAAATATGAAGGTGATCCAAGAGATCAAATAAGACAAGGCGGCTATGGAATTCAAATAGCTATCAATCTTGCAGAATGTATAAAATATAAAAGAGATAATGATAAAAACATATTAACTGTTTACATGAGTTTCAGGTAATATTCAATGCCGATCCTTTGCTTAGTAGGGCCGTGCTTCCCGAAAATATAAACCGATCGAAAATCTGATGAAATACCAAAAAATCCTGAACCAAGAATATTGGATTCACTTCAACAACCCCAGCACTCGACAAACCCAAGCCTGAGAAACCCCATTACACATAGCTAATTCAGATTGATTTCTGTATTTGGTGTGACAGGGGGATATTATGTTTTGGGGAACCTACTTTACAACACCAAACATCGGATTGCTAAAACCTACTCGATCCCCCCCAGGGCATTTCCCTACTCAACTGCCTCTTTACCAATGCGAAATGGATGGGTGGCAAACCGTGCGCTGTTTGCGATACTCGGGGAACCATTGTTAATTCCTGCGAATTTTTCACTGCAAATACCTTCGTTTTTTATCAAATTTCATCCTCGACATATGAATAATATGCATGCGGTGAAATTGTATAAAAAGCCTCGATCTTTTTGCGAAATTCTTCGCAGGAAATGTTAACCCGTCTAGCGTGCCAACTCTATCATTCTCAAAAAAATGATCACCCCATCTTCCAACGCCACTCTTTAATAATCCTACTAACACTCGCACCGTGCATCCCAAAATAATCTCCAATTTCTGCAAGCCTATACTTATGCTCCTGAAAAGCTTCATATATTTTCACATTTCTATCTGACTTGTTGATGCAACCCTTGAGAATCTCTTCCCACGCCGGTTTGAAAATTTCCCTTAAATCGGATGTCATGTGTCTGGTCGTGGATTTCTCTTCTAACTTTTTTCTCAGTTGTTCTACAGAGTCCTTTCTACCGAGGAGACGTTTTCTTCTGAAGTTTGAAATCGCTTTTTCACTGATTCCTTCAGAGACGAATTTGACGAATTGCTCAATTGCCTGAAATTCCATAATATCCGCCATTAGCACAAGGTTGACAGTAAAGAAGACCATTTTTTTCTATTTCTTGTTTATCTCTTACCTGTTCTCCACATGACACACATATAATACTTGTTGGTTTGCCAGGCAAGTCTTCTGGCAATATTGAAACTGAAATTTTTTCAAATTTAAAAATTTTTTCTATTGGAACAGATGCTACCATATTTGCTAAATCTGACTTGTCAGAAAAATCAATTATCTTTTTTTCAGTAAACGGTCCCCAGAATACTGGCATATTCGGTGTGACTTCAACAATAGGTGAAATTCGAATCCCTTTATTAGTATGAATATTTACAAAGCATATTGCCATTTTCCCATATTCGATAATCTTTAGAGCTTTTTTCCCAACTGTAAGTCCACTGACAACAGTTACCGCATCAACCATACATCGAGCCATTTCTGAAATAATGATAAAATCCTTGTGGGACTGCTCATTAAATCCACTTCTTTTGGCTCCTTCTAATGTCATCAATATTCCAAGGACAATGCCATTGCATAAATGACCATGAAATTTTTCACATCTTTCAAATTCTTTTTTTATACGTTCCGGATTCATTGATAAATACCCCCTATTGTAATTTTTCTGTTCCTGAAATCAATACTTTTACAATTTTTTCAACATCCTCAATCTGATTAAACCTTCCAAAAGAAAATCTGATACATCCGTTTATGTATTCAGGATTCACTTTCATTGCCGATAAAACCGGTGATGGCATGTGTTTTTTCATACGAAATTCTGCGCATGCGGAACCAGGTGAAGCAAAAATTTCTTTTCTTTCCAAAATATTTAGTAAGTCTTGTGCAGCAATGTTCTTAAAACCAATATTGGAAGTCCCTGGTATTCGTTCAGTATTGTTACCAATAATGATACAATCCTTAATTTTTTCTATCACCAGTTGCTCAAATTTGTCCCTGATTTTTGTGATTTTGATTTCTTCCTTTAAGTGAAGTTTATTACACAGTTTAAATGCTTCAGCAAAACCAATAATTCCAGGAACATTTTCAGTTCCAACACGAATGCCATTTTGCTGATGACCGCCAAAAAAACGCGGTATAATTTCAATACCGTTTTTTAAATAAAGGAATCCGCAACCTTTGGGTCCATAAATCTTGTGTGAAGATGCAGAAAGCATCGAAATGTTATTTTTTTTGACATCAACTGGTATTTTTCCAAAACTCTGTACGGCATCTGTATGAAAAACAATATCACTTTCTTTACATATTTTCCCAATTGATTCAATGGGTTGAATTACACCAGTTACATTATTAGCATGCATAATTGAAACAAGAATTGTTGATTGTCTTATCTCTTCTTTAATTCTTTCAATTCTGATAACTCCATTTTTATCAGGTTCTATAAAGGAAATTTCAAAACCCAATGATTTCAGATACTTATGAAATATTGCTTTTACTGAAGGATGTTCAATTGGTGATGTAATAATATGATTACTCTTATTTTTATTTGAAAGAGAATAACCAATAATGGCCAGATTATTAGATTCTGTTCCACCACTTGTAAAAAATATTTCATCAGGATGACAGTTAATATTTTCCGCAATATAATTTCTGCTGCTTTCAATAGCTTCCCTTACGCATCTACCTGCGATATGAGAACTTGATGGGTTCCCAAATTTTTCACAAAAATATGGCAACATTTCATTAAGAACTCTTTGATCAACCTGTGTTGTGGCATTATTATCGATATATATTGATTTGTTCATAGTTTCATCACCTTCTCCTGTCCAATCTTTTCTATCTTTCTTTTTCTTCGTGTTCTGGTTCAATTTCTTCATCAGTGAATTAATGGAATTACAATTTTCATTCTATTTCTGCCCTCCATTATTTCAACTTCCATTTGATATAATTTCTCAATATTTTCTTTTGTTAATACTTTGTCTGGCAAACCATCAGCCATGATTTTACCTTTATTTGAAAGCATGATTATTCTGTCAGCGAAAAAAGAAGCCATGTTTGGATCATGTATCGACATAAAAATCACCAGATTTTTTTGCCTTGCAAGAACTTTAACCTTTTCTAATATTTGTGCCTGATTTTTATAATCCAGATGTAAATTGGGTTCATCAAGAATAAGGATATCAGCCTGCTGTGCCAATGCTCTTGCAATAATCACAAGCCGCATTTCGCCGCCGCTCAAATTTGTATATGCCTTATCAAGATGTTTTGTGATTCCAATATTTTCAGCTATTTCATAAACTATATTGTAATCAATGTCTTTTGGTGATGAAAAGGTTGAAAGATAGGGCGCTCTTCCCATAACTATAAAATCTTTTACAGAATATGGAAAAGACGGGCTATGATTTTGTGGAACAAAAGCAATTTTTCTTGCAATTTCTTTCCGTGAAAGTAAATTAATATCAACACCATCAATAAGTATTGACCCAAAAGATGGTTTGAACAGACCAATAATACAATTAAAAAGTGTGGTTTTTCCTGCCCCGTTAGGTCCGAGAAATGCTATTATTTCACCACTGTTTGCAGAAAATGAAATTCCATTTAAAACGCAGTGGCTACCATAACTGAAATGGATATCATTAGTCGAATATTTGCAACTCATATTTTTTTTCCAATTTTCATTTGTCCTCTATGTGAAATCATCCTTTTCATAATTCTTTATGTTTTTCATGGTTTAATTTCTTTTTCCTTTATCTATGGTTATTCAATTCCATAATTCTGCGCTCTTTTTTCGAAGAAGATAAGCAAAAAATGGTGCTCCTATTAAAGATGTGATAATTCCGATTGGGATTTCACCACTTGTAATTGTTCTTGCAATATTATCAGCTATTAAAAGAAAAATGGCACCAATAATTGCTGAAACAGGAAGCAATATTCTATGATCCGGACCAAAGATCATTCTTGTAATATGGGGAACTACCAATCCGATCCAACCTATGATCCCACATTCGGCAACTGCACTTCCAACAATTAAAGTGATGGTTATGATGATAAATATTTTAAGAAATTCAACTCTGACACCAAGAGATTTAGATTCAAAATCACCAAGAGAAAGCAGATTAAGTTGAAAACCTGACAATGATAAAATAACCGAGCCGCCTATGATGAAAATTGAATTTGGAAATAAATTTTCCCAGCTTATTGCATCAAATCCCCCCATCAGCCAGAATGTTATTGTTGGAAGTTGGGATTCCGGGTCGGCAAGATACTTTAATATTCCTGTCATTGAATGCAAAAAAGCAGAAATGACCACACCGGCCAATACAAGTTTTATCATGGAAACATGACCCGAACGGTTATAGGCTATGAAATATGCACAACCAACAGCGAAAAGACCCCCAAAAAATGCAAATAACTCTATCATATATGGATCACTTCCAAAGTATATGATTGCAATGCTTGCGCCTAGGGCTGCGCCTGCGGAAATACCAAGAATAAAAGGACTGACCAGAGGATTGCGGAATAAAGCCTGCGAGGCTCCGCCTGTAATTCCAAGTCCTGCACCTACGATTATTACCATGAGGATTCTTGGTAAACGGAGATCCAGCAATACGAGCTTCTCCTGTTCTGAATACTGGTCGGATAAATTATTTGTGTCAGGTATAAAGATTCTTGACAGTATGGAGAAAATATTTGTCAATGGAATTTTGTAATTTCCAAGGGTCATGGAATATAAAAATAATACGGCCAGTATGAGAAGAAGCATAGGAAAAAGAGTTTTTTTCATTTTCACACTCATATTGTTTTTGTCCACCAGATTATTTTTATTCTTCTTTTGACTCTCACCACATATGGTTCTTTTTTGTTTGCAAATCTGCTTTTAAAATATTTATCCAGTTTTCCCTTGTCAAAATTAAAAAACTTGCTGTATTTTTTAACTGCTTCGTCTATGGAATCAAATTTACGTGTATCTTTCAATTGTATATAATCAACATGAGGAAATAAACCCATCAGGTGAACAAGAATATATGTGGATAATCCGGCTTGGTTTGCAATTCCGGCATTGCCTTCTGGATTATCATATGTAAATTCCCGAAAGAGTGTATAAAAATTTCTGTCGTCAGGCAATTCATAAGCCGGTGGAATAATGAAAACAGATTTTCTGGCTATTTGGTTCATTTTTTCAATGCTGCTTTTGAGATCAGGGATGCCGTCATCAGCGCATGAAATAACCCCAAGGGATCTGTGTGATACAACAATATCGTGTGGTTGGATATCCTTTGGGGTTTTAACATTCGTCCATCTTTTATGAATGATATTGATATTATCTATCTTCTGGCGTTCTACTCTTTCTTTAAGAAAATTTAACATTTGCAATGAAATATCACAAACGGTTATTTTTTTTACTATTTTTGCGATAGGGATAGATAAAATTCCTGTTCCGCAGCCAAGATCTAAAAATGTGTCAGATGCTTTTAATTTGCTTTTTGCTTTAATGTAATTGACAATGGTACGGGTATATTTTTCAGACACACTGGTAAAGATTGATTTATTGAAATCTTCTGCTTTCTCGTCCCAGAAAGATTCCAGCTCTTTAAATTCATGACGGCAGTGAGAATCCCAATCAAGTTTGAAAAGATTGTTCCAGTTTATTATATCTAAGGTATTCATTTTTCTATTCTCCCTTTGCGTTTAGAATTAGACAACTTTGTTTTTACCTTCTCATAGTCCATTTTATAAAAAGTTTTATAAAAAAGAGCAGCTTCGTGTTCCATATCAATGTCAGTGAAAGCTTCAGGATAAAGCGTTTTTGCTGTCCACATGAGGCCAAGCGGGAAACTTCCATTTGAATACCAGGCAGTAAGTGAGCAATAAGGGTCATCATAGGGGATGGAATATATACTATTATTTTTTACAGCTCTCAGCAGTTTCCACCATGTTTTATTTTCAATTCCAATCTTCTGTTGATTATTTCCGTGAGTGAATCCCTGAAATATAATAACATCAGGATCCCATGTATAGAGTGTTTCAATTGATACGTTCATCTGGGGAATTGTATTCATGCTGTCAAAAACATTGAGACCGCCTGCAGCATTTATTATGTCATAGGCAAATCCTGTTCTGGTACCTCTTATGTACAATTTATTTCCCCAATTGATCAGGAAAGCAACTTTTTTCCTTCGGGTTTTTGGGATATCACTGAGTTTTTTCCTTACTTCAGCCATTTTTCCTTTGCAGTAGGAAATATATTTATCAGCGCGAGGTGTAATATTTAAACATTCTGCTACCAGTTTTACAGCATCAAACCAGTCAAAAATGGTTGAAAAACCACAATACACGGAGACAACTGGTATCTTTGCCTTTTTCAATAATTTTGTACACTTGATATAGTGGGCTGGTCCAATTATAAGGTCTGGTTTTAAGGCGACCATTACTTCCATATTTGGTTTTCCAGGATATCCCACGTCAACTATATTTTTAAGTTCAGGAGCAACTTTCAAATAAAAGTTATCTCCTTTGTTCTGTTCAACATGAATTTTCATATTGGGAAATCCAACAAGGGATGAACCAATTCCAAGAACATAAACTATATTCATAGCTTGCGGAAAAAGTACTACAACCCGTTTCACATCTTGAGGAATTTTAACTTTTTCGCCCCGTTGATCTGTTACAATTTTGAAATCCGATTGAAGAACACTATTTGTTGAAACTGCATTTGATACACAAGCTAAAAACAAAAAGATTATAACAATCGAAACTAATTTATTTCTCATTTATTTTTCCCTATTTTTTTCTTTTCTCATCATTTTCATATATTCTCTGCGCCTCTGCGCGATTTCTTTTTTTCGGGTTCATTATTTCCAACGTAATTCGTATCCTGCTGAAATTTTCCGGCCGAAATCAGGATAAGTTGAAATAGTCTGATACCTTTCATCCGTTATATTGTTAACAATCAAAAAAACGGTATCCTGTCTGGACGAACTATTTCTAAGTTTATAATAAATACTTCCATCAAGACGTAAATAATTGCCGATATCCAGAGATTTACCCTGTGGTAAAAAACTGGTTCCTTTATATCCCGAAACATATTTTCCCGACAGGTTACATGAAAGATCCTTTTTATTGTATCTCAGGCCAAAGTTATAATTATATTCGGGAAAATGGTCCTGAATAGCCGGGTCATCATCACTTTTATAACTTCTTTTTCCATACCCGCAGGAAAGCTTCAGCCACCGACTTACTTTTTTTGAGAATGTAAATTCAAAACCATCAGATTTTATATCAGCGTTTTTATAAACATTAATATATTCATCTATGTCCACTGTTATTAACCCATCACTTATCAGAGCATCATCCTGGTTTATTTTAAAAAGAGAAAGGCCAGCTGAGATAGAATCGTTTTTAAACGGCTGATATGAAAATACAAGATTGTACTGTTTCTGTTTTTCAACAGAAAGTTCATCGCCAGTTAGATTTGCATATTTATTGCGTGGTATTTTGTTGCCTGTCCCAATTCTGAGGCTTGTTTCAAATTCAGGATTCCATTTTTTCAAAATGCCATATGAATAGCTGTAAAGAGGTTGTTCTTTTTGATTGGTGATTATTTCTCCATTTTTTCCCCAATATGCAGTATCTTTGATAATATTAGTCGTATCCTGTCTGAGTCCGCCATCAATTGAAATACCATTTTTTAATATTTTTTCTCCCTGCATGAATATGGCATAGTGTTCCTTTTCACATCCGCCTTTACCAACATAATATAGTTTTCCAGTAGGACATTCCCAGTGTTCGTATTGAGTTCCCAATCTCACAGTTATATCTTTTTCCAGTGAACTTACAGTATGTCTCAGATTAATTCCTGTGGTCTTATCAATGGATCTACTTCCAGTTTTTGGAGGCATTATATTTGTAGAGTCCCTTTTATTCAGGAAAATATTAAAATTTGTACTGGCTGTTTTCTTCCATACCTTGTGATATTCAAGATTTGATAGGACTGTTTTCCACGGATCAAACTTCCAACCCGGTGTCAATTTCAAACTTGCAAGTTCTTGTTTTGTAAAACCAGTAGTATCAAGTTCCTGTATGGGTAATTCAATATAATTGTTGTCACTATTAAGATTAAAATGTAGATATGTTCCTTTGGAATCGAGGTTTTTCTGAAGTTTGAGTTTAATATTGTTCAGTTCTTCCTTTGCACCTTTTCCAGAGGGTCCTTCTGTATAATCACGATTCAGGTCAATACCATATCCAAAATCACCTTTTTTTTGATTGAAGCGAAAAAGAATTTTGCTGGTAGAAAAAGTACCGCCTTCAATTTTTAAAACTGTTTCATTTGTTAAAGGTTTGGATTTTATGTTAATAACTCCACCAATTCCTCCTTCTCCATAAATTAAAGAACTGGAGTCCTTTATCACATCAATCTTTTCGATATCATCAGCAGGCAAAGTATACATCGAACGCTGATCATTTCCCTGACTGACACCGTTAACAAGTATGGTAGCCTTTTCGCCTCGTACATTTATGGATTTTTTAGATTTTCTTCCCTGATAATTAATTGTAATATTTGGGCGGAAAAATACTGCGTCTATTACATTTTTTGCACCAAGTGCCTTTATCTCCGTACTGTCAACAACATCTGTAGATAATTTAACGGTTGGTGATTGCACAAGCGGTTCACTAACCGGAATGACCGGTTCTGACACTTCCTGATATTCTCCCGACACGCTAACCTTTGGAAGTTGTAAAACACCCTGTCTGGTTTTGTACATTGCCTGTGCGATAGATGCAGTCTGTGTGACAGGGACAGCCTGTTTAAAATCTAATTCCCTGGTAACACCGACAAATTCTCTGTCGGACTCACAAATACTAGCTATAGAAATCAGAAATATGAAAACAATAACGACTGAAAAGACTTTTTTTAACATTCAACTAATACTCCATTTTATTTTCGTGGTTTATTCTCTTTTTTTTCAATGAAAAATCAATTGGAACAGCTATAACCGGATAATAGCTGTTAAAATTATCAGGCGGTTTTCTGAATGGGGCAGCAGATTTGAGAATTTGTAGTGCTGCTGACTTAAGAACGGGAAATGAGGATTCCTTTACTTTGCAATTTGTTAAACTACCATCCGAAGTTAGGCTGAATACAATCATAACACGGCCTTCCTGGCAATTGTACCTAGCGTTTCCAGGATAAAAAATATGTTTTCTTATCTTTGCCATAAGATGTGATATGTATTCGTTGTATAGAGTAATGCTGCTATCTGAAACATGCTTATTTGGAACAATTTTTTTAACTGATGTTCCAGCGGTTTTCCTTTTTTGCGGATGTAAACTTTTTTTATTTGAATGCAATACGTCTCTGATCTTTTTCACCCATTCCGGTGGAGAAGATTTCCAGGGTTTGGCAGGATTTACACTTTTGCGATTATTTTTTTTCAAACATTTCTTTTTGAC
>Ga0208901_1000668_pt1 | contig 13510 bp, 9 predicted proteins | sample AntAceMetag02UKF_FD_184764 | JGI IMG/M metagenome (GOLD analysis project Ga0208901, IMG submission 184764) | Saline lake microbial communities from Ace Lake, Antarctica - Antarctic Ace Lake Metagenome 02UKF (SPAdes) (version 2) | ecosystem: Environmental > Aquatic > Non-marine Saline and Alkaline...
TGGGAATCATATATATAATCATAGATGACTTAGAAAAGATAGATTAATTTCTTTTCTAAGTTATTGGTTATATAATCGAAATTATAGAAAATTCTAGCACACATTTTGGTCCTTTACCCCTGATATTTCAAAAAGATTCAGTGAAAATAGAACTAATGAAATACCATTAGATTATGCTATTGTTTATGCGGGAAATCCTACAGATACTTCTAGAGTAGAGAGTTTTTTAAAGACAGATAAAGAAAAATTTGAGAGGTATGAAAATTTTTTAAGAAAAGATTTGATGACGGATATATGAGAAATGAATACATATTTCAAAAAATTTAAGGTTGAGGATTCTATGTACAATAATTATAAAGACAATATAGTAATTTTGTCTATTCATATGTTATATTTATTTAAAAAATTACTTAAATATTATGATCCTATAATAGTAGATGATTTTATAAATCTTACTAATCATTTTAGACAAGCTATGTCTTTTATAGAAAAACATAATTCTTTTTCAGATGATTTTATTAAAAAATTTGAGAATAATATAATTAAATCTACAGAAAAATTAGGTATTACCCCAAGTTATTCTTGAAAATTCTGGGGGGCTTACTTAATTGTTTTGAAACAATCTGAAAGTAGAGAAACTATACATAAAACAATAAAAGATTTAAAACAGCAGTATCCTAATGTCGCTTTAGAATATGCTTCTTGGAGAGATGGATCTCCAGATGATTGAATATGTGTAGAACAGTATATATCAAAATGAATATATAGTAAATATTTCGATAAAAGCTATTTGATATTAGAGACTAATAAATGAGTAAAAATGTTATGAAATCATCAAGAATTGTTGTGAAAAATAAAAGAATGAATAATAGTAGATCAAACATCAAGAAAAATATATGTAAACTGAAAAAAATTAACATCTAAAGATATTCCTTCTCAAGCTACTACGGCAGATGTGTTGTCTATACTTATAGAAAATATATGAAAAGAGGTTTGTAATAATGTGTTTGATGTTTCTAGTTATAGTAAAAATAAAAATGATATGATATGAAAAATAGTAATTCCATTAGTTAAATTAACCAAAAAATATTTTAATAAGGAGATAGAAATAACTTGTAAATGAAGTTTGGTAGAATTTTATATGATTCTTCAAGAAGAAAATATAGAAATAGGCGTAATAAAGAATGTTTTTAATGACTAAAAATTTGCTAATATTAAAATAATTATTATAATGTAGTTTACATTATATTATTATGAATATAAATTACAAAATGAAACAAAAAAATAAAATTTCTAAAATAAATACTCAAGAAAATAAGTCTTGAAATTTTGTAATTCAATGAAAATCTAAAAAAAATATAAATAAAGCTCTATCTCCCCAAATTGATTTAAAATTTCAGTCATTTGGAAGTAATTTTTCTAAAAAACAAAAACAATTTATAAGAAAGTATTTGTGAGAAGAAGCTACTAATATTAGATTTTATGTTATTAGACATTGAGATACAGGAATTAAAGGACTATCTCCTGCAGAGGCTCCATTAAAGTCTTGAGAGAAGGCAAAATTTGATGACATATCTAATTTGCTTAAAGAAGTAGGAATTAATATTGAAAATTCCTATTTATTATATGATAAATGAACTGTTAGAGTAGTAGAAACAGCAGATTTCATAAATAAAAAAATTAAATTATCTTCTGATAGAATTCAGGAAGATGTTATTGGTTTGGATTCAACTAATAAATCTGATATTAGTAAGACATGAAGAGAAATTAATATAGCAAAAAAGACAGCTGATTTTATAAGAGAGTTATTTCTATTATCAAAAACTATTAAAAATGTAAATATATTATCAGTTATACATAGAGCAAATATATCAGTTATAGAAGAAATGTTTGAAAGAAATGAAAAAAAATGTTTAAAATTTGATCATAAAGATATTGTTACTTGATGAATTAAAGAATTTGATATATCTTCAAAATGAAAATCTATAAATTTTAATGAAGATATGAATATATTATTTCTGAATATACGAAATATTTGATCGATTATTAAATCTTTTAAATGAGATAAAAAACTAAAAAAAGTAATACAACAATTTCAATCAAAAAAACTTCAAATATGGGAGTTGCAAAATTATATAAATGCTTATTTTAGAAGCAAAACAAAATTATATAAACACTATCTTTTCTCAGAAAATGATGATCTTAGAATTTTTTGTATAGCAAATCTTTTTAAAAATGGAAAATTTAAGATTATAAAAGATAAATTAATTGAATTAGTGAAAAAAGAAGATGATAAAAATATGTTAAATTTTGTAGAAACATTGCTTTTTATATGTGAAGATGATAGTCAAAAAAAAGAAATAATTGAAATGTTAGTAAATAGTCAAAATATGCCTGTGATAACAGCATTAGACAAATTAAATTTTTTTGCTAATTATGAAGAATTCGTTAAACCTAATATTAGATTTATGAGACAAAAAACATTAGATAAAAAGTTGGCTGAATGAGAAAATGTAATAATACCTATTAGTTTTCAAAATAATAAATATTCTTCTATAGAATCATTAGTAAAATCTGGAAATAGAATAACAATAGAGTGAGAAGCTTGATCTGGTAAATCTACTAAATTATTGGAAATAATGGAATATTTGTCTCCAAATGAAGAAGAATGAATCAAATATCTTCCAATATATATAAGTTTAGCTAATATTTCTTTAGTTGAATTGAAGTCTGAAATTAAAAGACTTAAATGAACATTGAGTTCTAAATCAGATACAGAATTTGTCTATCTTTTTGATGCATTGGATGAGTCTAGATGGGATGAAGCTCAGAAAAAGAAGTTTCTATCAGAAATAAATGAGTTACAATGAACGGTAATTCTTACAAGTAGACCATGAAACATACCATTATATAAAGAAAAAGAGAAAAAAACTAAATTTAAAACACTTAAATTAGAGTGTTTAACATCTGAGCAGATAAATACGTATATTAATATGTATTTAACTTTAGAACAGCAAAAAATATGGGAAGAATTGAAAAAAAAGAGTTTTATTGAAAATATAAAATCTAATCCCCTTATTCTTTCTATTATCTGTAATTTAATAATTTCAAATAAAAGTTTGTTAGGACTGGATACAGTAGCTGATTTATATGATAAAATAACTAATAAAAGATTGTTAGATTGGGAATTAAAAAAGTGAACAAGAATAATTGAAGAGTGAGTAATGAAATACAGAAAATATTTGTTATGAGAAATAGCCTATATGACAAGAGAAAGAGAGCCAACTGAAGAGGAGGAGTTAAATACTAAATTTATTATAGACACTATAAGAGACGGGATTACAGAACATAGTATAAGCGACTTGATTAATGAGAGGTTATATTTGTATGAGGGTAGAATACCTGCATCTAAGATAGATAATAAATTACAATATGATTTAGAATGTTTAAATTTACTAAATAAATGAGAAGAATGAGAGATTTGTTTTATACATGAAACTTTTAGAGAATATTTCTTTTTTTTAAATTGTATTTCAAAATTTGAAGAGTGATTTTTTGATGATATTAATAATAAAGAATTGTTTTTTGATATAGTTGAGAATATAAATGAGATATGATGAAAAGAATGGTTAAAAGTTTTAGATAAAATTATTGATACAGGTGGTTATGTATTTCATAAATGAATTGTAAATGCAATATGAAGAATAAAAGATAAAGACTGATTAAAAATATTAAGAAGGATTTATTATATAGAAAAAACAAAAAGTTCAGAACCTGATTTCTTATTTATAATAAATGCTATATGAAAAATAGGAAATCATAAATGATTAGACTTAATAGATGATATTTTAGATTATTTCATTACTGAAGAGAAAAAATGAAAATCAATTTCTTTTTGTATTAATTCTTTACTTGAAGTTTTATTGTCTATTAAAAAAAATAATTGAAAAAAAATAGTGATTTTAAATAAAATCACGAAATTAAGTAATTTTAGAGAAATAGATTATGTCGGTATATTAGATACTTTTGTAACTTGTGTTAATTCAGTATGAATAAAATCATTTTTTAGTGATATAAATTTTGTACTTAGAAATAATATTTTAAAAATACGTAATAATTATCCATCAGCAAATAAAAATGAAGATATCTTAGTATTATATATAAAAATATACAAGATTTTTTGAAATATAGAAATATTAGAAGATATATATAAATATGTATTAAAAATTGATTATAAGAGAATGCATTGAGAACGAGGTTTATTGTCTGCTGATAAATTGACAAAAATATTAAATTTTTTATCAGAAACATTAGTTTTATACCCTAAAAATGGTATTTTTAAAAAAATTAGAGATAAAATAGAGTCAGAAATAAATAAATTAATTTATTTTCCTTGTGAGGATAAAAATATAGTTTGAGTATTCGATGTATTGTATCAACTTAAATGAGCTAATGTTATTGAAGATGTTGAAAAATATTTGAGTTTTATAGAAAAAGAATCAGAAAATAATGAATCTTATTACTTATCTCATTCAGAAGATATATCAAAGGAAATATGTGAATTGTTGTTGAAGATAAAACCAAAAAATGAGTTAGAAGTAATAGCTAAAATTTGTAAATTAGATAATGCTTTTGTAAAATACAAATCAGCTCATACTTTAATAGATACATTATGAGCTATATGAACACCAGAAAGTATTCATTTTTTAGTATTTCTTTTCGATGACTATGATCGATTTAATGAATTAGAGGAAGATAAAACTCTTGCAGAAAAAGTATATAATTTTATTGTTGATTTATGATGAGAAAAATATACTGAATATTTAGATGAAATTTGAGAATTATTTTTATAATTATTTTCTTAATTTCCCATCTACCTCTCAACCCCAACTTCACATACATTCTCAACCATTTCTTTCAATTTCTCCATAGGACAAGGTTTTTCCAAATAATCATCAAATCATATAGATACTAATTCTCCTTTTGTAGTATCTTCAGCAGTAAATGCTATAATTTTAACAGGATTTTTTAATTTCTGTCTTATGTCTTTGGTCGCTTGTTTCCCATCTTTCAACGGCATTTGTATATCCATAAGGACAAAATCAAATTTATCTGGGTATAGTTTCATCATTTCTACGGCTTCTATACCATTTCAAACTACTGTTATATTTTCTGATTTACAATTCATTTTGTTTTCAAGACCAGCTTTTACAACACGCCGTATAGTGATTTGATCTTCAGCTATTAGTATTTGTGCTTCACTCCAGAATTTTTCTTTTATTTCAGAAACTTTATTTTCTTCATTCTTTACTGTTTCAGGTATGTTGAATAGTTTTTCTTTTTCATTCAAAGCTAAACTCAAAAGATTTCTTACTTCTTCTGAAGCAATGTTATCTTTTTCTTCATTTAACATCTCTATAAGTGGTAGTACATAACTTAATAAGTTTTTAGTTGCAAATGTATCTTTAGTAGGTATATTCCCAGTTGTGTTGACTCTTTTTGTTATATTACCAAGCCTACTTTCAGTTTTCAATTGTAAGTCTATAAGTTGTTGTTGCAAATCTTTTATTCTAAGAGTATTTAGACTATTTTTTGCAATAGATGTAGTAAATACATCTTTTCATTCACATACATATATTTTTTCACAAATTTCAGTCAAACCTCAGATAGCCATTTCTCTAGCTCTATGATATTGTTCCAATAATGTAAGTGCTTCATTTTTATCTTTTCTAGAAGCAGTTTCTATTATAGATATAAATTTATGGAATATTTTTTCTAATACATACAATATATTGTATTTAGTGTATTCCAAATGAACATAATTTTTACAGCAATTTTCCACTAGTTGATCTATATCTTGATTGATTTCAGCAAATATTACATAATCATTGTATATTTCTCCTAATATGCTTCCTATATACTCTCTTATTATATAATCTATTTGGAATAATAAGTCTTCTACCGCTTTGTTTAGTGGAATTAATTTAAATCAAGGAGCTAATTCTTGTTCAAGATTTTCACCAAAAGGTCTTTTTTCAATTATAACAGATGAAAAATTATTATATTTTTCGTTATATACTAGATTGATGGATATTTTATTACCATATTTTTCTTGTAACTGTCTTAGTTCTTCAAGTCTAGTAATCATAGTATAGGACATTTGAACTCCATTATCTACAAAAACACTTCCATCATAAGCTAAATATTCTATATAATTATCCAAAAAATTGAAATACTCTTGATTATTTAGATGTGAAGTAGCTCTAGTAGAGAACTGTATATGAGATTTATTTATTTCTTTTGCTCCTTCTGTCTGTATAGTATTTTGTCTAAAATTAGCAAAATCTGATATAAAGATATTTTGAAGACCATTCTCTATATTTGATAAAAGGATTTCTTTTAGAGATTCTTTCATTTCTTTTATAAGGTTTTTTCCAATAGATGTTCTCAGAAAATCTTTAGATTCTTCATCTAATACAAAGGATTCATTACGAGAAAACATAGTGGTTTCATCGGAAAACATAGAATCTTGAAAAAGAATATCATTTTCTTGAAGTTCTATATTTGTACATATTTCTGTTATAATATCGCTGAATTTTCTATTTGTAACTTCTGTAGAATTCCTTAAGTCTAGGAATTTTTTTACAAAAAGTTTAATAATGTTTTCTGGCATTATTTTTCCAAAATAAGATTCTTTTATACTAGTATATAGGTCTATATATATTTTATCTCATACTCAGTATATTATGTTATTTTCATCATGTAGTTCTTCTTGTAATTGACATATAAAATTCCCATCTCCAGGTCATAAATCTCTTATAATTATTTCTTGATCTTTGTACAAAGATTTGATAAATTTGATTCTATTTTTTATAAAAGATAGGAAATTTTTAAATCAGTTAGTTCTAGATACTTCTTTTATTCATCTATTTACTTTCCAGTCAAAATTTGTATTCAATATAATATAACCTTCTTTGTAAAGAGTGTCACACAATGTTCATATATCACTGAATAGATTTTCAGGTTCTAAGTTTATAAGTTTAGAAATTCTATTGCTTGTTACAGTTTTGGTAGTTGGATGTACGCTAAAAACTGCTGCAATAGATTTTGCAGTTTGCGCTGTATGAATTGTAGCCGTTGAAACAATACTTGTACCTTCTTTAAATCTTTCCATAAAATAAGCTTTTTCTACACTTATAAAATATAGATAATATTAGCATAATAACTAAAAACCAAAATAAGTCAACACCTTATTAAAAGAAAGTTTTAGAGTAGAAACTGGGATATTTTTTTGACTAGAAAGAGGAAATAACTATAATAGAGATACATAAATTTTATAACAAGTTTATAGTATGGAAAAAACAAGAGTTGGAGAATCGAAAAAAACTACTTGAAAGAAGTCTGAAAAAGAAGTGTTATTGAATGTATTGACTTCAACAGAGGAGGATTTTTTTATTGAAAAACTATGAGAAAATAGTGAAGATTTTTTGTATTTGAAAACTTTAGTGAAGGAAGTAGCGGAAGTGACATGGAAAAAATTACTAAAGGCTGTAAATATAGAAGTTGGAGAAATAGAGTGAATATATTGGGATGATGAATTGGTGTTGACAGAAACTAATATAAAAAATCTAGGAAAATTCAAAAGAATAGAAAAATTAGATATAAGAAGAAGTAAATTAGAAAATTTAGGAGAATTGAAAGCAATATGAGAATTTCATGCAGAAGGCAGTGACTTAAAAAGTTTATGAAAAGTAAATGGAATCGGAATATTTTGGTGAGAATGAGCAAATATAAATTTACAAATTGACATTATAACTAAAAAAAATAATTGGGAATTTGGTTTGAGGTACGGAAATTTTGGATGACAGGTAGAGTGAATAAAAAAAATTACAGAAATGAAGATAATACCAGGAAATTTGAATTTAGGAGATGTAGAAATGGAATCTCTAGGAAAAATAGAAAGAATAGAATGATATTTTATAGCACCAATAGGATGTAAAAAAATATGAAATCTAAAAAGTATCAAAATAAAGATGAATTTAAAAAATACATGAATAGATTTACAATTAGCAGTAATAAAAAGAATAAATGCAGGACTTTTGGAATTAGTAGATGATTTAGAATTTGGAGGAAATATATTATGAATAGAAAAATTCTTGGAGATAGAAAATATACCATGACAAATAGATATAGATAGCATGAGATTTGAAGATAAGTTAATCTTTATAAATAAGATAAATGCTGGAAAACTTACTGTAGAATGAACCCATTGCGACATTCTTGATCGTTATATATATATATATTGAGAACCAGGAGAACTGCCATCTTGTACAAATGGGTATTTTCCACGGATATGACTAGATACCGATTTGGAAGATAAGTCTATAAAATTCTGGGAAAAATCCTTGTCTAATGTGAGAAATATGTGGTATGATGAGAAAGAGGAAAATTTTTTAGTAGATGAGTGGATGTGAAATAAAATGAAAGAATATTATTTGGAAAGTATAAAAAATTACAAATGAGATAATTTAGAAAAATTAAAAAAAGAAAAGGATTCTTTTTTCAAAAAAACTTTCCCAGATCTCTTTATGGATAATGTAGTAAGTATGGAAAAATATAGAAGTAAATAAATTCTATTTATTTACTTGGACTAATTTTATAGTATCTATTTCTTTCTGTGTAAGTAAGTTAGGATTTATATTTTTCAACTCATTTATATCCGTATTTTCTATAATATTTAGTATATTTTTTGTAATAATAGGGTCAAATTCTTGTAGTATAGTTCTTTCTCCTTTTGTATACTCTTTTGTTCAGGCTTTAAGAGCTTTTTTTGTTTTTTCTAGAGATATTGGTTGTTTATAAACTCTTCTACCTGTCATAGCTTCAAATACATCTACTATAGCCATTATTTTTGCATTAGGATGTATTTGTTCTCAACTTAATTTATGAGGATAACCTCATCCTCCTACTTTTTCATGGTGTTGATATGCTCATTTTAGAATTCATTCATGTTTACCTACATCTAGGATATCTTTTAAAAAATCTTCTGATCAAGATACATGTCATTTCATAATATCAAATTCTTTATTATTGATTTTTCCAGCTTTATTTAATACATAGTTTGGTGTTTCCAGTTTCCCTACATCATGGATTAATGCGGCTATTTTTAGTTCCGTAATTTGTTTTTTAGTTAATTCTAAATTAGCTCCAAATAAATCTATGTAAGATGCCATTCTAGAAGAATGTAGTCAGGTGTCAGGACTTCTTCTATGTATATTTCTAAGTAATAAAATAGAAACTGCTTTCAATTTTTCTATTTCATTTGGAAAATCTTCATTTTTTAACATTTTGGCTATATTGTCTTTTAGTTCTTGTATTTGATGCTTTTCAAGTTTTGCCATTTGGTCAGGGAAAATTAGATCTCTATTTTCAAATTTTGGATCATATTTATCTATATCTACACTTATATCAAAGTGTTCTACTAGATGCTCTTCTTTTATATTTGCTGTTTTTTCTTTCGCTTCTTGGGCTTTTTTAAAATCTTCTTCTAATTTTTGTTGGTATGCCTCTTTACCCAATTCCTTTTTTGCAGTTTTTTTCTCTCTAGTTTCTTTTTTTATAACATTATCACCATCCATTTGACTTTTCATATTTACAGGCATAGCAATTCACTCATTAGTTACCATTATAGGTTCATTCAACTGTCTTACCTCGTCTTTTAGTTTACCATATCAGTCTTTAATTTTCTCTGCTCATTTTTTTACTAAAGCTACTGCTACAGCTTTCCCTTTTTTTACTGTTTCTATCATCGCTTTTGCCGTTGTTTGTAATCCGTTTCATATGACACCTTTTGTTTCTATATCTTTTTTACCTCATTTTTTAGCTTTTTTACCTATTTGTTTCATAGCAATTTTAGCTCATTTTTTCAATCCCACTCCAATAACTCCAGCCCCTGTAGTTATAAGTCCTAATTCTCATATGCTTCTACCAGTTTTATAAACATCTCCGCTAAATAATCCCCATATAGACTCTCATAATCCCTTCGCTATCTGTTTGATTCCATCCCAACTAAATATAGTTTTCATCATATCTACTAGTATAGCTCCTTTGGTATCGAAAACTTGTTTTGCTAGTTCTACATTTTCTATGACCATAGTGTCTACTACTCATTTTACAAGTTGTTTGATATTTCCATTTTCATATGTGTCTTCATCCAAAAATAAAGCAGCATAAGAAAATTCTTTTACCTTAGCTATAAGTTCATCTTCTGATAATTCTTTCTCATCTCATAGTATATGTTCGTATTCTTTGATATCTTCTTCCATACCATCAAATATATGGATATAACCTTCTATAAGCTCTCTATATTCTTCTTCTGTATCCAACGCTATATCATTAATTTTGTATTGTAATGTGTTTAATTCTGTATCAAACTCCATTTCTAGTTGCTTCATTCTTTTCTGAAATTCTCTATAATCTTCTGGAGATAGTTGAGATTCCATTTTTTGTAATTTTCTTTCTATTTTTCATTTCAAAAAAGAATCAACTTTCACGATTTTCTGTGTAAGTTGCTCTGCATCTATTCTATCCTCTGTATCAATTGCTTGATCTTTAGACTTTATCTTGTCAATTGCTGTTTCTACAGTCATATAGAAATCCTAAATTAGATATTATTAAATATGCATTTATTTCTTCCATTTTTTGCTCTGATTTTGATAGAATAACATTACTAAATAAATCCTTTTTCTTTCTTAGTCAAGAAAGTAATTTAAATATTTAAGAAATATAATGAAAAAAATATGAAAGTAAAGTAAAAGTAGTTTGATTTTAGGAGGAAAAACATTATACTTCGGGAAAGTTAATATTCACTAGTTGATAGTTAGTCATTGATGTTTAGTTTATAATCTAATTTGTAATAAATGAAAAAAATAGCGTTTGCATGATGAGGTAGTGGATGACATATATTTCCTATTAAAAGTTTGATAGAGTATTTTTCTAGTCAGAATCCAGAACTACAAATATTTTGGTTTGGAGAGAAAAATAGTATGGAAGAAGGAATCTGTAAACAATTGGAAGAATCTGGAATAAATGTGAAATTTGTAGCTATTATGAGTGGAAAAGTTAGAAGATATTGGACTTTGAAGGCTATATGGTTGAATTTGGTAGATATATTTAAGTTGAAAATTGGATTTTTTCAAAGTTTATATTATCTTAGAAAATATAAAATAGATACATTATTCTCTAAATGAGGTTCTGTAAGTTTACCTCCTTCTATCGCAGCTAGAATACTTAGGAAACAAGTCTATATGCACGAGTCTGACACTGTACCGTGACTTGCAAATAGAGTAGTGGGGAAATTTGCTAACAAGATATTTCTAGGATTGGAAACAGTAAAAGAGTATTTTCCAAAAGAGAAGACACAGTTGGTAGGGCAGATATTAGGGGAAGTTTTTTATAAGGAAAGAAAAGTAAATAAATGTTCAGAATTAAGCAACTTATTATTGATAGGTGGAAGTCAGTGAGCCGCCATTATATTGGATGCCTTGTTGGAAATAGCAAGTAATCATTCTGAAGTATTGGCTAATTATAATATCACTATCATATGAGGGACTTTGAACAAACAATATGGAGAAAAATTTGTAGATTATAAAAATATTAAGTTTCTGGAGTTTGTATCACAGGAAGAAATGGCTGAGATACTGACTTGTATAGATATGTCTATCACAAGATGAAGTGGAACAAGTTTGGCAGAACAAGATCTTTTTGGAATTTGGAAAATCATTATTCCTTTACCATTTACAGGAGGAAATCATCAATATCGAAATGCTGTAGATTATGTGAAGAGAGGGGATGTTTTGGTAGAGCAGAAAGGTGATTTGAAAGGAAAATTGTTGGAGCTTTTGAGAGAGAAGGCTGGGTTCAAGAAAACTATAGCTGAGAAATGAGAAATTATAAATGAAAAAATTGAGGATAGTAAGGGGGTTATTTATGAAAGTATGGTTTCCTAAATATTATAAATAACAAATGGACTTCGTTATTTTTAGCGCTTGTTAGTTTGAGATTATAAATGGAATTAATGAAAATATAAAAACAGGTTCATTCCGTTTGGTATTAAATTGGAAATAGAGATTTAGATAGTAATCTTATTTTTTTAAATGATGGGAGTATTTACTTTCTCTTTTTTCTTTTCAAAACCCTTGAAATTTCCAATACAATCATTATTGTAAAATTAAACTAATTTAATAATTAAACTAATTTAATTATGCTTAAAGAAGCAATACTAAAACCTATATGAAACTGACAAATAACTATTCCTCAAGCTTGGAGAAAAAGTATGTGAGTGGATGGGAAGTACGTAAAAGCTAGATTTGAAGGAAACAAAGTAATAATAGAATCGCTAGAAGACAATCAAGTAGATTGGGATGTGAGAAAAATAAGTTTGGATGAAATGAATGAAGAAACTATAAATGCTATCAAAGAATCAGAAAAAAATTATAGAAAAGGCAATAAAGATGCTTTTTTATCTCATAATGATTTCTGGAAAGATGTATAGATTGATTTATGATGATTCTAGTAGTCTTAGAAAGGATAAAAAGAAATTAATTAAAAATATAGAACAAACAAATAAAATCAAATTATACTTAGAACAGTTAGTCGAAAATCCTTTTGATAAATTTTTGAATATAAAAAAAATGAATCCTAAACAGGCAAATAAATTTAGGTTAATGATTGATAATTATAGGATAATATATTCTATGGATTTTTGAAATAAAATAATAATTATTCATAGAATTTGACTTAGAAAAGATATCTATAAAAAATAAACTTGGAAAGGGAAAATCAACCTAATTGAGGCTTTATGAAAAAGCTAAAATAACAAATGCGATTATTACTAGTACCACTCCAATATAAGCGGTTGGCGACAGAATTTCTTTCAGAAGAAAGAATCCTAAAAGATTTGATAATATAATAGAAACTGCTCCAAACAGAGCCATTGTTTTTCCTAATTCTATCGCTGTAAAGACGTAAAGTTGACCAAACATAGCAATAATTCTAATTGAAAAATACACAAGAAACCAAACACTGAGGAAGCTTGCCAAAACAAATCCTTGTTTGGGCATAAAGGTTCTTGCTAAAAAATCGCTAGCAGTAAAAAGTAATTGAGTGCATATTATTATGATAATTGGCCAATTCATATTGATAAATTATTAAATTAATGTTAAATTTTGATGATTAAAGTTTTTTCTATGTTTTATAGATGTAAAATTTAGAGTTGCTAAATTGATGATTATAATAACAAAAAAAGACACTAAATCAATATGAGATGACTTATTATTAATTATAATTCAAAATGCACCACTAATCATTATAATGTAAAATACCATTTCAACATTAATAATATTAGCGATGCATAACAATAATAAACAATTCAAACACCTAAATCAAGAGCAAAGAGTAGAAATTTATGGTTTACTCTGTAAATGACTATCTTATCGTAAGATTGCTAAGG
>Ga0208901_1000669_pt1 | contig 13506 bp, 16 predicted proteins | sample AntAceMetag02UKF_FD_184764 | JGI IMG/M metagenome (GOLD analysis project Ga0208901, IMG submission 184764) | Saline lake microbial communities from Ace Lake, Antarctica - Antarctic Ace Lake Metagenome 02UKF (SPAdes) (version 2) | ecosystem: Environmental > Aquatic > Non-marine Saline and...
AGAAGAAGGTTCTCATTTAGGTTTCTGGTTGAGTGAAGACTCTAAAAATGCACAGAGTTATGCACAGAAATTTTTAGATAGCATAAATGACATCACCTAATACTTCGTGCGGGACAATTTATTGAAAGGTAAAAACTTTCATTGTTCAATTGATTTAAAAAAAAAGCAAACAGAAAAAGATTACAAACGCCTTGTAACACACAATATAAAAAATTGGACAGATAGTGCTCAATATGAGCTTTTTCTTCTGAATTAAAAGGATATGACTCTTCAAACGAGATAACTGGTATAGTAGAAGATTTAGAAAGTGATTTGAATTACTTAAGAAATAAACCAGCAAGTGATGTCAGAGATTTTTTCAATTAATAAAGAGTCTAGTCTAGGAACAGCCAATTTTCACAAAAAGAGTTATTTTGAGGGATATTTTAATTTTTTGAAATTCAGTGATGCCTTAGCATCAGTTAATTGAAAAAAGTGAAAATAGTACCAAAAGAAACTTTTTTGATTTTGTTTGTTTTTAGACTGGACTCAATAAACATAAACGACTTTGAAGCTGTCTAAAATACAAAATTCTAAAAACGAAATTTAGACAACTTCTTAGTCTTCTCTACATTTCTTATCATATCACGAGAGATTATTAGCTAATAAAACATAATATAAATGAAATTATCATTTGATACATATTATTTATTTCTTTTTTCAATTGGGTTTATGTTGTTCACAGTTATTGGAGCTGTTTCTCACGAATACGGACATATTGTTGTTGCTAAATATTTTGGTTATGAGACAACTTTGCATTATGGGAGTGCATCTTGGGATAAAAAAAATGGATGGGAAGAATATAGATCTATATATTCAGAATTCACACATGAAATTAAGAACGATCTACCATTTCAAAAAAAAGAGGAATATGAAAAAATTATTAAAAAATTAAATGATGACGGCTTAATAATACTTATGGGAGGACCAGTTCAAACCACAGTTACTGGATTAATTGGACTTATTATATTATTGGTTCGCAGAAAAACTATTTAAAAAAATGGTCTAAAATTAATTGATTGGTTAAGGAGCTGTAAATAAATAAGTAAGTCATTTAGTCTGGTTATTTTCATGCTAACTTCGTTAAAAATACTCGCCGTAGCTATTGCTATGCCTGTGTTTTTTGCCTTGTTACCATGTAAAATAACTTCGTCTATTCTAACCTACTTATTTTCTTACAGCTCCAAAGGGGTTAGCAGCTTAATATTTTTATTAAATTAACAACCATTAAAATGGGATGACTTGAACAATAAGGATATTAACTGAAGAGCCGTATGATGGGAGACTATCACGTACGGTTCTGTGAGAGGCTTAGGGTGAAACTCCCTTTGCCTACTCGATGCCAAACCGTTACCAAACATATTAAAATAACAAAATTGCATGACATAAATAAAAAATGAAAAGCGGAAATTTTCCAATTCCACGCTTTTAAATCTAAATCATTTAACCACTTTTGAGTTCGGTATAAAAAGCACCCAATACCTAAGCTCGTATAACTCCGATATTTGAGAAATTATTTAACTTTTTAATTTTACTCTCTCGTCCCCTAACTGCTGTTGTTACTAAATTAATATCGTTTTCTTCCATTTTTTCATCCACTGCTCCACTGCTTCACTGCCGTAACCGCCGTCTGTATGCAGTTCCTTTAAATCAGGGGTTTTCTCAACTATTTTTTCTGCTCTTTTTTCAAGAATTTTACTGTCATCTATATTGTTCTTGTTTACGGCTATATCTGTTAATAATTGAATGTCATTGTCAGGATTTGCGGTTTCGGTGGCATTAATGGTAAAACCTTTACTTTCTTGGTCTCTTTTTTTTCTGTATGTTGCGTCTTCATCATCGGGCGATTGTAACATACTGCTGTCTAATTCATTATTAGGTTTTGCTGTTGCAGCCTCTTCAGTAATCGTAAAGTGTTCATTATAAACTCTTTCAAAAACCCTAAATTCATCCGAACCTGAATATTTAATTTTAACATGCTGATATACTGAATAATATAGTTTGCCAAGTTTTTTTAATTCGTGTGTTAAGTCCGAAGATTTAAGGGTATAAACATATTTTTGACTACCGAGTTTGCTATATGGTTTTATCTGTTCAGACAAGACATCTTTATCTGCATCATCAAATAATCTTGATAGTCGTAATAAAACTTCTATCAACAGTTGAACACGACTGTATTTCCTTATGTTTGAAGATATTAAGCCTGAATCCGTTCGTTGGATATCTGTTTTGATTTTAAGTTTTTTAAGTTGTCCGGCAGTTAAATTATCAAAAGTTCTCTCTAACAAATTGATACCAGTTTCTTGCTCATAATATGATAGCCTATTCTGAAAATTAAATTATAAAATGCTTTTTCAGGTGTTTTTTCCAAGAGTTTTTGTTGCTCCTTATCAAGGAGTTGGGTTTCAAATGAAAATAAACCGGGTTGATTATTGGCTTTAAACATGATACATAGAATTTTTGTTAAAATTAGCAATTTTTTCTTGGAATTTTAAAATATATTTCGTATATTTGAAGTTTCTAAATAAAAAATTAATTTATTATGGAAAAAAATTACACTTTATTAAAAGTTATGTTTATCGGTATACTTGCATCGGTAATTTTAAGTACATTACTAATTGGGTGTAGCAAGGACGATGATGATGATAGTTCATCAACAAATTCCACAATTTTTGGTATTAGTTTCTTGCATAATGATAGATATGATGACCAATTAATTGGTGTTGGTTTTACTACAACTGATAGGTCAATAATACCAGAAGTTGAAGTAAATGGCAAAGTGTTAAACAAATTCGTGATTGATGAGGGCTTCGGTGGTTGGATGGAAATACCCTATTCCAATGTTTTGAATTACAAAGTTACAGCCAATGGTAAAACCACTTCTGGGAGCATCTCAATGCCAAGTCAATTGTATAATGTAACTTGCAACGGACTTTCTTTGTCAGATGTTGAGACTAATTATATTGATTCATCCAATTCTTATAACATTTCATGGCAACCACCAACATGTGATTATCAGAGATTCTCTTTTTATGAAAACAATGTATATATTTCTGAAGTGTTGGAAAGCAGTATTTCAAATTATACACTATATGCTAATCAGATAGATGATGATTATTTTTATTTTGATATTGATGTTGTAAATGGAGACAAATTAATAGCAGGTGCAACACCAAGTGTTTCTGGAGAATATGGAAAGGGCTTTGTTCTAGCTGAAGCAGATAACTATTATTCAATTCGAATTAATACAGGGGCAAAATCAAATCAACCAGTAAAAAAAGATAAAGTAACTTCTGAAGAAAGAGCAAAGAATTTTGTAAAAAAATTCAATGAAGTTTGGACTAATAATTAGAATTAAATTAAAATCTCAGACTTTTAGTAGACATACTTATTAGCAGAATGCGTATATTACATATAAACTGGATTTTGCTAATAAGTATGTGTGTTTTGTCACACGAATTAAAGAAAAATACGTTTGGTAACACGCAATATAAAAAATTGTGCAGAAAGTGCTAAATATGAACATTATAACATCAAATAAACAGTGTAGTAAATTGAAAGTTTGGTGTTTTAAAATGCTCAACTTTTCATATTGCCATCCGTTGTAGCACATTAGAGAAAGGAAACCGTGAATATTAATTAAACAAATAATATAAAAATGAAAAAAACAGCAATTTTATTACTCGTCTTGATAACATTATTCTCTTGTAAAAATGAGAGTAAAGAATATGACAAAATTTATAATTCTTGGAAAGGAGAAATGGCAGAAATAAAAAAGGGTCATACTGAAACACTTTCGATTTTGGATAGTTTTGAGCAAAAAATCGATGACCATAAGAAGCGATTAAAAGAATTTACAACATTTATTGATGCCGAAACTTCAAAAGGAACAGAAAATGTATCTAAACTAGAAGAGGATATAGTAAATAAAGCCAATGTAAATATTAAAAAACACGAACATTTCTTGGTTTTTCTAAATAATTTAAGTGCACTTCAAGGTACATTTGATAACAAACCATTTGAATTGAGTATTATTCCTGACGAAAGTGCAATTACCAAATTTAATTCTTTAAATGAAGCGACTTCTTTCTGGATAAATGAGAAGAATAATATTAATGACGGACACAATAAAGCATTATCAATTATTGAAGATTTAAAAAATCACATACATTATCACCAAAAGGAAATTAAAGAGTTTACGCAAAAAATAGAAGAGGCAAAAAAAGGAAAAAAAGCAGTATCTGAACTGGAAGACAATTACAACTCAAATAAAAATAAGCACGAACATTTTGTTGGTTTATTGGCTAATTTAAAACAAGTTCAACGACAATTTGAAGGGAATTAATAAAAATGTGCTAAACACCTAAGCATATAAAAACTCCGTAGTGCGCAGCATCCACGGTTTTTATATGCATTGTTGAGCAACACCAAAAGTAGCGGTAGCAAGGGGTTCAGCCCCTATGTGATTTTAATAACTGGCGATTTTGCCTAGCATTTTTTACAATGGAAATTTCAGAGTATTTAGGAGAGTAAACTAGGGTGATTTTATTGTTTTGGCTTGTTTTTATCATTTTAAGGTACGCAATTATTGTTGTTTTAATGATGAATTATTATTTCTGGCATAGCAATGCCATTAGGCAAATCCTTTACTGTATTTTTTTATTTGTGTTCTAATACCCTAAGCCGCTTTTGGCGAAGCCCTAGGTCTTGCTTTTGATTCAATCAAATGCATTTTGCCTCCACATATTTTGCATACGCCAACTTTCACATTATAAACGAGATCCAGTATCTCTGCAACAAGAATCACTTTTGGCTTTTCGTATTTGGGTAATTCAAAATGCTGGTGTAATTTATCTAACATTTTAGTTTTATTTCTTGATGAAAGAAATCCGTAATTTCTTATCTTCATGAATCTTGCAGGCAAAACATGTTGCAGAAAAAGTTTCATGAAATCCACTCCTTTGATGACACGTATCTTCTTTTTGTAATTATCAGCTCTGTCAGTATATTCAAAAGACACTTCTTTATCTGTAACACTTTTTATTCTGGCATTACTGATGGCTATTTTATGGGTATATCTTCCCAGATATTCAAAAACAGAATGCCCCATCTAGCGCAAGTCTGAAGCGGAGACATTTGCGCGGTGGGACTTGTGCTTTTATCAACTAAAAAACAATATAAAGATGCTATAGGGCAAAGTCCCCCGTCCATGCGAGCTTGCAGCTCGTTTCCCACTAGAATAAAGATAAAAGTTAATTATCCCGCGAAAAAAAACTAAAGTTTGAATAATTTTCAGAAACAAAACTTAATATTTTGAATAAAAACACAATAAAACAGCTAAAAACACCAACTAGACATAAGATAAACCGCAAAAAACCATAGAGAAGAAGATTAAAACTAATTCAGAAACAACATTTGAAGAAAAACACACACTAAAAACACGCTTGCGGCGAAAAAAACCAACTCCAGTAGACATCCCCCCCCTTTAACCTAATAACCATTCCCCATCCTGGTTTCTTACCATATTTTTGCCAGTAATTAACAACATATAAAACGCAAAAACATGAAAACAATAACTACAATAACAACCCTAATCGCAATCGTAATTATGTTCTCAGCTAACCTAAATGCATCACCAGTTAACTTCAACGAAGAATCATTGATGACATTCCATTTATCACATCAGAAGTTTGCAACGAAATAATCACAGAGCAACAATTAGCAGATTTTAATTTCGAAGAAGAACAATACATAGATGACATTCCATTCAACACAAAATGTATATCAATCAACTGCCTATATAAAAAAGCCATCGCAGTAGAATTTAACTTTGAAGAAGAAGAATACATTGTCGACCCCTGAGAATGTTCAAATAAATTTGATTATTAACTGAATAATTATAATTTTGTGTGTATAAATTAAAACTAATTTTTGTGGCACATTTTTCAAAACTTTATTCAGATGTCTATCATGTATATATAATTGGCGATTTTGGACGTACAGCAACTTTTGATTTTTGCAAAATATTTATTGATGAAGAGAAGCGCATAATACAAGAAATGCTTGGTGGAAAAGATTTTTACGATGAATACAGAAGAACTATGCTTACTATACATTCATATTTGCCAATGATTAAGGAGAAGCAAATTAGCAACTTCTATAAAAGTGGAAACTATATTAATGATAGTATTTTGATTGGTTTTCCTGATGGGATGTCAATCAATACTGCTATTGAAAAGTTATGTGTTATGTTGATTTCATTTCTTCAAAATAAGGATAATATTTCTACTAAAAAAGTCATTACATTACCATGTAACACATTGTCACCCGCTTTATTAAAAATAAAAGAATTCGTAAATGATTTTGACCAAATTACAAAGTTGGCTGAACGTCATAAGTTAACTATTACTAAAAGGGATGTGCAGCATATTGTGGAAAATGACTCTCTAGAATTTGTAACTGTTGCTGAGGCTGTTATTAATTATGTTACTAAAAATAAGTATGATTTTGTCTTACCATTAGGAACAAGTGGTATTACTAATATCTACATGAACGAAATTTCTAGGACAAAAAGTAAAATTAAATTAATTGAAGTTTCAGAAAAACTACAAGATTTTGTTTTTAAAACCATAACGGCAAGTATTAGTAATTCAGAAGTAGAAATAAAAAAGCAAACACAGAATATTAAAAACGAAATTGGAATTATTAAACAACAGTACAAAGGTTCTATTGCAATAATTGAAGCATGTACTGATTTAAACATGGGTATTGGCATTGTTTCGTTGAAACTATACGCAGAATATATAGCTAGTAGTATTTATTTTAATGAATGAATCTAAACTAGAGCAACTTCCATCCAACCCAGTACGTAAGCTAGACTTGTGCTTTTTAGAAAAGAAGCACCGCTAATACAAGTGATCAAGCTGTAGCCAACCCTAACTGGGTAACAACTGCTGCACCTGCATTACCAGTAAACGCATATCCAACATGGACAACAACTTCAACTGATGGAGCAACTATTCTTGCTGATAAAGTTACTGAGATGTTAGCTGTAACTACATGGGGAGCTACTGCAACCGACGTGCTTGCTGCTCCTACCGATTGGACTATTTATAATAACTGGACTGACGATGATGGTTACATAACATTTGGACATTTTGCTGGTGCATATCAATATAAGCCAATAGCTTTTGATAATGTAAGTGCCATGAATCCAGAAAGTAACAATATTGTTTATTGTTTTACTGGTCAAACTTCATCCTTCGAAATTGCTTGGTTACAGGTTCTTGGATATAAAACACAAAGTGTTCTTTTTGGTGTTAATAACCTGAAATATTCAGAATTAAATGACGCAGGAAAACCACATTGGCATTTCCCATATCACTCATATGATTACGTAACTGGTAAGAATTAATTGATTATTAATAGCAATATATTGGACTATAACTAAATACTTTATAAATTTCACCCCCACTAGAGCGCGATTGTATCGCGTTCTTTCCATTTCCTTACTTAATATATTTATTTAGAATAGATATAAACAAATTATTGTATGTGTTATACTAATATTTTTTTTTACATTTGAAGTTCTGGTAAACTAAAGAACCTAATTACAAAAATGTCAAAATATAAACATATAACTGGTTACATACATATTTCACAAAAATCTCTTGCAAATATAAAAAGTCCAACAGATTGTGTTTTTTGTCATAACAAGCTTATTAATAATAACATAGCAAACTCTAACTAAAGGGGAAATAAAGGTATAGTAACTATACACACTCGTTACCCAACATAAAAAAACAAAAAACAGTAATAGATAAAAAACAGTATTATTCACTTAAACAAAACACTAATGAAAAGTAAAACACTAATGAAAAGTAAAACAGTTTTTCTAATCATGATGTTTGTTGCTGCTGGCTCCCTACTTTCCGCACAGGGTTTGAAGGTTGAACCTGGCACATGCATTAAAGTGGAATCAGGTGCCATCCTGGACATTTCCATTGGCGATCTATTTCTGAAATCCGATGCCACAGGCGATGCTACAATAATTGCTCTCGGCAGCGTTACAATGGGTACAGGCAATACCATCGTTCAACGTTACATGCCTGGCGCTGACTCTGCCTGGCACATGATAAGTTCGCCGGTAAACGGCATGGCAATCACCGGCAGTGATTGGGATCCCGGAGATTATGAAGACTTATTCCTTTGGAGCGAGCCATCACCAGGTACGACGGTGAGTTTTAAAAACACAACAATTTCGCCTACATTTAATGAGGCCAATCCAGGTGACAACTTCGTAACCGGAAGGGGCTACATTGCAGTCTACTACAGTCTAAATCCAACTAACAACTTTGTAAGTGGCTCGCTTAATCAAGGCGACATTAATATCACTTTAGCCAAAAGTACTGCCAAACGTTGGGACTGGAGTGGAGGCTGGAACCTTATTGGTAACCCTTATCCTTCAGGGCTTGACTGGAGTGCAGTGACCAAAGACAATATTGTTACCGAAAGCTCTGCACAAATATACGACCCAAACAGAGATGGTGGCGAGGGATATGTAATCATTAGTGGAACCATAGCCCCCGGGCAGGGATTTTTTGTTCAAGCCGTATCAAACAATGCTATACTTGCCTTGCACCCCTCGCAACAAGTACATACCACCGGGCAAAGTTTTCTCAAACAGCAAGCATCAGAAGATAAATTGGTACTGCGCATTACCAGTGGCGAATATTACGATGAAACAAAAATTTTGATTCACGAAGCCTCTTCCCATGAACACGACTTTCACGATGCTACTAAACTTTATAGTTTTAACCCGCAGGTTCCACATCTTTGTTCACAAATTACTAGTGGAAGAGGCTTAGCCATCCATTCAATCCCTGCCATTTCTGAAACAATGACTATCCCTCTTTCAATAAAAGTACAAGGAAACAGCATAATGTCTATTTCGATGACTGAAATAGCTGGAGTGTTTGAAGAACAAACTATCTATTTACACGATTTACTTACCAACACTATTACCAAACTCAGCGAAATCCCTACCTACAATTTTATAGCTAACAGCAACGACAACCCCGACCGCTTTCTGCTGAAATTTGGTGTCCTTGACATTAACGAATTTCCAGATAACAACCTGTTAAATGCATACGTGAATAACAATTTGCTTTATATTGATAACCCCGACGCTATAGTAGCGCAAGTAGAAGTTTACAACATTGTAGGGCAACCCATTCTGAGTAAAGAAATAGGACAGGGCTTGCAAAGCATTCCCTTAAATGTTGCCACCGGAACTTATATAGTGATGATGCGTACAGATATGGCAATCGCTACGCGTAAAATATTTATTCATTGAGATTAGTACTTAAAAATATGAAAACAATATTCAAAATCTTACTGGTATCGTTCTTTTTACTGGTGTTTCAATTTGCATTATTTTGCACAGGACTCACCACCACCACCACCTGCGGGCGGTCAGAGTGGCGATGGTAATGTTCCCGGCGGCGGCGCTCCCATTGGAAGTGGACTTACCATCATGCTGATACTTGGTGCAGCTTATGGCAGCAAAAAATTGTTGAATTGGAACAGTGAAGAAATTAAAAATAATAATCATAAAAATTAGATAAAATGAAAAATTTAAAATTAATTTTCATAGCAATAATAATGATTGCAAGCTACAGCTTAACGGCTCAGGTAGCAATAACAACCGATAGCAGCAGTGCCGATGCCTCGGCTATGCTGGATGTACAAAGCACCGTTAAAGGCTTCTTGCCACCACGAATGACTGAGGCAAACCGAGATGCAATAAGCAATCCGGCAGAAGGTTTAATTGTATATAACACAACTACTCATAAACCTAACTTTTATAATGGCACCTCATGGATGAATTACGATGGCACTTATGCAGAAGTTGTTGTTGGCGTTAGCTACCAAGGCGGTATTGTAGCTTACATTTTGCAAGTTGGCGACCCCGGCTATGATGCAAACGTGACACAAGGTTTAATAGCAGCCACAACCGACCAAAGCGCTGCTGGTATTTGTTGGTGTAATGGAGAACCCCCTTTTATAGAAACTGGGGCAACAGCAACAGCAATAGGTACAGGGTTGGCAAATACAAATACTATTATAACCAGTCAAGGGGGAACAGCAACCAGTTATGCAGCAGGTTTAGCCCGAGCATATACAGGTGGTGGATATTCCGATTGGTATTTACCCAGTAAAGATGAGTTATATAAACTGTATTTAAATAGAGTTGCGGTTGGTGGTTTTGCTAGTGTGGACTATTGGAGTTCCAGCGAGTACATGCACCCCGAACACGCAGACGAAGCATGGGCCTATGACTTCCACTACTATCACGAAAATGACCACATCCGTAAGGGCGCAGGAGTTAGGGTTCGTGCTGTTCGGGCTTTTGGAGCAACACCTCCTGTAGCCAACTTTACAGGCACCCCAACCAGTGGAACAGCTCCTTTAACAGTAAATTTCACTGACCAATCAACCAATACCCCCACAAGTTGGCAATGGGAGTTTGGAGATGGAGGTACAAGTACACAAGAAAATCCAACATATATATACAACAACAATGGTTCCGCTGTATCACTTACCGTAACAAATGATTTTGGCTCCGACACAAAAACAATAACCGATTATATTATTGTTTCCAGCACTCCTGTAGCCAACTTTACAGGCACCCCAACCAGTGGAACAGCTCCTTTAACAGTAAATTTCACTGACCAATCAACCAGTACCCCCACAAGTTGGCAATGGGAGTTTGGAGATGGAGGTACAAGTACACAAGAAAATCCAACATATATATACAACAACAATGGTTCTTACGCTGTATCACTTACCGTAACAAATGATTTTGGCTCCGACACAATAACAATAACCGATTATATTATTGTTTGCAATGGAGGTGCTGCCGGCACATATACCGACCCCCGCGACGGACAAACCTATGCCACAGTAGACATTGGCTGCCAAACATGGTTTGCTGAAAATCTCAATTATGAAACTTCCAACTCATGGGAGTACGAAAACAGCAGCGCAAATGGTAATATTTACGGACACCTTTACACATGGGATGCAGCATTAACAGCCTGCCCGAGCGGATGGAGTTTGCCTGATGATGAAGAATGGAAAACTATGGAAATGGCATTGGGCATGAGCCAAAGCGAAGCCGATGACGATGATTGGCGCGGAACTGATGAGGGCGGCAAAATGAAAGAAACTGGAACAACTCACTGGAACTCACCAAATACAGGAGCAACTAATACTAGCGGCTTTACTGCCCTCCCAGGGGGCTACCGCGACAGCAGTGGGTCGTTCAACGACCTTGGCTACGACGGTAGCTGGTGGTCGAGTACGGAGGGCTCAGGTACGAGCGCATGGCACCGGAGCCTGTACTACAGCAGCGACCAAGTGCTCCGGGACAGCAGCTACGACAAGGTGTACGGCTTTAGCATTCGCTGTTTGAAGGACTGAGCAACGCTTTGCGCCTCGACCCATTACTTCGCCAATGGCAGCCCGTACTACTTCAATAAGAACACCACAACCTATGTGCGTGCTGTTCGGGCTTTTTAACAATTTATCAATTTAACTATTTAATAATTCCGCGAAGCGGTCGAATTTATTTTTTTGAATATGGCATTATATTACGAATTGCAGGTATTTAAAGATGTTTATACGTTGGTTCAAAAAGTGTTTTTATATACACAAGAGTTTCCTCGTGAGTATAAATATACGCTTGGGCAAGATATGGCGAAGGGATGCCCGCCTTACAGAAGCCCATCTAGCGCAAGTCTGAAGCGGAGACATTTGCGCGGTGGGACTTGTGCTTTTATCAACTAAAAAACAATATAAAGATGCTATAGGGCAAAGTCACAAGTCCCACCCATCTAGCGCAAGTCTGAAGCGGAGACATTTGCGCGGTGGGACTTGTGCTTTTATCAACTAAAAAACAATATAAAGATGCTATAGGGCAAAGTCACAAGTCCCTTCCCACGTGCCTGTCCTTCAGACTTGCGCCAGTTAAGAAAATAAACCGGGTTGATTATTGGCTTTAAACATGATACATGGAATTTTTGTTAAAATTAGCAATTTTTTCTTGGAATTTTAAAATATATTTCGTATATTTGAAGTTTCTAAAAAATGGTTTTTAGACTGAACTCAACAATTAAATAATTAAAAAAAGGAGACATAGACTATGAAAGGAAGACAATATGAAATTTTTGACGATCTGACTTTTGAGTCAAAAGTTATTGAGACCAAACAAGGAAAAGTAGAGTATTTTTTAACAGATGAAGAAAATAAAGATAAACCTGTAGTATTATGTTCTCATGGAGGAATTGGTGGAGTTGATCAAGCAAGATTGATGCTTGATTGGGTTAATAAAGATAAATATAGGCTACTTTGTGTATCGAGACCAGGTTATCTTTTAACACCTCTTGAGAGTGGCCAAGGTATAGAAGGACAAGCAGATTTATTTGTAACACTTCTTGATTCATTAGCAATAGAAAAAATATTTATGGTATCAGCATCTGCTGGTGGACCTCCAGCATACACATTTGCCATGAAATATCCTAAGAAACTTTTTGGTCTAATCGCAATTGACAGTGTAAGTGGGTTTTATGATATGCCAGAAACAGTAGGTCCTATTAGTGCAATGTTTTTTACAAGCAATTTGGGTCAAAAAATATTAAAAACTATAGGAAGAAAAAAACCAGAGTGGTTTGCATCTGAAATATTTAAATCCGAGTCATATTTTACAAAAAATCAGTTACGAAAACATGTAAACTATGTTACAACCGACGATGATGCGAAGAAATTTATACAGGCTTTTATGAATTCAATGAATCCGTATAATACAAGAAAACCAGGGACAGAAAACGATATGGAATTATATAGACTTTTGACTCACCTGGAAGTTGAAAAAATCACAGTACCCTCTCTTATTATACATGGCACACACGATGCAGATGTAAAGTTTTATGACGGTGTTTATGCTTATGAAAATATTAAAAATGCACAAAGATATTGGATAGAAGAAGGTTCTCATTTAGGTTTCTGGTTGAGTGAAGACTCTAAAAATGCACAGAGTTATGCACAGAAATTTTTAGATAGCATAAATGACATCACCTAACACTTCGTGCGGGACAATTTATTGAAAGGTAAAACCTTTCATTGTTCAATTGATTTTAAAAAAAAGCAAACAGAAAAAGATTACAAACGCCTTGTAACACACAATATAAAAAATTGGACAGATAGTGCTAAATATGAGCAATTTAACATTAAATAAACAGTAGTGTAAATTGAAAGATTGGTGTTTCAAAATGCCCAACTTTTCATATTGCCATCCGTTACAGGGCATATTGACCGAAAAAATAGAACCTTGGGTTAAAAATGAAAAAATGAATCTTTAAGAAAAGAAACCTAACTTCTTCAAAAGACATTTTGCCTTTTGAAAAT
>Ga0208901_1000671_pt1 | contig 13503 bp, 9 predicted proteins | sample AntAceMetag02UKF_FD_184764 | JGI IMG/M metagenome (GOLD analysis project Ga0208901, IMG submission 184764) | Saline lake microbial communities from Ace Lake, Antarctica - Antarctic Ace Lake Metagenome 02UKF (SPAdes) (version 2) | ecosystem: Environmental > Aquatic > Non-marine Saline and Alkaline...
TTCTTCTTTATGGTGGGGCTGGAAATAAAAAGAGAAATTCTGGTTGGAGAGCTTGCAGATCGAAAACAGGCCATCCTTCCTATTGCCGCAGCTATTGGTGGAATGGTCGTCCCAGCGCTTATTTATGTTGCTATTAATGGCGATGGCGATGCTCTTTCAGGGTGGGGCATTCCCATGGCCACGGATATTGCCTTTGCCATGGGCGTTCTTGCTCTGCTTGGTTCTCGTATCCCAAGAGCCCTTGTTGGTTTCCTGCTGGCACTTGCCATTGTTGATGATCTTGGTGCTGTTCTTGTTATTGCAGCATTTTATACGGATCAGATCAATCTCTTTGCGCTGCTCTTTGCCGGGGCCGCCTTTATTATGCTTGTTCTTTCCAATATTGCTGGAATCCGCCGCCCACTACCCTATGTTGTTTTTGGAGTACTTTTGTGGCTTGGTATGCTCGAATCAGGAATACACGCCACCCTTGCAGGAGTTATAGCTGCACTCACGGTACCAGCCAACTCACTCTGTCAAGCTAACCCGTTTGTCAGACGAATGAGACATTTAACCAATAAATTTGAAACCGTTCAAGAAGACCATAAACATATCATGCAGAACAATGAACAACAGAAGATTCTCCAGTCCATGGAAAACTTTGTCCACTGCATGGAAAGCCCTCTACAACGCATGGAACACAATCTCCATATTTGGATTTCCTTTCTTGTTATCCCTATTTTTGCACTCGCCAATGCTGGTATTCCAATTGATATATCCACACTTGGAGAAACATTTTCCAATCCCGTCACCATCGGTGTTATGGCAGGGCTCCTTATAGGGAAATTAACAGGAATTTTTCTCTTCTCATGGCTGGTTATTTATTTCGGTTTAAGCCGTCTGCCACAGGGGGTAACCTTGCCCCAAATCGCAAGCGTGAGCCTCCTTGCAGGAATTGGTTTTACCATGTCTATTTTTATAGGCGGTCTGGCATTTGACAACCCGCAGCATCTGCTCAATGCCAAAATCGGTATCCTTGCTGCATCCTTGATTGCCGGTATTGCCGGCTACATTGCATTGCGCCTTTGCACCACCAAACCGGAATAATTTTTTACTATGTCACTATTTGCTACTCTTACTGATCTTGTCAAAGGATGTCCCCGTAATATTAAAAGACGTCTTCTGCGCGATATCCTGATTATTCTTTTTGTAACCTCGGGAGCCATCCTTGCTATTGTTCTTGTTCAGGGCATAAAAACCCAGCGCGACGTCTCATCCTCTATTATCGCTAAGGCAAACATTCAGGTTTCCACGCACTTTCAATCCTTTGCCGATCCACTCGTCAATATTCTTAAACTTCTCGGTAAATGGGGTGAGTCAGGCCTGCTCAAGGTGGATAACAATGCACTTCTTGCTACCCAGTTTCAGGCCCTTATGGAAATTCAACCCACAATACATTCCATTTCCATTGCGGACACCAAAGAGAATGATATCCAACTCTCTCACATAAATGAGGATTGGATTTTCCATGATTTTAACAATACTAGATCCACAACTTCCAGATGGATAGGTCAGTCTTTTACAGAGGAAAAAATACTCGCGGCCAAGCGCGACAATATGACCACCACCAACTGGTTTCGTGGGGCTATGCTCACGCCTGCCACTGAACCGTTTTTTATGACGGACCCTTACCTTCAAAAAAGTACAGGGGACGTCGTCATTACTGTCAGTTATCACTGGAGTAAGCGGAATGTCCCAAACAGTGATCATGTATCCGCCGTTTCTTTTACCATACATAGTCTCATGTTTTTTATAGAGGAACTGCAGATCACCCCCAATAGTCGCATCCTGCTTTTTGAAAAGAACGGTGACCTGCTGACAAAAATCAAAGATAATGCTGTCAATAGTAACCCCAAAGACAAACATTATATTTCACCACAGTTACTAGTAAATGTTGCCTCAAAGCTCAAAGCAAGCACGCCCGATACAGATCGGATAATTTCTCTTAAAAGCGGAGGTAAAACCTGGTGGCTTGGACTCAGTCAGCTGCATGAAGGCAACAAGGATGTCTGGGTTGCTGTTATGATTCCAGAGGATGATATCTTTTCAGACCTTCATCAACAATGGATATACTTTGGACTACTTGTCAGTTCCATATTTCTGGTGGGCATCGTTATGACCATTTTTCTGGTGCGTAAATACAGTCATCAGCTCAAAGATCTGCCGCAACAGCATATAGACAGTGAGGGATATGAAACAGAGCTTGCAGCTTTAATTCGTGCCGGTGAATCAACCACCCTTGAATTCAAGTCAACCATGAGGACCAATTTAAAAACTGGGAAAGCAGGAAAAGAGATCGAGATCGCCTGGTTAAAAACGGTGGTCGGTTTTATGAACAGCGATGGAGGAATCCTTCTAATAGGAGTGGATGACTCAGGGGAAATCCTTGGTACCGATGGGGACAATTTTGCTTCTGAAGATAAGTGCCGGCTCCACTTTAAAAACATGCTAAACACTCATATCGGTGCCGAATTTACCCGCTTTATTCACTTGAAAATTGTTTCTGTCAAAGACAAGTCAATCCTTATTGTAGAATGTGAACGGGTACGCAGAGCTGTCTTTCTCTCCATGGGCAAACAGGAAGACTTCTTTATTCGCTCCGGTCCGTCGAGTATTAAACTTTCCATGAGCCAGATGATTAAATATTTAGGTGAGCGTTAGAATGGATACAAAATACAAGTCGATTACCTCCCGCTGCTTTGTGAATGCCCCCTGGTATGAACTGAAAGATCGATATCTTGATCTGTTTTTACAGCATTCAATTCAGCCTGAAATCGGTCTTGAGGGGCTTTGTCTCTACGAAGAATCGGAGGATGAGTTTAGAAGGATTGCTTTAATATTAAAAGACAACGGACTCGCCTGCACCCTGCATGCACCTTTTTTTGACCTTTCTCCCGGTGCATTGGACCCGGTCATCCTTGAGGCCAGTCGCAACAAGCTTAGAAAGGCTGCCAAGCTAATCTCCATCTTTCAGCCGAAATCCATGGTTTGTCATCTAAATTTTGAAGAGAACAAACAGGGCTACAAAAAAGAACAATGGCTTTCAGCAGCCTGTCAGACATGGAATGAGCTCAATGGAATTGCAGCAAAAAACGGGTGTTTTCTTCTGCTTGAGAACACCTATGAAACAAGCCCATGGGCACATGAAACTATCTTTAAAAAACTTGATTCACCGAATCTGCAATTTTGTCTTGATGTGGGCCATCTTATGAGTTTTGCAAAAACTCCCTGGCAAAACTGGCTCCCCAGACTCTCACCATGGCTCGGCCAACTTCATCTGCATGACAATAACGGTGAAAAAGATCAGCACCTTGGGCTTGGATTAGGATTATTTGATTTCAAATCTCTTTTTCAATTCCTGAACACACACAAACTGCATCCCCTTGTGACCCTTGAACCTCACAGTGAAGATGATTTGTGGCAGGCTCTTGAATATCTGTATACAACAAAGCTTCTCGAGCTTGTTTGACAGCTCAGCCAGGTTCCTGTAACAGTTTGCCTGTTTCCTTTGGAGTAAATCCAAAATAATTGGCAATCTCTCCCCAGCTCTTTTTCTTCCTGATATGTAAGCTCAGAATATCAGCAGCTACCATATCTCGTTTTCCATACCTTTCCAGAAGATATATCAGAGTCAACTCACGACCGCTTGCACCCTCTTTACGCAAAACCATAATATCATGATCACTTATAGCGAAGAACTCTTTAAGCATTTGATCGATCACACTCTCGGTAAGGTCGGCATTGCTGGCAACAGCCCTTCGAAGTGCATTCAGGGATTTTTCATGTTTTTCATCGCTCACAATGCTCTCAGACTCAAGTATCTGACTCCATGTTCCACCATTATCAAGAACGGCCAATAAGGTATTAAAATCAACGCCTCCTGCACGTTCCACAAACAGACCGATCAGCAAATCATCGGGATCAATTGCCCCTTTCATCTTCATCATCACAATCTGGCTCTTTGATATATGGAAATTCACTGCAATAAAAGAATTAAAACTGGTGGTAAGCAGGTACTTATCCGCTGCAAACTTATTTTCAGGATCATAGACTCTGTCCTTAAAACAATGACAACCATTCGTCTGATTGGGAATATCCATGGCTAAAACAGCGGTACTGAAAAGCAGTACCAGGAAAAGGCATGCCATATTTTTCATTGTTTTTCCTATAGGTTAAATATAATTCAAGTTAATGACGCTTTAATGGGGCCCGTCGAAAACATTGTCTTTGAGGCTTGTTTTTGATATAAAAAAAGAGAAAGAACCATTTCCTATTAATTCTTCCCATCCAGAATACCTTAAGACATTCCAAGATACAAAACCTTATGACACTGGTATCAAAAAAGAAGCGAGGCATTATTGTTGGTGGAACGGGACTGATTGGCGGAGCCATGGTCTATTATTTCAGCAAAAAGTGCCAGGCAGAAATTGAAATCTTATCACCAAACTCCAAAGTAATGAACCTTGGAAGTGCTGATGAAATTGAACGATACAGCAGGCAATGGAAACCAGATTTTATTGTGAATGCAGCCATTGCCTCCATCGACTCTGACCCGCAGCTTGCCTATACTGTCAATTATCTTGGCTGCATAAATCTTGCTAAAGTTGCTCTCGCACTTAACATTCCCTATATTTTTATCAGCTCAGCTGCCGTTCTACCTGCCGGTACCGACATATCCGAAGAACAGCAACTCCCCCTGCATGCGAATCTCTCTAATTATGCAAAATCAAAGCTGATGTGTGAAAAGACCCTCAAACATATGCGGAAGCAACAGGGGCTAGATTTCACAACCATTCGGCTGGCAATTGTTTATGGAAAGCATGACCATAAGACCCAGGGATTCCATCGTTTACTGCACTCGATTGCAGATCAAGCGATGCCGCTTTTTCTTACGGCCAAGGGGGTTCAGCATTCCTATTCAAATTCAAAAAAAGTTCCTCATTTCGTCCATCATATCCTAAACAACAGAGCTGAATTCTCTGGACAAGCTTATAACTTCGTTGATTCGAACCCCGTTGAGCTAGTACACCTTATCCAGACCATAAAGAGTTTTCTCGACGTAAATAAGCCAAGAAATATCTTTTTGCCACTCTCTATGGCACAATTTGGTTCAGGAGTGATAAAAAGAATCCTGAAAGGATTATTGCATATCGGGATCGATGCGAAACTCCCAGCAGAACTTATGTTTTTAAGACAGTTCTATGAAACACAGACACTTGATAATAAAAAGTTAAAAAGATCTTCCTTTATTGACCCCTGGCCAGAGCAGACAATTTACTCAAAGCTCCCTGAAATCATAGAATATTATATTTCAAGATGGGAACATCGAAACCTTATTTCCGGCTTCAACGACGACCTCTTTAGCATCTATAAAGATATCCAACACTTTAGCTGCGATCCAGAGCTGTTACTCGATCAGATTCATAGAGGAGAACTTCAGCCATTTGGCGAATATTCCAAGCTAAAGCGTGACAAATAAATGTTTCCTGGCTTTCAAAGAGATGGTTTATATCTCCGAAAAACCACTTCTGAAGAATTTCATAATCCATCTTTAATTATGAAAAATCTAATTTTCCTTTTGATTTTCAATTGTTCTACCGATATATAGACTAGAGAAGATAACTCAAAAAAGCTTTACTAATCCATACCTAAAAAGCCACTATACATGAGCGAGCAGTTACGTCCTTTAACAGAGCAGTCCTTACCGGATATGCAGGCAACAGCGCTTGGCTCTTCAAGCACTCCCCCCACCCCCTCATCTTCTCTCAACAGCTTTTCCGTAAACAGTTTTGTAATCGAAAATTCTTTCTATCGTACACGAATGCCACGCCCGGTTCACTGGTCAGTTGCCTGGTCCGACCTGATGATGACCATGTTTATCCTGTTTCTTACCATGTTTGTCTATCAGGCGTCCCACGAAGAATTCCTGGTAAGCAACACTCCGGAAATAATTGGCGGCAGTACCACTGAAGCCCTTGATATCCTCGGTGATGGCGATCTGATTGTGCCGATAGTTCCATTAAGCAATAGGGCACCTCTTATCAATTCAGGAACGGTTAGGAAAGTTGAAAAAATCCTGGTTGAAGATATTAATATTGATAATGTATTCGATGAAAATACCGTCTACGTTGAACCTTCCCCTGATACGACTGACAACATAAACGGTCTCACGGAAGTTCCTAAAGAAATAGAAAGTGACCCTGCCTCCCCTGCTTCTGATGAAGATATCCTCGAACCTGCCCCCCTTATGCTCTCCGAACAACCGGTTCAGGAAGTTCAACAGGAAACTCCCTTTAGTGAAATGTATGATATGAGTCAGCAGGCTCTTAATAATGATGATCTTGGTCAGTTTGCATCCATAGATCTGGTCCCTGATACCACCATGCGTATCATCCTTACAAGTGATCTGCTGTTTTTTACCGGGCAGGCCGATCTTTCAGCCAGTGCTAGAAAATCGTTAAAGAAACTTACCGCCGTTATAAAATACTCACCCTATATGATTAATGTTGTAGGACATACGGACAGTCAACCCATGCATTCCTCACGCTTTGCCTCAAACTGGGAACTTTCTGTCGTTCGCGCAAGTAGTGTCGCCAGATTTTTAATGAATGAAATGGGCATGAACCCGGCCCAGTTTATTGTATCAGGTTATGGTTCCCAACGTCCCAGAAGACCAAATAATAATGTTGAGAACCGAGCTGCAAACAGGCGCGTTGAAATTATTATTTCTAAACGCTTAGCCCCGGCAATAAAAGCCACCCCTAATAATCTTTTATAAGAATAGTACCCATGAAAAATAGAAACTTTATCGGACTCTTTTTGTGCACCTCCATTTTCTGCTTTGGCTTTTTTATCAATGGCAATCTTAGTCTCTATTTTAATATCTCAGGCCTGCTCATAGTCTTTGGCGGAACCGCAGGTGCTGCCCTGCTCAGTTTCAAGACGGAACAACTCGCAATCGTCGCAAAGGTTCTCCGGGCAAATTATGGAAAGAGTATCAAAAAAGAGACCGAAATTGTGCATATTCTTATTGACCTCTCGATCAAGTCACGAATTCAGGGAATTCTTTCTCTTCAGGATGAGGAAAATGAAACATCTATTCTCTTTTTAAGACGTGCTCTTGGCTGTCTCGTAGATGGCTATCAGGGGGAGCAGATACGTGAAATTCTTAATACGGAAATCTATTTTTTCAAAATGCGGCGTGAAGATTCAGAACGAGTACTGCGAACCATAGCCGATTTTTTCCCAGCCTTTGGGATCACTGGAAGTGTTGTAGGACTGATCTCCATGCTTGGCGGAATTGGCGACACCTCAATCATCCTGAAAGCTGTCCCCATTGCCCTCACCTCCACCCTCTATGGAATTATCTGTGCCAATTTGTTTTTCCTTCCCTTTGCATCCTTTCTTCGGGAACGGACTAATCAGGAATTATTGCTCCAGAAAATTATTATGGAGGGAGTCATTGCCATAGATTCTGAGTTAAACCCTACTATTCTTAAAACAAAATTAGAATCATTCTTGACCCCATCGGAACGTCAGGAAGAACTGGTTTCTTATCAAAAACTTAAGGAGCGTTTTAACATCACAGCCTGATAGTTATAAGCAATTTTTTTCTGAAACAAGGGACATTCCCCCTCCTTTCAATGTAACTATTCAGCAGCACTCCAACTACGTCCATTTTAGCCTCCCCCAATAGTATTGGTATGCTTTGGAGCCCAAAACAAACGATTTCAAAGCACTGCTAAACAGTTCTAATTTAGAGTTAAGGGGAGTCAGTTGCCCTCGCTGAATAGTTACCTTTCAATGTGCATTGTCAGAAATAGTATGGTATATCTTTGCCACTACTTTCGTACTTATATCCACGCCTATTCCTCAGGAGAAAGATTTTGACCCGTCACCTACCAAAATTGCTATCTGTTCTCGTTCTTCTTATTTTCTCAAGCTGTGCCCCATCTAACGTCAACAGAGCAGAACAACAGGGAGCAGCCCCACTAAACAGTCAGGAAATATTTGACATAGCAACTGGCAACACCCTTCGTCTTATTTCTTCCGAATTTGACGCCTATGTCTACTTTAGTGAAGACGGATCGTTGTCAGCAAGCTCTATATTTAATAACAGCATTGATTACGGGACATGGGATATCACAAGTGACGATAAACTCTGTATTAAATACCAGGTCTGGTATTATGGAGATGTTAATTGCCACTCGGTTTTAAACGATGCTAATAACAACCAGTATATGCTTTTCACTAACAACGGATCACTTGCCTTCACCGCGAAAGCATCTCCTGGCAATTCCAGAAACTTAAAAATTAAAACCAAAAAAGACAAAAAAGCAGTTTATGTCCGTGGCACCATGACCAAGGGACAATCGGCTGCCCCATCTTCTGTTTCCACATCTCCACAACCCACCCCTGCTGCCGCTCCCGCTTCTGTTATCACAAACATGAGTTCAAGTGCGTCAAAAGAAGAGGTGAAACATACCGTCAAGACAATGGCTCAGGACTGTCCGAACTGTAACCTTGAAGATGCCGACCTGCGCACAGCATATCTTGTAGGGGCCAACCTCAAGGGAGCCAATCTCAAAGGAGCTGATCTCAGCCGTGCCAATATGCGCCGTGCAAACCTTGAAGATGCAGATCTTACAGGTGCCACTCTCCTCAGCGCAAACCTCCCAGGAGCCAATTTAAAAGGCGCGGATCTCTCAGGTACCGATTTCACCGGATCTAATCTTATCCAAGCTGACTTTACTGGTGCGGATACCGAGGGAGCTATTTTTGAGAACACTCTCCAGGAAGGCGTAAAAGGACTCAAATAGATATGTCTGCCGGATTTGCCCACCTTCACCTCCATAGCCAATACAGTCTGCTTGATGGAGCAATTCGTCTTCCAGATCTCCTTGCCAAGTGTAAAGAATATGGCATGGAATCCGTTGCCATAACGGATCATGGAGCCATGTATGGCGCCCTTGAATTCTATCTCAAAGCTCGGGAAAAAGGAATTAAGCCCATCGTTGGCTGTGAATTCTATATCGCCCCTGGGCACAGAACAGAGCGAAATGCATCAGCACCTACCAAAGCGTACCATATAGTTCTGCTTGCAATGAATTATCGGGGCTACCAGAACCTGATGAAACTCTGTGGTATTGCCCAGTTCGAAGGCTTTTATTCACGGCCCAGAATTGATATGGAGGTGCTCGAAGAACATAACGAGGGATTGATATGCCTCAGCGCCTGCCTTCATGGCGAGATACCATGGCTTGTGGTGCATAAAGGATTAGAGGCTGCCCAAAAAAAGGCAAAAATCTTTCAGGATATCTTTGGCGACAGGTTCTATCTTGAGATTCAGAAAAACTCTATCCCCGAACAGAAAATCGCAAACGATGGTCTTATTGCCATTGCAAAAGAACTGAAGATTAAACTCGTTGCCACCAATGATTGCCATTATCTCAACCAAGAAGATGCGTATGCCCATGAAGTGCTGCTCTGCATCCAAACTGGTAAGACAATAAACGACCCGAAACACTTTAGTTTCTCATCGGATACATTTTACGTAAAGACACCCGATGAGATGAAGAAGTCTTTCAGTGCATACCCTGAAGCCATAGCAAACACCATTGAAGTCGCCGAGCGCTGCAACCTTGAAATTAACCTCGACGACTATCATTTCCCCGAATTTCCAGTTCCAGAAGGGGAAACGCTTGACTCCATGTTTATTAATGCCTGCTGGGATGGCTTAAAAGAACGCTTTGTTGCCATGCGGGAAGCTGGAACCTTCAGCAAGGAAGTTGAGGAACAGTATAAAGCACGCCTTGAATATGAAATTGGAATCATTAATTCCATGGGATTTCCGGGTTACTTTCTTATCGTTGCAGACTTTATCAACTGGGCAATTGATCATGAAATCCCAGTTGGTCCTGGACGAGGCTCTGGTGCTGGAAGCCTGGCTGCTTTTGCGATGCGTATCACCAATATAGACCCCATTCCCTACGGTCTTATTTTCGAGAGATTTTTAAATCCTGAACGAGTCAGTATGCCTGACTTTGACATCGATTTTTGTCAAGACAGACGTGGTGAAGTTATTGATTACGTCCGCCACAAATATGGTGGGGCCTCCCATGTCGCCCAGATTATCACCTTTGGTTCCATGAAGGCAAAGGGCGTTATCCGTGATGTCGGCAGAGCACTTGACATTCCATTCAGTGAAGTGGATAGGATCGCTAAACTCGTCCCAGATGCCCTAAAAATGACCATCGATAAGGCCATTGACGAGGAGCCACGCATCGCAGATGCCGCAAATAAAGACCCTCGCATTGCGGAATTGATAAAAGTTGCCCAGACACTCGAAGGACTTGCACGCCACACCTCAACCCATGCTGCAGGTGTTGTAGTTTCTCCAAAACCCATGGTGGAGTACCTTCCCACCTGTAAGGGAAAGGATGGGGAGACACTAACTCAGTATCCCATGAAATATACTGAGATGACCGGACTTATCAAGTTTGACTTCCTTGGCCTGAAAACACTTACCGTAATCGATTACGCCCTGAAACATATTAAAGCTGATATTGGAATTGAACTTGATATCGATGCTCTTCCCATGGATGATATCAAAACCTTCGAGTTGCTCTGTTCAGGCGATGCACTCGGGGTCTTTCAGCTCGAAAGTTCCGGCATGAGAGAGTTGCTTGTTAAACTGGCTCCGGAGCAGTTCAGTGATCTTATTGCCCTCGTCGCACTCTACAGGCCAGGCCCTCTTGATTCCGGTATGGTAGATGATTTTGTGGAGACAAAGCACGGCCGCGCTACCGCCAACTATCCACTGCCCCAGCTCAAACCTGTTCTCGAAGAGACCTATGGCGTAATTGTGTACCAGGAACAGGTGATGAAAATTGCCAACATCCTTGCCAGCTACAATCTTGGCGATGCTGATATTTTACGTCGTGCCATGGGTAAAAAGATAGTCGAGGTGATGGACGAGGAAAAAGTCAAGTTTATGAAAGGTGCCGTGGAAAATAAGGTGGATGCCAAAAAGGCTGAATATGTTTTTGACCTGATGGCAAAATTTGCAGGCTACGGCTTTAACAAATCCCACTCTGCCGCCTACGCCCTTATTTCCTACCAAACTGCTTATCTGAAGGCCCATTATCCATCGCAATTTATGGCAGCCCTTCTTTCATGCGATATGAATAATACCGATAAAATCGTTTTGTATATAAACGAGTGTCGGGAACATTCCATTGAAGTACTGCCACCAGATATTAATGAATCCCTAATCGATTTTTCGGTACACGACGACAGAGTACGCTTTGGTCTTGCGGCGGTGAAAAATGTTGGTAAAGCGGCACTTCACTCGATTATTGAAGAACGGGAACAGAGTGGTCACTATAAATCACTTGAAGACTTCTGTAACCGGGTGGATTCCCGGAAGGTGAACTCGCGTGTTATTGAAAGCCTCATCAAATCAGGTTCATTTGATTCAGTGGGCTGCAGACGTTCTCAACTCATGGCAATCGTTGATCAGGCCATGGATAAGGCAAAGGCGGTGCAGCGGGACAAACAGAGCGGCCAGATGTCTCTTTTTGGCCTCTCTCCTACCACTGACACCACGGATAAAAGCGGTATTATCCTGCCTGACATTCCTGAATGGGAGGAGCGTGAACGGCTCACCAAAGAGAAGGAAACCGTTGGCTTCTTTATTACAGGACACCCGCTGGATCAGGACTTAGCTGAGATAAAAACCATTACAGACACTGACATTGCAGGGCTTGAAGAATTTGGAGAAGACCAGCCTGTACGAATTGGTGGCCTGATTCGAAGTTGCAAACAACTCAAAAGTAAAAAAGGCGATCCCATGGCCTTTATTACAGTCGAAGACCTCTTAAATGCAGTTGAGGTAATAGTCTTTCCAAATACGTTTGCAGAATGCTACTCCCTACTCTCGTCCACTGAGACCATTATTGTTCAGGGCACAGTCCAAAATGATGAGCGTGGCCCCAAAATCATTGCCGAATCGCTAGAACTTCTCCCCAAAGCGAGAGAAACCCATACAGAATCAATTAAAATCCAACTCGACAGTGACAAAATCAGCAGAAAACGGTTGGAATTGTTAAAACAGGTAGTATACCGCTATCATGGCAACTGTCCCCTGCTCCTCACCATGCATTTTCCTGGGGAGGGGGAGGTTGATATCGAAATCTTAAAGGATTTAACCATTCGGCCATGCCGTGAATTCACAAACGAAACCGAAGAAATTTTAGGATATAACGCACTCTCCTATAAAAAGAAGACTATAGAAAGTCACAAACGAAAGCGCTGGGGGCAAGCAAAAGCTTCGTAATCCTATGACTGACTGCCGCTTAAAAACAGGACTACCACTCGAATCGCAGACGGAAGACAAATCCTCTCCAAAAGACGGACTAAAAGATGTCTTTCGGATTCTATTCCTCTGTATGATAACATTTGGGCTTGTCATGGGTCTGGCATTCCCACCAATTGTAAAAATATATTTCAGCGATCCCGGTGCCATCTCCATCAGTTTCACCCTGCTATGCATAGCTGCGGGTATAACCGTAGGAGTTGCGAACTATATTCTTTTTTCCCTGGTGGTCTCCAAACAACTTCGATTCCTGGTCAAGGGAATGAATCAGGTAAACAGCCAGATTCGAACAGCCATGTTCAGCAAAGAGCAGCACCCTATAAGCTTCGAGATTGAAGTAAAAACAGACGATATGATAGGCGAGGTCACCCAGGCATTCAACACCATGAGTAATACGGTGGAGCAACGGCTGGCCCATGAGGCACGATTCAGAGGATTTATTTCAAATCTTTCCACTAATATTGATCTCGATACAACCAGCAACATTATCCTTAACTACTTTGTCGAAACCACCTGCATTACCTCTGGCGTCATCTATGGAAAGATTGATGATGAGATGATTTTACTTGCTAGCCATGACACTGATACCGACGAGAGGTTGCCGCAGAAGCTTGAAACATGGCAGGGAATTCTCACCGACACTATAGAATCCGGAGAAATCCACATTATTGATACCAGCTCAAATAGTTTTGACTGGATCACCACCACCACACCTCTGGGAGTCCTGAGGCCTAAATCAATCCGCATTATCCCTTTAATTGCTGACAAAAGCACCGTTGGATTAATTATTGCTTCCTCCGGTGCAAATAATCTCCCTGAATCAATACAAAGGGAAATCCTTAAAACCTACGCCAGCTATATGGCACCCTATCTTCAAAATGCCTTGCTTCACAATAAGATCCAGGAGATGGCATCCTACGATTCTCTGACCCATATATTAAACAGACGTTTTGGACTGGTTTATAGTGGACCCTGAAAACGAGACAGTGTGCTAAGGTAGAATCCACACTGTCCAAAAGGGGTAATCATGAAGAGAAAACGTTACAGTAAAGAACTTAAATCCAAGGTGGCACTATCCGCGATTAAAG
>Ga0208901_1000672_pt1 | contig 13481 bp, 22 predicted proteins | sample AntAceMetag02UKF_FD_184764 | JGI IMG/M metagenome (GOLD analysis project Ga0208901, IMG submission 184764) | Saline lake microbial communities from Ace Lake, Antarctica - Antarctic Ace Lake Metagenome 02UKF (SPAdes) (version 2) | ecosystem: Environmental > Aquatic > Non-marine Saline and...
TCGAATAGCTGCGATTGCCTGCTCACATCTCCCGCATCCGCCTCCTTGAAGATGGTGGCAAGTCGTTCCGGAGTGAGGCCTGCTGCGACGTATTCGCGCCAGGTGTCCAGGATGGGAGCGGCCGCCAGGGGATGTTTATCAGGCTGTTTCAGGGCCGGGTATTCGCGGCCGAATTGATCCAGGATCATTACCAGGCTCCTTCGTTCAAAAATCGGCGTTTGGATAGGGACTGGTATTGAGGCGCCCCTCCAGCCATAGTCTTGAGCATAGACACCCCTGTCTCCAAAGCATCCGCCCCATCATCCGGGAACGATGGTTGATCCAGGTATAAAAGCTGTTCAACCACCTTGTCCTGGTCTCCATGTCCCTTCAGAAACCGTAATTTCCCGTGCTCCACAAGATGGCTCAGACCCGCGACAATGCGCGCTTCCTTGTTGGTGCTATGGTTGATGGCGGTTACCGGGAGATATCGCTTGTAGCGCTTTGCTGCTTCGTCCATGACCGCCTTCAAGAAGTCTTTGAGGGCGTTGTCTTCCGCTCCCAGCCTTGTCCAGAACACTTCGTCCTGTTGGCGGTAGCAGGCATCCATCATGCCTGAGGGCGAAGACTTGCGAACCCAGGCGGAAAGCACGTAATAAATCATAGCTGATTGATCGAGCCCCACGGAAATAAGGGCCTTATCGTCTCCGGTCTGGGTGCTCGAAGGATCAAGCGCCGCAACACGGACCAACTCAAGCCCTTTGATTTCGTCCTCGTGGTAATACCGGATCCAATCTTCACGAAACGGACTGTCCATATCGGTCGGGTTGTTCTGTTTTTCCTTGTTGAAGGCCACCGACCCCATGAGCTGTTTTTGCTTGAGAAGTTTTTCAATAGGGTGTGCCCCGGGCCAGAGGGACGTGCCGTCCTCCTGAATGGCCCGGTAAATTTTCCGTATCCAGTAGCCGTAAGGTTCCTCTTCGCCCCGGATGATAATATTGAGAGCCGATCGCTTGGCCAGAATGGTGCCGATCAAGAACAGGTTGCCCGTTGCTGCGATCCCAGGATAAACCGTTTCTTTAATCCACTTAAGCAAGTCCTTGGTAATGCGAGGGTTTTTGACGTTTTGATCATTTTCCAAATCATCCAGGATCACAAGATCAGGCCTGTGCTGTTTATGCTTCAGGCCCCTGATCCGCTGCCCGCGACCCCGAGCCAGAACCCTCACATCGTTTTTCGTCACAAAACCGTACACCGACCAGTCCACGTTGGCCAGCTCGCCGAAGTCCTGGCGGAGGCGCTGGTTCATGGCCAGCTCCAACAGCAGGTACCCGGTTAAATCCCCTGCCAGGTCTTCCGTGTCGCTGCCGATGATAACGAAGTGCCGAAGGTGATGGCAGATCTGGTGGATGGTATAGCCGAAACTGGTGATGGTGCTTTTTGCAAACTCCCTGGGGGCCGCAACCGCCACGGGCACCATGACGTCCCCCGGGTCGTTCGGGTCCGGCCTGGTGTCCAGGTCTTCTATCAGGTCGTGGTGAAAAGGCGCTTCCTCTTTGGAAAAATAATGGGGAAGATAGGTTCGAAAAAAATAGAAATGGTCGTACTTCGATCGTTCAACCCGTTCCTTTTTCGCCGTCGGATCATCGGCAAAAGGCAGCACTTCAGCGGTCAAGGCGGTCAACACTTCCGTGTATTTCTTCTTGAATTCCGCTTTGCTAAGCTTTTGCTTTATGGTGATTTTTTTAGCCATTGGTCTCTAAATATTCGAAAAATCCTTGAATATGCTTGCCCATATCCTGCAGCATGGCCGCATCGTCTGTTTGCGATCGCAAATATTTCCCAAAGCGCGTCATCACCTCCACACCCGCTGCCCGAAGGTCGTAGGCGTTGCGCTCAAGCCGGTCGATGGTGGATGCAATCTTGGCGATCTCATCCGCATCGCCGGCGGTGAAGCTCGGGCCGTCAAGCGCCCGTATCTTTTCCGCCAGGCGGTCCCGCATAATATCCGCCACGTTTCTCTGGGATGCCAGATGGGCCTTTTTCTGGTTTCCCCAGTCCCCGGCAGCCTTCCATTCGTAAAGGGTTTTTGCGGATACCGGCAATATCCCGCTGATTTTGTCGATGCTCTGGCCCCCTTGCAAAAACATCCGCTCAGCCTGGTCAAAATAGAGTTCCTTTTTGCCCACTATTACACCCGTTCTCTCAGGTCTTTGATCTTTTCCGTCAGGGTCTTCCATTGCTTGCAGAGGTCTCTCATTTCTTTGGCGGCCTGGTACACGGCTTCGCCGTCGACGCTCGCGACCCCTTCGGTGGGCATGGCGTAGGAATAGTAATTGAGATCCTTGCGGCACCGGTCGATCTTGGTTTCGACGGCGTCCCGTTCCCGTTCCTTGTCGACGAGCAACCCCTGTTTCATGATTCGTTCAGTATCCACGCTTACCCTCCAATTGTTTCCAGCCCGTATCGGACCGCCAGGTCGAACACGACCAACAGTACGGCCAGGCCGCCCGCGAAATAGGCCAGACGCCGCTCAACACCTTGCATCCGGCCGTCCAGAGAGTCCTGCATCGTCTTATCCGCCTCTTTCAGCTCGCAAATATCGGCTTTCAATTCCTTGTTGATTCGCGTCTGTTCAGCGGTGGACATCCGCACAACCGTATCGAGACAGGAGACCTTTGAGCTCACCTCCCGAAGTCCTTTGAACAGATCGACCAAAGCTTTTTCCTGTCTGTCCTGGGTTCCGCAAATATTGAAAAGGCTTTGGTCCATCCGTGCAAGCTGAGTGCTCAGGTTGCTGATTTCTTCGTCGGTCATTTGGCTTTTTCAACCCCCTAATATGCCAACGGGGCACTTACGAAGCGGGGGTACAGGCTTACATCCACTAAGCCCCCCTCAATCCGCAGATAAATAACCGGCTCAGTATCGAGCACTGCTTCACAAGTGGCAGGTTCCCATCTGTATCGGATAGACGCCGTTTCGCCTCCGGAGGTAATGTGCAAAACATGGTCAGGCTCGGGAGAGAACCCCTCTCCGAACTCAAGCACCGTTCCGTCAGATGCCGTGAATGACTGGAAGATAGGGTCCAGGCATTCGGCACAAGCCAGGGCCGGGAAGAACAGTGACACGCACAATATTGTCTTCATAAGCGTTTTCATGGCGTCTCCTTTTTCCAGAGAAATTGGAACCTGGAAATTAGAAAGAAACACAATCATCCGGATATGCTATCCAGTTCCCAATTTCTCGTTTCGAACGTCTTAATCGTTATCCGGGATATTGAGCGATTTCCGCAACGTGGCAACGATCGGCAGCACCGCAATATCATCAATGCTGGTTGCCGAATCAGCCACCGCATCCTCGATAAAATCGAACAACTTGTCGCCATAGGCCCGAATGTTATCCTCATTCAGCAACTCCGAGATAACATTCTGGATCATCGGTCCCATCATCGTTAATAAAAATTTGTTCATGATAATCTCCTTTCTTTCTTTTTTTTCTTTCTTACTTTTCTTTTTTTCCACCAACGCCCAATCGCCAACACATCAACCGCTGCTTCCACCCGGCCTTCCCCCCGCATGCGGGCGTATTCTTCCCACTTCGAATGCGTACCGGGGCCGGTCGTATTTATCCATTTACCCATACCAGATCACTTCCTGTGCCTTCGCCCGGTCGATATCTAAATGGATGAAATTCTTATATATCCCTATTCTCGCAAATCCGAGGATGACGGCGGTCTGCAATATGCGAAAGCGCAGCGGAGAAGCCTCACAGGCGATGTCCACGGCCAAACCACCTAAATGGCTGGAAGTGGGAGATCCGCCCACCTTCTTGTTGTGCTTTTTGCACCGGTACCCCGAGGTGATAACCAGCGCGCCGCCGGTCCGTATTTCCAGTTGTTCAACAAGATGTTCCAGGCGGTGATCAATCCAGTTTACCCCGCAGCAGTGGCAGGCAAAACGGGCATCCCGTGTATCGGCGGGCGGTAGGGGCGAAAGATCTTTCGCCATTTGTGATATGTGCGACATGAAAAACCCCTGTAAAAAGGCAAAGCCCGGCTAATCGAAAACAACAGTATTCTTCGATCAGCCGGGCCTTTAAGGTTTTCCGGGGGACAAGGTTTTTGATATTTCTCCAACATCAATCAATATTGTGCTAAAAGCGCTAACTGACGGCTGGAAGCTTTTTGGATTTTCCCCCGAAAGTATTTCCCAATCACGACCGTCAGCCCATTTTGATTCAAAAAATGAACCCACAAAATCACGTCTTTTCACTAAAGCCATTGCGGTATGACCAGAACTAAAGTTCCGTAGGACAAGAATATCGGATTTGTTATCGCCCGATCCATCTCCGGGGTTATATTCATAAAGCGTGTCAGGCTGTCGCCATAGATCCAAAACTTTCTTAATAAAACGTAGGTTCATTTTGAAGCGCCACATTTGTAGGGCGATCATAATTTCAAAAAGATTATCGAGGGAAAAGATGCGATGACTTCCTTGACCCGAAGCATCTTTAAACGGGAGAACAATGCCCTTTTCACAAAAAAGTATCAAAACCCTTGGATAAATACGAGTAATAGAGCAAACTTCTTTTGTACTATAGACATTCATGATGGTATTCTAATCCCTACCGCGTATTTAGTCAAGTACTTTTTTAAAAACTTTATAAGCACCCTTTTTTTCCATTTTGGTGAGAGTCCTCGGGCCTGGTCTATAAAAAAGCGAGTGGAGTTTTCTTTTTGAAAGGTAGTATTTGTTTTTTTGTTTGTCGCAAAATACGCGAGAATATTACCTGACGGGGGCGTTTTCCGCTGTGTAATTATAGACGCCCCGATCATAGGCAGGTTTTCATTGTTTTGTCAAGCTTTTTTTTTACAGGCTGCCATCATCCTCAGCCTTCTCTGCGAGGATGTTTTGGAAAAATGATTTGACGAATTTTTGTGTTGCTTTTTCTTGTATGCTGTGTATTATAACAGTGTTTTCAATAACAGTATTAATAGGCAAGTACGTGGCTACCGTGAAAAGACTGACAGACAAACAATCAAAAATTTATGAATTCATCGTTGCGTGGCAGAAGCAAAATGGCTACCCACCGACACAGGTGGAAATACGGGACCATTTCGGGTTTGGCAGCCCTAATGCGGTGAGAAGCCACCTCGCCCTGATCGAAAAGAAAGGCTATATCCGCCTGAATGGTGGAAAAGCTCGTGGAATCCAGTTGGCCTCGTTACCCTTGCAGGCCATGCGGCAGCAGGAAGACTCCATCCCTTTGCTCGGTCGTATTGCGGCGGGAGTTCCCATATGGGCGGAACAGAATATTGAAGACCATCTACCCATTCCTCCTGCCCAGTGAAACCTTCTTTGCTGTTGTTTCACCGGGGCGAGAGACCCCCTAAGCCAACCCCGCCACCAAAGCCGACAATTCCGCCGCCTTGGCCTGCATGGCCGCAATCTGGCCACGGGGCAACAACACACTCCCGTATTTCAACCCTATTTTCCTTAAACCATCTGCAAATTTCTCCGGATTCTGAAGCATTCTTTCCAAAAAGGCATCCACCACCTCCACCGGCGTGGGCGCGGAAAGTACGGGCGAAAAATTTTTCGCCCTTACACCGGCCGTTTTATCCACCAACTCCTCAAATTGAAAAGACAGCTGCTCCACCATCTCCACTACCGCCGCCTGCTTCCCCCTGGAGGCCTTCACCACGCCGGTCATCCCCCTTTTCCGGAAGGCATCGTAAAACTTTTCAGCCTCTTCCTTGTTTTCGGCGATCCAATACCCACCCCGGGTACCGGCTTTACTGAGCAACGGCACATGCCTATGCTCCATCAGGATATGGTTATGCATATACCGGACCTCCCGCATTGCGAACCCCAGAGACTCATTCGGAAGGAACGCCGCTGCCAGATCTTTAGCGGGCATGGCGTTTTCTTCCCCTTCATGGTCAACCCACAAGATCCCGATGAACCGGGATTCCGCCGGGGTGAGTTGTTTACTGTGCATTCCTGTTTTCAAGTCATAATACCCCATATCCTCGTATTTCATGATGGCCCCCTTTTTAATAACTCCGCAAAATTCAAAACCCCTTGTTTTTTCAAGTACTCCTGGGCGGTCATGGTGTCTTTGTTCTTTGCCGCCTTTTCAGCCACTATCGATCGTCTTTTCGTTTCGATCGCCGATTCTTCCTTCGCCGTGAGCCCTTCCGTGCTGATCCGCTGCGCCGTATCCAGCAGGCATTTTTTCAGGTAGTTATTGTTGCCGAAACCGTATTTCTCCTAATCACAAACCGTGGTCAACCCGCGCCTGATAGCGTCCTTTGTGGTCCGGTATTTCTTCCCGTCGAATTCAAATTCACATTTCTCCCACAGCCCGCAGATCGCCTTTAAATGCCGAAGCCTCTTTTTGTGGCTGATCCGGCCGCCCGGCTTCTGGCGGAAACAGTCGATATATTCATTCGCCAGACGCCAAGCCGAACCCAGGCGGGAAGCCACAACCAGCCGTTCTTCGAAGATCTCCGCCGATTCGAGGACATCACAATTGAAAGCCTGGTCGCAGAACGGGCAGCGGATATCATCCTTCGCCATGACCACAGCTCCCGATAATAGAATCACGCCGGGTGGATAAAGAAGGAATCCAGGTTTGTACCCATACACAAACCACGGCCGATCCGCACACCGGGCAGGCCTCGCCCTCAAAAATTTCATCGCACTCCACACAAAATTTCGCTTGATTTAGCTGCATTTCCCCATCCTCCTCCGGGCGAAAAATCTTTCGCCCCTGCGTTTATCCAAAAACAATATCATTCATCGAAACCAGCGTATCCGGAGCACTGCACTCCACACATGCCGACAGCCCCCGCAATTTTCTTTCCCGGCAGACCCAGGGGAAGAAATACGCCCCTTCCTCCTCCGGGCATTTCACCATGAGGGAGTCATCACAAGGGGAACCATTCACGATCCCCTCCACAAGATGCCTCACCCTCTCCCCTTCGTGTACGGGCGAAAAATCTTTCGCCCCTCCGTTCGCCCCTCCGGTTTTATCCATTTTCATGACCCCTCCCTGCAATTTGCAGTAACCACCGTGATCAGCGTGTCGCTCTGCGCATCCCGTTTGACAATGGCCCCCATCTCCGGGATCCACCGCAACTCCGGTATCACCAACGGAATCCCCCTGGGCGAGTATGTCTTTCGAAACTGTTGGACAACAATGGCGTTTTTGACCCATTCGCAAATCTTGCCGGGATGGCAAACACCAACTCTCTCTTCCCACCTCTCCGTAAAATGCTTGCTAAGTTTCATGCGCCCCTCCTTCTCTCATCCCCTGGTTGCCACGGGTCGGGACCGGCCAGGAACATTCCGAACAACAGCCCCACCGCAAAAGCCAGGGCAACCAAACCCAATGTGATCATCCAAACCGGCATATCATCCCCCTATCCGTTTAATGGCTTCAATCACTCCCCACGCCTGTTTAAAAGTGAGAAAATTTTCATGATCCACCCGAAACCGCTTCTTCAGGAACCCGCGAAGGGCTTTTCTTTCCTGCCCCTGGCGATAATAACTGCTCCCCAGGCTCCACCACATGGCATAGATCTTTTTGAGCTGCTTATCCGATGCCATCCCGCTTTTGTGGGAGCGGCTTTGAAACTGCGATGCAAACCCGCAGCGCGCAAAATGTTGCATCACAGAAAGGAACCCCGGGTAATCCAGATCCTTCGAGCTGGACACGCCGCCGTAGGCCTGGAGGGCGTCGCGATAGGTCTCATCCTCCAGGCCCAGCTTGGATTTAGCCACATGCAGCACCGCTTTTTGTTTATTGCTTAATCCCATCACCACCGAACCCCAAGGCCTATTGTAACGGTCCACGCCGACCACCGCTCTATTGTCCCCCCGGCCACCTGATCAAAGCTCTGACGGGTGACATTGAGCATGCCGTCCATCATTTCCCAGATGTGCTGCCTGACCCCAATGGTCCAAAATTGGACATTATTCGGGCTTTCGTTCTCTTGAAGGAAATACGTGTAATTGACATCAGTGGAGCCATTATTAAACCCAGCCCCAAACCCTACATTGTGGCCGTTTTTCTCCCAGATCGCTCCGGTGTCAAATTCACTGCGGTACCCCATAAACTTAACTGCGTATAGCAGGTACCAGGGGCCATACACATACCCCCGGCCCTCGGCGCCGTAAGAATACGTGTATCCAGACGATGCTTTTTTCTTGTGCTGCGCCATGAGCGCGCCTGAGAGCTTTGCTTCCAGGAACCTCCACCTCCCGTACAATTCCCCAACCCCGCCTACTCCCGGGTCATACCCGGCGTCATCAGCAAGGTTGGCGGCAAGGTATCCATTCACGTGCCATGAGAAATCAGTTTCGGCCCTGGCGGTCGACGCGATAATAAGCCAGCAGAATAAAACCGATAGGATAAACAGTAATAAATAATTGAGTCGTTTATAGGTCATTTGGTTTTCTCCTTCCGGGCGCGAAGCCTCTTTAATCGTTTACATTTCGTGCTATTTACAGGGGTTTCAGGCCCCGGATCTTTCACTAAGTGCCAGGTGGTACGGTTCGGTTTACGCAGGTAGCCTGCACGAACCAGGCACTGCAGATATTCTGCAACCGTCGCCCTGTTCGCCCCCGACAACCGTTCAATATCATCGGCATTGAAACTGCGGTGGGACCGAACCAGGTGCCAGATGATATCGAGGTACGTCCGTTTCCGGGCAACCCGGGTAAACACATACACCCCGCGCCGAACGCTTTTCACCTCGCCCGCTTGCCTCATCCATTTAATGGTCTCGCGGACCCGTTTCAGTTCCGCCCAGGTCCGGACATCCAGGCGTTCCCCGATATCGTCCGCCGTTACCTCTTCCCCCGGCGAAACCACATCCCTCATCGTCTGAGCAAAATTAGACATCGCGTCCCCAGAGCCCCTGTTTAATAGCCATTTTGATCATATCGTCCGTGATCCGTTCGGCCTTGTTCACATCGGCCAGGGTTTCCAGTTTTCCCACCACTCGGCTCACGAGCCGGAAATCCCCGGAGGTTTTTCTCCGGACGGTTTCGGCCTGATCCGCCGACAGGGCCATGTCCGCTGCCTGTTTTGCAAAGAAAAGGATGTCTTTCGTGGTGATCGGCTCAAACTCCACAGCCCGCAGAGTCCGTGACCATATCCGTTTTTCCCGCTGCATCTTCCTGACCACCAGTTTTTCCCCGATAAGGGCGAACGGCGCCAGGGTGATATCTGCAAGATCCCGGATCCATTCAAGCAGCTTACCATCCAGTTTATCCGCCTCATCCACCAACACCGGTTTGGGCTCAAGCAAAAGACGTTCCCGAATGGCCTCAAAGGCGGGCTTTGCACGCTTCGGGATAGGGTCTATGCGCAGCTCGTAACAAAAATCCTGCAGCATCCAGAGGGCCGACCATCCGCGCAAGGCGCGAATATAGCTCCACCCCTCCTGGGCGGCAAAGTACCGGGCGCAGCTGGTTTTTCCCCGGCCCGCTTCCCCGTGAAAGGTGAGAAGTGTCGGTTCGCCTGTGGCCTTTTCAGATTCCTTCATGGCATTCATGAAATTCTTAGCGTTGGTCGTATGCACGAAAATGTTTTTCATCCCTTCCTCCTTATTATCAGTTTTTCTCTGCGTCTCTGCGTCTCTGCGCGATTCAATTTCCTGCCCTTTCGGCATCTGCCGGCCCGGCAATATACAGCTCACGCAAGAATTCAAACCTATCCTTAAACATTTTGTATTCCTTCGTTTTTTCGTAGTATCGCATCCACGCCATGTCGTCTAATTCCAGTTCGTCGCCCTTGCAGTCCCGCTCAAGGAGCACTTCATAGCGGTCCGATTCCGATTCCCACACCTGTTCCGGCGCCCTCGGCGTAAGATCCACCACCTTCATCTTTGCGGCCTCCCGCACTATCTGTTCGGCCTCCGCCCTGGGGAGGGCTTTCGGTTTTTCCTTTTTCGGCTTTGGGGATGGTTTCTCAATGAAGGGTAAGACCACAAGATCCGGTGCATTTTCCACAAAGGCCCTGGCCGACGTCTCGGTCTTCTTCTGAAGATGCCGTTTTAATTCAATGCCCGCTTTCACGGCATCCACATCGTCTTTGGTCCCCAACAGGCGGGCCACCGGATGCACCGGTTCAACGGGCGAGGCAGCACACAACAATTTGCACCCTGCCTGGTCGTACACGTAGATCTCCGACAAATCTTCGAGGTCATACCGAACCAGAACCCTGTCGCCATACCCGTAAAGGGCCTCATCGTAATAATTCCGGCCATTGAATCGCACGCCGTTACGGCCCACGGACTTTATTTCCATGCTCATCATGAGAAACCGAAGCGCCACGTCGTCAATGCCCGGCCCCCGGCCGGAGGTCAGGATCTCGGCAGGGCAAATCCCTTTCAGTCCACGATGGGGACGGTTCATGTATTCACCGATCCACCCCATGATAATCCTGTTGGTTTCTTCTACGGTAGGGACCCACCCCCCATATTTCTTTTCATGGATTCGCTTGTGGAGCTTTTCGTTCCGATGCATATGGGCGGGCTTGTCCGTTATGGAGGCCCCTGTATAGGTGGGTAACAGCCGTTCGAGTTCGTTGAACGTACCGAAAAACCGTTCGACTACCTTGGATTGGGCGTTGTATGGCCAGGCAAACAAAGTCTCGATGCCCAGGCGGGCGAACATCCCGTAAAATCCCGCCTCCTCAAAATCTACTTTCTTCGAGGTGAAGATCTTGGCCTTGAATGCCCTGCCGTTATCGAGATAGGCCACCTTCGGCATCTTCCCGATGGTGAGAATGGCCCTGCGAAGGGAAGCCGCAACGCATTGGATGTTTTCCGTGGGCATCAGGTCCCACCCCACCGGCATGCACGATGCCCAGTCGTACCACATGAGCATGGTAAGGCGTTTCGGTTTGCCGGTGAAGGGGTCCAGGCTCTGGAAATTGAGCGTATGCCCGTCTGCAACCAGCACGTCGCCCACATCCAGGGCGCCGATGTCCCGTTCCAGGTAAAACAGGCATTTATCATTAAGCGCCTTCTTCCCTTCCCTGGCAAACACCCATTGGTCATAATGGGTCTTCTTCCAGTCCTCGATCGATCGGCGTATGGTGGCATCACTGGATGGCGAGTCAATCTGCTTGCGCGACAGGGTCATTTTCGTAAGGCGGGAGATCTCGGAAATCCGAAGCCGGTTCGGATGAAGGGCATAGGAAAGCGCCACGTTGAATTCATCGTCCAAAATCTTCCGCTGGCCCAACCGGTTGCCGTATCCCGTCCCAAGAACGGCGAAATCATAATTGGAGTCCCGGAACTTCTTCACCCAGGCATCCACCGTCTTGACATTCTTCTTTCCCAAAATATCAAATAGCCCCGGATACAGGATTCCGGAATTGTAACCTGCCATGAACATCTTCGCCGCGTCCCCCATACGCTCGCCCGCCGATTTAGCACGGTCTTTTTCAACGAGGTAGGCCCGGATCAGGTCGGCCCGAGCCAGGGCGATCCGGTTTTTCCATTCGGGCAGTTCGGGATCCCCGACCGGTACCGGCAACGCGCTTTTTGACTCCTTATATATATAAGGAGTGATGTCTCTCACCTTTTCGGCGGAAATGGCCATCCTGATTTCTTCCGGAAGGCCCGATACAATAAATTTCTTCGCCCGGTTCTTGCCGTTTTCAAACGGCCATTTTTCTTTTTTGGATCGCTTCATAATGGCCTGTCTTGTAACGCCATGTATTTCAGCTAACTTGGCGGCTGTAATCATATCCGTTTTCATCGTCGGTTCTTGCCAAAATAGTAGTCTGCAAAAACCACCTGGTGGTCTCTGCCTATTTTAGCGGCAATGGCTTTCATGACCCGGTGGGAGGTCGATCGCCTTCGGATCACATGGGATACCATCATCTCTGATACCCCGATTTCACCGGCCAACGCTTTTTGGGTAATTTCGCGTTTTCTTAATTCGTACTGGATGTCAAGTGGTGTCATTGTTAAACCTCAAAAAAGGAGTGTGATGAAAATGTCAAAGAAACTTTGCCCGTTCACAAAAGAACCTTGCCGCGAAGACTGTGCTCTTTTCTTAAAAGAGATTGAAATCCCTGGGATGATGGGGTGTCCAGATCGGCATGTTAATTCTCCTTGTCTAAAATGTTGGGTTAGTATAGATGGAAAGTTTATACACCGTTAAAAAGCAGTTTGCAAGGAAAAAAGGTGGTTGCAACCTGTTTTTTTATATTTTTTTTCATCGAAGGCTATAATATGCGAATATTCAAGTGGTTACGGTGCTTTGAAATCCCTAGAAGGTGGTTGCAACCTTGGTTGTCACTTAATGCACTCAGGTGACAACCACAAAAAGGAGGTTTTTAGTGGAATTCGGGAAACGTTTCAGATTCCTTCGGGGACCCTTTTGCGGAAGCAATTGAGGTGAACCGTAAAACGGTAGAGAAATGGGAATCAAAAAAACAGGACAATATTCCTAATGGTGAAACGCTTCGTCGCATAGTCAAAACGTTTGAGAAGCCCGAGATAAATTTAAACTGGCTACTTGACATGCATGTAGTACATGTATACATTATAAATAACAGCGTAGGGGTAAACACACAATAAGCAGGAGAGGAGGATGAGGAATATGACGAGAGCACAAATCACCGAGAAAGGCAAAGAGTACGACAACATCAACAACGAAGGCGGCGATGGATATAACCCATACTGGCAAGAGCTGGATCGCCGGGGCATGGAAGCCGCGAAAATTGAAGCAGCAAAGCCGAAATCGAAGAAAGAGCAAATCTCAATCCTGCACGACAAAATCAGGATCGAGTGCGGATCGGTCGCCCGTGAGTGGGGCAGTGATGAGATAGACAAGAAACAGGCAGCCTATTACGCTGAAGTTAAAGCGCTGGAAAACGAGATCAAAGCGGAATTTGCCAACGAGTGGACAATTGAAACGACCAAGGAAAGGCGAATATCCTGGAATGATTTCGTCCGCAGCTTGATGGATAGCCAAGGCCACATCTTGGGCAAAGACCAACTCAAGATGTATCAGAGAGCAAAAGATCAGGGATGGGGACCTGACGATCTTAAAAAAGCAGTGGAACTGCACAGCTTATAATTGATTTAACCGGGGAGGGTTTAATCTCATTTTCCGAATCGTAAAATGCAGAGACCCCGATCAGGATCGACGAGAAGAGTATTCTCACCGGCCACAAATGGGAAATTCGAACAGATGCCCCTATCTTGGGGGTGGGAGGAGAGGTAGCAAATAATGAAAAACCAATCACCTCCGCGAACGATTCGTGGAATTGACGATGATACATGGAGCAAATTCAAGGCCGCGTGCGCGATCGCACAAACCCCAATGGGCCAAAAAATAACCGAGCTGATTCTCGATTTTGTTGAAAGGATTCAAGATGATGCCAAAAACACACCGCAAGCCGAATAGTGCCAAAAAAGTACGCGCCTGTAAACGCTGGACAGCAGCACAGGCCATCAGCACGTGGACGGC
>Ga0208901_1000673_pt1 | contig 13375 bp, 9 predicted proteins | sample AntAceMetag02UKF_FD_184764 | JGI IMG/M metagenome (GOLD analysis project Ga0208901, IMG submission 184764) | Saline lake microbial communities from Ace Lake, Antarctica - Antarctic Ace Lake Metagenome 02UKF (SPAdes) (version 2) | ecosystem: Environmental > Aquatic > Non-marine Saline and Alkaline...
GAATAAACTTAATCATAAACCTAGAAAATGCCTAAATTATAGAACCCCTTATGAAGTTTATCACTGAATTGACCTTATTTTAACTAGGTAATTTAAAAAAGTGGTGCATTTTGCTTGAAAATTAAAGTAACTGTTTTTAAAATATGGATATTTTATTAGTGAAACCTAATGGGAGCGAAGAAAAAAGCACTTTTGAAAATCTATTGAAATTAGAAGAAAAAACTATACTCTATTTTTATCCAAAAGATAATACTAGTGGTTGTAGCACTCAAGCTATAGAGTTTTCTGAACATTTGGAAGAATTTAGAAAAAAAGGAATCCAAATAATATGAGTTAGTAAAGACTCTGTCAAATCTCATGTATGATTTATAGAAAAAAAAGGAATCAAATTTCCTCTTATATCTGATACAGAATTAGAAATTCATAACAAATATACTACATACTGTGAGAAAAAAATGTGTGGTAGAACTTTTATGGGAACAGTAAGAAGTACTTTCTTATTAGATAATAAATGAGAAATCATAAAAGAATGGAGAAATGTAAGAGCCAAAGGTCATATAGAAAAGTTACTGAAAGAAATTTAGACTTATAGATTCAGAGTATCTAGTTGTTCTTAGCATTAGTCAGGAAATCCTCCGTGATTAGAAATCAAAAAAACACCAATACTAGGAACGAGGTTATCTCAGCTATTTGTCTCTATCTCAATCTATAACTCTTTACTATAATTAAGTTAAATCAACAACTATGAAAAAAATATTCGATTTTATGTTCAAAAAATATCCGGCATATTTGTGGAAAGGACCAAATATATTCAAAATCTTCCTATTCCCAATATTGCTTTTTATCTATATATTCAAAAAAAATGACTGAAGAGGAAAACAAATCAGGAAATAAAGAAATGTTTTCAGTTCTAGCTATATTGTTTTTCCCATATATCACTACTTTTATGTTGAAAACTCCTGAAGCCTATGAATTAGAAGAAGAAGATATATCCTTTATAAGACACTTTGTAAAAAAGGGTTGGATCATTATATGAGCTGCATGATTTTTGTTTGGAACTTTTCTTGTAACATTATTCTTCAAATTCTCTTTTAGAGAAATCACAAATGTAATATTATGAGTAGCTTTCTTAGGACTTGTATGATATGTAATATACAATATATTCATTATCTTCAATAAAGAAGAATTAGCGGTAGATAAGACTGAAAAAGTAGACTCTTTCAAACTAAAATTCACACAGATTCAATCAGGAAACAGTCTATATATATTTTCTTATATACCAGCGTTCAACTACTTCATATACGGTGGATTGAAAGAGGATGACAATAGAATATATTGGATGAAAGAATCAGTTGTATTTCGGTATATAATGACATTCTTGGCAATCTTTGCTTTATTTAGTGATACATTCGCCTTTGCATTTTATGTATGGCTTTTGTTTATTATATTTAGAGCTGTAGCTTTGTTTGGATGAATAGATATTATATCAGAAAAAATCAAAGAAAAAATATACTGACTGTTTGATGTAAATCCGGATGAAATGTTAGCTTACCCACTATGACTAGTATCCTATATATTACAAGAACTTATATCATTAGTAAAAGGAAAAGATTCTAAAAAAAGTATATGAGAACATATAGACTCTTTCAGAAGAACATTACAAAATAGTAGCGATATAGAATCTTTCAAATCTAATAAACATTTGATAGCACAATACGTTATTGGACTTATATTATTTGGATTATTGGTATGGATGGCATACAAAGCTTACAATATAGATAGTATGCTTTATATATTATGAGTTGTTTTTATAGCAGCTAAATATGGTCTTGATGTATACCAACAAAAAATATATATGATCCCTGTAATATGACATATATACAATGCATGAAAAAGACTTATCAGAAAGAAGAATAAGAAAAAAATAGTATTTAAAAATTAATTTCAAACCAATTATGTCCGCAGTAGTAAAAAGTTATTGATGAATTATATATTTCAAGGACGCATCTTGACCTAATTTTCTAGTAATCAAAAGGCAATCTCTTGCCAAGAAAATAGAATGGACAGCGCCAAAAGGAAAACCAGAAAAAGGAGAAACTCCTGAACAAACAGCCAAAAGAGAGATAAGTGAAGAAACAGGAATAGACCCTAAGTTTTTGAATAACTATGGAAAAGTATGATCTTGTAGTATCAAATTTGAAAATAGTAATTTTGAAAAAGAAATAACTTATTTTTTGTTTGAATATGGAGGAGACCCAGACAGTTTGGATATACCACCAATAGAAGGTTATATAGGTATATACAAATGGCTACCTATAGGTCAAGCTCTGAATGTTATTCCTTATAGTTCTTTGAGAGAAATATATAGAAAAGGATATCATATGATAAAGAAATAAGCCTAAAGACTTATTTCAAATAGAAATTATAAATGATAAATTATTTCTTCCTAACTGCTCTAGCTCATTCTGGAGTAGTTTTTTTATAAAAGAAAAAACCTAAAGCATTTTCCAACGCTAAAGGTTTCTTAACATTTATAATTTAACATTTATAATTTTCCTACGAACAAAATCTATCTCAATTCGTATCCTAAATCAGCTTCCAATTTTCATCTAATAGCATGATAAACTACATTAATTTCTTCATTAGTCAAAGTTCTTTCCAAAGATCTGAATGTAATTCTAATACATACAGATTTTCTATCTCCAAACTTTTCATGTTCAAATATATCTATAAGTTTCACTTCTTCTATCAAATCACCAGCTTCTCCACTTATATCTCTGATAATACCTGATATTTCAAATAAATCAGCTTCTGATTCTTTAGTCAATTCTATACCTCATTGTTTCTTACATTCTTCTGGATCAAGTATAAACTTGTCTTTCGCAGTAAAGAACGAGATATCTTTAAATACAGGAGGGAAATTACTCACTTCCTTGTATGTATCCAGATTACCCCATTGAGCCGTCACCCTAGGGTCTTCGCTCCATAGAATCCTAATGTCTGATATCTTTTTTAGACCCATTACCAATCTTTCTATTCCAAAACCAAACGCCCATCAGTTATATTTCTCTGGATCTAGTCATAATTTTTCCAATACATTAGGATGAACTACTCCAGCTCCTAACAATTCCAACCATTTTCCTTCATGTTCTACCTCTACTTCTAGACTATCTGTAGTGTATGGGAAGCTATCTTCATTGAATCTATATTTTACATCATCACCAAACAAAGCTTTGATAGTATTTGATAACATATCTTTCAATGTATCTTGATTTATTATTTCCTTATCTTTTGCAGTAATTCTCAAACCATCTATTTGATGAAAACATTCATGATGAGTTTTATCCAATTCATCTACACGATATACTTTTCCCCAAGACAAAGCTGATACTTCTCCTGTTTTTTCTAATACTTCTTTTCCTCCTCCTTCTATCAAATAATGATACCACATTACAGATGTATGAGGTCTAAGTAATATACTTTCTTTTACATCATCAGATTTATTTACAAAATAACTATCAGATACTCTCCTTGCTACATGTACTTCAGGGAAATTGAACAAATCGAATGTTTCCCACTCTGCTACCACTTCCGGGATTTGCACATGGGCGAATCCATCATAAAAACTAGCTCCTGTTATTTTATCTATCACTATTTTGATAGGATGATCTTCTCTTCTAGACAAATCAGGCATAGCCAAAATTCTCAACATACGTCTATAATATGCTGTTTTTCTTTCATCATACTTTCAAGAATCAATTTTTTCTTGCAAAACTTTCTTCCATTTTGCATCATCTCACTCTACTACACATAATTTATTGTCCATATCACTAAGAATTTTACAAATAATAAAAAAATATACCAATTTCTATGATAATGAATACATTTATATATATTTTTAAAGTTTTTTCAAGAAAAAACCAAAGGAATACAATATAGTCAAAATAATTTAGTTATATCATATAGAAAATATAAAAAATACATAAATTTTATAAATTTATATGGAGAAATTATAATTCAAATGACAATAAAATTTCAATATATCTATCCAAAAATCTTCTTCACCTTAGCCCCAAATCCAGAAACTAAACCACCTTCTTCTTTAGAAGATATATATATCTTTCATCCTTCTTTTTTAAATTCCTTACCTTCCAAACTATATTTCACATTCAACATATCTACATCCCCTTCCATCAAATCATGAGAAAATTCTTTCATACTCCTTATATCCAATTGTTTAGTTATAGTTCATTTCAATAAATTCAAATCCTCTATAATATCCATAGTCCCCACTCCCTCATTACCACTAATTCTCAATAAATCAGCCATTTCAGAACTCGACATTACTCTTTGAAACTCTTTCATCTCCCCTGTAGAAGCATCCCCTGCTGTTTTGTCTACTACTTTCAAATAATCATAAAATTCTCTATTTTTATCTTTACTTATTTCCATCCCACTTCCAAATCTATATTCATGCACAGGTGGTTCATAAGCCCCTATAAATTTATTCAAAGTCACTTGTTTCTCCATTTCCCAACCCATCTCTATCTTCGCATTGTTCAAGTCTCCTACTCTCTGTGCCAATGTCTCTTCTATATGAGATTGTATTACACTAGCTATATTAGCATTGATTTCCTCCATAGATTTCGCATTTTCCACCATAGTCATCATATCCATCTGTGGACAACTAGCCAAAAGTTCATTGATAGTCAATCCGTGGAATAAGTTATTTACCTGTAAGTCCTCCCCTATAGCAAAACTTCACTTTTCAGAAGATATATAATCCGTCATGTTGACATCACCATTCCCATCTATCCCTATATTCATAGGTATTCACTTATATTTCACAAGATTAGAGAAACTATAATTTCCATTTTCCCCGTCTATAGACTCATCCTGCAAATTCATATCCATCATATTAGCTATATATCCATCATCTGTAGGCACCATAAACATATTCTGAATATACTGATACATACCATTTCTAGCTTGAATTACCAACTGTTCATTACTAGTAGAACCCACCATTTCTTGAAAATTTACCACCAAAGGCATCAATATTTCATTTTGAATTCTATCAAACTGTTCTTTTTTATCTTCAGGAACTCCTGTCTCTGCGTATTCTAAGAAAGTTTCATAATTCATCCCATATTCAGACTCTATTATTTCATCTCTAAGTTTATCTTCATGTATTTCTAGAACTTTCTCTACCAACAACCCTAAATCTTCAGGATCTATAGTCACTTCCACAAACTGAATCCCAGAGTTTAGAAGCTTCTCTGTAGCTTGTGTTGTTTCTGTAGAAGTTGTTTTTAAGTCTATTTTAGAAGAAGTGAAATTTATAGCTTTTTTGTATTCCTCCATCTCCTGTGCGTAATCTCTCATCACTACAGCTTTGAATTCCTCATCTGTAGCTAAGATTTGTTGGAAAGCTAGAATTGTAGCTTCTTCTGATTTCATTCCTGTAGCTTCTAATTGCGCCTTTTTTTCTTCTAGTTCTGCTTGTTTTTCAGGAAAGTTCGCTAAGATTTTATTCACAGCTTCGGCTCATTTTTGCATTATTTCACTAACTGTTTCCTTTGTTTCTTTTACTTCATCCTTTGTTTCTTTTACTTCATCCTTTGTTTCCTCTTTAATTTTAATTATGTCTTCTTCCCATTCTAATGATTTATTTAAAATATTATAATTTACCTCTACATATTCTTTAAATTCTCAAAAATCATCATCTATCATAAACCTTACATCTTCCAAAGAATCCTGATTTTCTTGTATAAAATTCATAACAGAAATATAATAAGCAATATTTCAGTCAAGTCTATCATCTTCTATAATATCCTTATACAAACTTACAGCTTCTGACTTATTTCCTTCTATTCAACTAATAAATCTCTCAAAATATTTAGTAAATATTTCTTTTTCCGTACTATCATCACTTCACATATCAATCTTAGAAGCTAAGATATTCCACATTCATTCGAAATTTTCTTCATAAACTTCTTGTTTTTGAAGATTTTGAACTTTATCATGAGTTTTTTGATAACCAGAAATATCAGGAGTAACTTTTTTCTCCTGAATATCAGATTTTTCTGTAAGTTCTACTGTACTTTGTTCTTTAGCTTCTGCCATAAATTATTTTAAGAACTTATAAATGATTATTAAGACTCTGTATATTTATTTTTTCTATTTTATCAACGATTATTATAATTATTTTGATAGCTTTTTGTATACTCATTTTTTGATAGTTTTCCAATTTTTTTCTGTTTCTTTTCAGAAATTTATTCTTCCTAATAATCAATCTGTAAATTCTATCATTTCATTTATCTGTCTCTTACTAAGATTTATATCTCCGTTCATATATTTTATAAATTGATTTATATACTTAACAACATTATCTAGTGATTCTTTTTCCTTATCTAGTGATTCTTTTTCCTTATCTAGTGATTCTTTTTCCTTATCTAAGACTTTTTTCATTTGCCTTAGCAATTGTATTTCTTTTGCTATCTGTTTTGTTTGATTTATTTTTTCATAATCTCAATCTATTCTAGCCATCAAATTTGGCACCTTTTTACTAATATCATTTAATTGTAAAGCCTTATGCTCTCAAGTAATAAAAACCTTCGCTCTAGGCGCAGCATCATACCCATACAAATTCAACACAGCCACCATCACCTGACCCTTCTCCACATCCGAAAAACCCCCTCCTGCTATCGTCTCCTCATACTTCTCCACACATACAGCCAACTTATCTTCCGATATCTTCCCTATCTTCTTTGCTATACTCTTCGGTTTATTCCATCCTAAATATCTAAATTTCGGTGTAGTCAACAAAGCTTCCACCACTGCCTGTATCTCATCCTTCCCCATCATCTCCACACTCCCTGCATCCGTAACCACCTTCTTCTTCCCCCACAATCACGCATACTTCGGCAAACTTGCCATATCTATCTTCTTCCCTTCTCACAAATCCAAATCTCACAACACACTAGCCAGATCTTGTTGTGTTTCTATCTCTATAGAATGTACTTTCAATTCATCTTGCACCAATTTGAACTGTCCATCATCCAGTTTATTCACATCCATTTCTCACGATAACATCGCTGCTAGCGCCATTGCTCATACTTGTCCTACACTCATTTTTTTTTGTTTTTTTTATTTAAAATTCACACTGTAGTTATTATAATGAATTTTTCTTCTTTGTCAAAAAAATCTAGCTTTTTTAAAGCTGTTATATAATAGTCTCTATCGAAACTATTCTAAAGTAGAACTAAGAAATAAGTCTCCAACTCAAAACAAGAACTCACCTAACAATTGAATAATTTGAAAAATTACTGAGTTTATATTTTTTAAGGATAAGTTCTTTATTTTATCCCAACATTATTAAAAAATCCGTCAACCGTTGTTGGGGTTTGATTCTTATCCTGTTCCGTCAGGAAAAAAATGTGATGAAGAAATTTTTCAAATTATGAAACCCCTAACTTTTTGTATACTCATTTTTTGATGGTTTTCCAATTTCTTTCTGTTTCTTTTCAGAAATCTATTCTTTCTAATAATCAATCTGTAAATTTTATCATTTCATTTATCTGTCTCTTACTAAGATTAATATCTCCATTCATAAACTTTATAAATTGATTTATATATTTTATAACCTTATCTAATGACTCTGCTTCTTTATTTAATGACTCTGCTTCTTTATCTAATGACTCTGCTTCTTTATCTAATGACTCTGCTTCTTTATTTAACTCTCTCTGCATTTGTCTTAACATTTTTGTTTCTTCTATCATTTCATCGACCTTTTCTACCCTCTTATCAAAAGCATCCACCTCAACCATCAAATTCGGCACCTTCTTACTTATATCTCATAAATTAATAGCCTTATGTTTTCCAATAATAAATCCTTTAGCAGTAGCAGTTTTCTCATACCCATACAAATGCAACACAGCCACCATCACCTGTCCCTTCTCCACATCCGAAAAACCCCCTCCTGCTATCGTCTCCTCATACTTCTCCACACATACAGCCAACTTATCTTCTGGTATCTTCCCTATCTTCTTTGCTATACTCTTCGGGGTATTCCATCCTAAATATCTAAACTTTGGTGTAGTCAACAAAGCTTCCACCACTGCCTGTATCTCATCCTTCCCCATCATCTCTACACTCCCTGCATCCGTAACCACTTTCTTCTTCCCCCACAATCACGCATACTTCGGCAAGCTCGCCATATCTATCTTCTTCCCTTCTCACAAATCCAAATCTCACAACACACTCGCTAGATCTTGTTGTGTTTCTATCTCTATAGAATGTACTTTCAATTCATCTTGCACCAATTTGAACTGTCCATCATCCAGTTTATTTACATCCATTTCTCACGATAACATCGCTGCTAGCGCCATTGCTCATACTTGTCCTACACTCATTTTTTTTTGTTTTTTTTATTTAAAATTCACACTGTAGTTATTATAATGAATTTTTCTTCTTTGTCAAAAAAATCTAGCTTTTTGAAACTAGACCAAAATATAATAATCCCGCCAGGGATTCTTCCACGACAAAACCTAGAAAAGAATCAAGAATTGAACTTTAAATTGAACCACAAATGAAATCTAATTGTCCCAAAACAAAATCAAAAAAAGAAATTCAAAACTAAATCTCAACCGCTACATAATAATCCCCCTGGGGATTCTTCCACGACAAAATATAGAAAAGAATACAGAATAAAACGAAAAAAGAAATCTCAACCGCCATACTCCAAACAAAAATGCCCCTAACTATGGAATAATTTAAAAATTACCGACATTATATTTTTTAGGGATATGTTCTATATATTATCCCAATATTATTAAAAAAACCGTCAACCGTTATTGGAATTTGATTCTTATCCCGATCCGTAGGAAAAAAATGTACAGGAGGTAATATTTAAATTATGAAATCCCATAGACATACAAAATCTCCTGCCCCAAAAACTTCTTTATTTTCTTTTTCAAACCATCCACATCCTTATATCTCTCCAAACCAGGCGTACGCAAAACTTTTATAATATCGCTTGTATAGTAATATTTCTTCACTTTCCCGATAGAATTAGCTACTATATAATCCTCTTCCGTCTCATGCAAACTTTCAACAATAGTAGGGTCTACTTTATTCATCACATCTAGATGAGCATGATGTTTGAATCCCTCATGCACCAACCAGTTAGTAAAATTCTTATGTGTAGGCATATCTGTTTTCAGATAAGTAATTTCAATTCATAATTTCCTTACCTCTGCCATAAATTTCTTCACATTCCCAAAAAACCTTTTTTGATTATTTTTATCAATATAGTATATTAGTCCATGACTTACCATTGCTATTTTTTTGATATCACGATTTTTCTTTTTGATATGTTCTATATAATCCAACATTTTGTCCCAATCCTTCGTATCTATCACATCCAACTTCCTTAGTTTAGGTACATTTTTCTTTGACCTTTTTATAGAATTATAAAATTTCCTTTTCATGGTTAGTACCTCTGGACGATCAGTTTCTATATAATAATTAGGATTAAATCATTTGTTATTTATAAAATTTAATCATCTAGAAGAAAAACCAGCTGCTAATTCCAAAACCATAGTATCTTTTTTGTTGTTTTTCTCTAAAATACTATCTACCAATATATCTCTAGCCTCTGTAATAGCACAAAAACTCAAAGCTGATATTGTTTTTCAGAATTCACCAAAAACTTCATCAAAACTATCCCATCTTTTTTCTATTTCTTCTTCTGAGACATTTTCTGTTCTCAGTAAAAAATTCAAACTTTCTTCTGCAAAAGGATATTCTACCTGTTTCCTAAAAAAAGCATTCAAACTATAAGTTTCAGCAAGTATTTTATTATTTTCAGACATTATGATAATTTATATTGAATAAACTTTGTACATGATACTTAATTTAAAAAATATATCAATTAAAAAAACTGCCTATATTTCTATAGACAGTTATATTTCCCATATTTATGGGATAGACAAATATAATAAGAGATTAGAAATTATATATTTATCTTTTATCTTCCTTAAATCATAAAGGAGGATTAGTCTGTATTCTACTATCATATACTACTACAAATGGATTTAGATTATATCCTCTATTACGAGAATCTGTAGGACTTACTCCTCTTCTTACATAGTCCAAATCATACATTACAGCTTTATCAAAATCTGTTGTAGTACTTCCACCTGGAAGGATATAAGTTCAAGTGGTTCATTTCAAAGCTCATCAAATTGTATTTCTACTTATCAATACTCATTCTAATACTAGTTGTTTTTTCAAAGCAGAAGTCCTTGATGCAGTATCTTCATATGTTCCATTTTTCACATCATCCGTATCATTTCATCCTCACAAACTTATAAGTCCACCATCTGCAAAGATAGCTGCACTGATATAAGTCACACTAGCATCTACAAATATATTTCATACAGATTCATTAGTATAATCATCTCTTGTTGCCATAATACCAATTATTCTACCTCATTTGCTTATACTAGCATCTATTATTAGATTTCCATTATAAACTACTATAGTTGATACATTAGAAAATCATCAATTAGTATTATAAAGTCCCAATAAACTATGAGTTCCTCATTCTATATACCGTACTCCATTTTTGATTTGTCCATCCTCTACAGTTCCATCCATATCTCTTGTAAGAATTCAAATATTTTTCTTGATAGTGTTCCTATATTCTATAGTTGATATATCACTATTATTTTCACCCTGTCCTGAAGTATATAACTTACCTTGACCTTGATATAGTCCTAGTATTTTCACTCCAAAGAAAGAACCTTCATGAGATACTATAGGATCATTATCTGTAGGATCACTAGTTTCTGATAAATAATATTTTACCCATTTCCCTCATAATGTATAATCTATGTAAGGATTAGTTTGTACTGCACTTTTTACTACTTGTCATCCTCCTATATAATTTAATGTCATATTCAGATTAGGATCACTTGTAAGATTGACTTCTCCGTTTTTATCTTGAACTTCATAATCAGCATCTACTGACTCCAAGGATTCTTTATAATTTGAAATATTACGATTAGTCAAACCAGCAAGTTCAGCCACATCCAAAATCAATGTCTGCTCGGTTCCTACTTTCAACACATCACCCGATATATATAAACTACCTGCAAAAGGCTTTTTGAATCACATAGTAATTCCAGATTTAGTAATATGATCATCAGCTAACTTGAAACTGAAACTACCTGTTTCTTGAAAAGGAACTATAGAAGTAATAGAACTAAAAGGTAAACTATAATTAGTTGTACCATTCTTTTGCATAGTTGCAGAAGGCAGTGTGAGTGCACCTCAAACATCATTTTTATCTACTTGGTTTCTAAATATATTATTACCATCAAATACTTCAATATCTGTAGTTTGTCATTCTAATCATATTACTCATTGACTAGGTATTCCATCTACTCCAAAAACAATATTACAATTTTCTGAATTATTTGCATAATCATCAGAATTACAAGTTGTGGATTTATAATTTACAGTCAAATTTATAGTATCTACATAATCATCAGGTCTTGGAGCATCTGATGGACATCAAGGAGGATTCGTTCCATTAGCAGAATTAGGGCTCCATGTAACAGTCTGTTTACATGTAGCCATTCAAGTTGCATCCCAATCACTAAGATTATTACATATACTCCTTACTTCAGACCGACTAGCTATATAACTACAAGGTGTAGCTGCTGGTGGTAATCAACCATCATTTGATGCACCATTAGCACAATATACTATATTAATATCGCAACTAGAATAATATATTTGATATCGGTAAGGACTACTAGCTGGACAACTACCACTATTTCATCCTGGAACATAAAATTGTGTAGAAGGATCTACATGATTTCGACATAAAGCTCAAGCATCTACTCGACTACAACCACCAGGTAGCGCATGAGGATCTGGTAAATCTGCGGAAGCTATATTAGTTATAGATGATATAGTTACTATTCATAGCAACAATAAAAGTTTTTTAAGAGAAATCATAATTAATTAGGTTCAATTATAAAATATATATATTATTCAAACAATTTATCTCACATTTCTAGATATTTCATTTCATTTTCTGAATCCTTCTTATAATAGTATATATTAGCCAATGTATAATAGAATTTCTTTTTCATAAGATTCTTATTTGGTTTTAATAAAGATACATCGGTATCTACCAATTCTATACCTTCCAAAGCTATTTCTATAGCTTCATCAAATCTTTCTTGTTGATACACACTATAAGCTAATCTCTCATAGCAAGCTGCTTTAGTAGGAGACAATTCTTTACATTTCAGTGCCATCTGTTCAGCAATATCCATTTTTCATCACCTTTTTACATACAATTCTGCAAACTGTACATACAAATTAGGATCATTTGGAGTCATAGCCTTAGCTTCCAACAATAAACTTTCTGCATTATCTAACTGTCCTGCTTTTATATAAAGTCCTGCTAGAATTTGATATGACTCAGATTTGAACATAGTATCAGTAGTGGGAGCATCTATAACTATCTTACAATTTTTTATTGCATCATCTACCAAATCGTCTCTTGTTGATTGCATACGACATAATTGAGAATATATAGTCAAATATTCGTTTCTTATATCTATACTACTAGCTTTTTCCAAGTCTGCTAATGCCTTATCCAAGACACCTAACATATTGTAAGCATGAGCTCTTCACAAATAGGCTAATACAAATCTATCATCCAATTCTATAGATTTATCATAAAATTCTATAGCAGTAAGAGGATCTGGTTTGATTTCATATACATAGCCTTTAGTTCTATATACATCAGGATTTCTTGGCTCTAATTTTTCTGCTTTTTCTACCCATCACAATGCTTTTTCTACATAAGAAGATTGGTCCTCTCATTGTTCTTGTTTTTTCAGTCCTTGTTCCGCATAAGCTTGAGCTATATTCAACATATATTCTACTTTTTCAGGATTAGATTCTAATAATTTTTCAAACTGTTCTATAGCTTTAGCCATATTATGACTTGCTAAATATTTATTTGCTAAATATAATGTTTCTTTATTTACTCTTTCTAATTCTTTATTTACAGAATAATTACACTTTTTCTTAACTTTTTCTGATATAATGTTTTCACATAAATTCAAATCTAATTGTTCTATAGCATTAGAATATAGTTTATTATCTGTAATAGTTTGTTTACAGTTTGTTTTTCTATCTAAATCATTTATACAATCACAGTAAAATATATCATTTTCTTTTATAGACTTAAGTTCTGCTTTTTCATCATCCATACCTTCACATTCTCATAAAGATTCTATTTCTAATTTATTAGAAATATTATTATCTGTAGTGTCTTTATTATTTT